>ERZ795056.1736-NODE-1736-length-25133-cov-11.159742_pt1 | contig 25133 bp, 22 predicted proteins | sample MGYA00375140_ERZ795056 | MGnify/ENA primary metagenome ERZ795056 (study PRJEB30185, sample SAMN05720227) | activated sludge metagenome | isolation source: Anaerobic digester | place: USA | collected 2015-03-09 ... | reverse complement strand
TACCGGACCAACATCGACTGGACCATATTTGCTCTGGCAGGAGTGATTGCGGTGGTTATTGCCTTCATCACCATCAGCGTGCAGGCTTTGCGTGCGGCCACTGCCAATCCGGTGAAAAGTCTAAGGACGGAATGAGAACGTTAGTTCAAAGTTTTTAGTTCAAAGGGAAATCAGGAATTTGGTTTTAAGATAGTAGTCAGGAGATAGTATCCAGTAGTCAGATGGAGCCAGGAAACTTTGGCCCAGTTTAAAACACCCGGATTTTTACGTACTGGAAAGGAACGTACTTGGCCATCTGGCTTTTGTAATCTTTCGAGTAAGCGGGCCCCTGAACAAGTGTAATATCGTTCTGGAAAACCACCCGGCTGAGATCTGCATGAAAACCCGCGAGAATATCCAGCATTTTCGACCGGGCATCTTTGGCACGCTGGGCCGTGAGTTCGTTGTTGTTGGCGAATGTTTTGGTTGGCACGTGGGAAGCTGACGATTCTATCTGAATGCGGATCAGCTTGTGCTTTTCAATCAGTGGCACCATCTTTTCTACGAAAGCTTTGAAAGCAGCTTCTTCAGCTTCGATGGATTTTTCGTTGTACTGAAATTTCTGGGTGTATTCGGCTGGTTCAAACCGGATGGTTTCGGCTCCTCCAATGGTTTTGCCAATGACCTTTAGTTCTTTGTGCTCCTTGAAGCCTTTCACCTTTACCTCTACCGCCGATTCAAATTCCCATGGCCGTCCCTTCGGATCATACGCCACTTTGATAATGCCGGACTTTTTCGGAGGGATTCCTTCCTGTGGGAACTCACCTGTGGTGCAATGGCATGTGCCAACTGCAGAAATGATCCAGATGGTATCGTTGGAGGTATTCTGAAAAACAAAGGAATGATAAACTGTACCTCCCAGCTCGCCGATGGTTCCAAAATCAAAGGTCGAATGTTGAAACTGGAGGGGAACTGGTTTAGTGGAATCCTGGCTGAAAGCGGTCAACGAATAGCCCAGGAGGAATAAAAAAAGCCCCGTCAGTGTTACTATATGTCGGGGCTTCCTGTTCATTAGTTGCGGTATAAAACAGATTTAGCAGCTTTCACAGTTCTGGCCACACTGGGCAGAATCGCTTCGATCAGGGTCGGTGCGTAAGGAAGCGGAACATCGAGACTGGTTACCCGGTGAACCGGTGCATCCAGGTAATCAAATGCATAACGCTGGACGTGATATGAAATCTCGGATGAAAGTGATGCCAGTGGCCAGGCTTCTTCTACCACAACCAAACGGTTGGTTTTCTTCACCGATTCTATAATCGTTGGATAGTCAATCGGACGGACGGTACGAAGGTCAATTACTTCAGCTGAAATGCCTTCTTTCTGAAGTTCATCCGCAGCAGAGTAAGCCACCTTCATCATTTTTCCAAAACTCACCAGCGTGACATCAGACCCAACCCGCTTTACAACAGCCTGCCCAATCGGGATCAGGTATTCTTCAGTCGGAACTTCTCCTTTGTCGGCATACATCACTTCCGATTCCATAAAAATAACCGGATCGTTGTCGCGAATAGACGATTTCAACAATCCTTTGGCATCATATGGATTGGATGGAACCACCACTTTAAGACCCGGTGTGTTGGCATACCAGTTTTCAAAATTCTGTGAATGCTGAGAACTAAGCATCCCTGCGTTTCCGGTTGGTCCACGGAAAACGATGGGGCAACCATACTGGCCTCCCGACATGCTCATCACTTTTGCAGCAGAGTTGATCACCTGATCGATGGCGACAAGGCTGAAATTAAAGGTCATAAATTCCACAATTGGTTTCAGACCGTTCATTGCAGAACCGACGCCAATTCCGGCAAATCCCAATTCAGCGATCGGAGTGTCGATTACACGGTCTGGACCGAATTCGTCCAGCATTCCCTGGCTTACTTTGTAGGCACCATTGTACTGAGCCACTTCTTCTCCCATCAGATACACTCTCGGGTCAAGACGCATTTCTTCACTCATCGCCTCACGCAAGGCCTCTCTGAATTGTATTTCTCGCATTGTCTGCTCTTAATTTCTTTTTATTTTGGATTTCCTTTTTAAGCAACCTTCTGAAAAGACCTGTACCTTCGCAGACGTTTGCCGGAATGCTTGTTGTTTGATACCGGATGATGGAATCCGGGCGGCAAATATAGCAAACGAAAATTGCTGTTGTTCTGTTTACAAATGAAAGTCTTTCAATGAAAGGTTGGCTGTATGTTCTGATCGCTTTTTACATCCTGTATCAAGGAGGTCAGAGCGTTATGGCCCGGAATGCCAGTCTGCCTCCGTACACAATTCTGACAAAGACACTCGCAAAGCCCCCAGGATCCAGTAAGATTCTTCCGGATCCATCCTTGATTTTGCAGCAGATTTACCAGGATTCACCCAAACAACTCAATGCCATTCCGACCGGATCAAAACCAATAAGTTCTACCCACAGGCAATTGTTTCAGATCCGGTTCCGAAACATTCCTCTGCATAATGCCTACCTGGTTGTTCAATCCAGTATGGACGGACGGAGCTGGAAGTGCACCTTTCCTCAACTGGATGTGACAAATATTCCAGTAACAGAAGAAAAAAATGACATTTCAGTTTCTGAGAGTTGCCTGGTTTTTGACGAAGGTCAATGGGTGCTTTGCTTGAAAAAAGCGGTTTTCAATTCACCAGACAACACGGAAGCATGGCTCGAATTCTGGGATGAATCAGGAAATCTCCGGTTTCAGGAAGACTGGATGCTTCGTTTTGATGAAGGCCCGGATTCCCTCATCCGGGGTTGTGTGTTTCGTCCGGACCCGGTTTCCAGGCTCCGTCTGCCTTATGGTGGCCTTCTTAGGGACAGGCACGATTCAGCTTCTTCGGTTTTGAATTCGGCATTGGATACCGTCCTGATTCGGGCAAGGTATGATGACGACACCTTCCGTCTTGAGTCGCCGTATTTCAGATTCAGCGAGTTTTCGACACCCGTCAGGAAGAGAGCTGTTTCGGTTTCACCCGATTCTTTCCTTCTGAATCGCAGTCAGCCGGAATTTGAGGAGGTGAATATTTTTTATCATTTGACCTGTTTTCGTCGCTATCTCGATACAGTTGGATTTGCTTCTCTGGCGAATTATCCTCTTCCAATTGATGCCCACGGAATGGATGGGGCCGATCAGTCTGCTTTTTCCCCTTTGCAGAATCGCCTGGCGTATGGTGATGGAAATGTAGATGACGGGGAAGATGCAGCCGTTATTGTGCATGAATACGGTCACGTCTTGTCACATGCCTCTCTGGGTTTTGGAAATTCTGGAGATGAAAGAAGAGCCATTGAAGAAGCAATCTGCGATTATCTGGCCGGATCCTACACGCGAAGTTGCTCAGATTATGAATGGCAGAATCTCTTTAAGTGGGACGGCCACAATGAGTTCTGGGCCGGCCGCACGCTGACCAGTCCCAAAATTTATCCTGATAACATGGTCGGGCAGATGCATAAGGACGGGGAGATTTTTTCATCGGCATTGATGACAATGGAACTGGCCATGAGTCGCAAACTTGTGCACAAACTGGTTCTGGGAACGTTGCCATTCCTGATTCCGGACCTGTCGATGCCATTGGCAGCCCAGGCATTTCTGGAAACAGACTCTGTGTTATCAGGCGGAATTCACACCCCTCTACTTGTGCAGATTTTCAATAGCAAAGGCATTCATCCGGGCCAGGTTATTGTCAGAAATCCGGTTGTTCAAAACACAATCCGTGGTTGGGAAATCCGGGGAAATGATGGCGTTTCAAAGGAATGGGAATTGGTTCAGTACGGTGAAAAACCTGCGTCTGTCACCATTTCAGACCAGAACGGAAAATTGCTGAAATCCTTTTCTACTACCGGTTCTGAATTAACCGTTCCGATATCGAAGCAAGCGTTTCTTCCGGGAATATACCTTCTTCGGATCCGGATGGAAAATGAAATCCGGACCTTCAAACTAGTGGTTTTTCCCTCGTAATCCGGACGTACCATCCTGAAAAATCAGGCAGGTCTCAGATTCCTGAAAACAACTTATAACTCTCCAGGTATTCCGGAATCATGGCATTCCATCCCAGATTCTTTTTGATGAAATCCTGCATGGCCACAGCTGCATCAATTTCACCATGAACCACAAACGTCATTTTGGGACTCGATTCAAATCCTTTCAACCATTGATGCAGTTCTTCCCGATCGGCGTGAGCTGAAAATCCTTCCACTTTCTGAACATCACAATACACCGGAAAAAATTCCCCGAAAATCCGGATTTCCATTTTGCCGTCCAGCAAATCACGGCCACGGGATCCTTCCACCTGAAACCCGATAAAAAGGACAGTATCTTCCTTTCTTGGCAACCGATTCGCCAGATGATGCAGAATTCGTCCACCGGTAGCCATGCCACTGGCCGAAATGATGATGGCGTTGGACTTGATTTCATTCAACCCGACCGATTGGGCCTGGTCACTCACATAGTGCAATTGCGGAAAATCAAACAGGTTGTCATCCAGCGTATTACCAGGAAAATTTTCATCCAGATAATGCTTGTACAATCGGGTGGCGGCAATGGCCATCGGGCTGTCGACGTACACAGGACAAGGCTCCATGCGGCCGGTAATGAAAAGTTGCCGGAGATAGTACAGAATCATCTGAGTGCGCCCCACTGCAAATGCCGGAATCACCACACAGCCACCTCGTTTGAGGGCTTCCCTTAATTTGGTTGCCAGTTCTTCCAGCAAATTGTTGTGCACCGGAGGTTTGTTGCCATAAGTCGATTCAACAAACAGAATATCGGCTTCTTTTACCAAAGCCGGGCAAGGATGGAGCGGATCCTCAAACCGACCAATGTCACCCGAAAACAGAATGGACTTTTCATGATCTTTTCCTTTCAGATGCACTTTTATCATTGACGCACCCAGGATATGGCCGGCACGAAGGAATTCAAACTTGACGCCGGGCCTCACATCTACAAGTTCGCCGTAATCGAAGGTTCGCAGCAAAGGAAGAACCCGCTCTACATCCTTTTCATTGTACAATGGTTCCGGATTGGTGTGAACCGAGTAACCTTTCCTTCTTGTATATTCGGCCTCTTCCATCTGCAGTTTGGCAGAATCCCGGAGGAGAAGTTCAGCCAGTTCGGCCGTTGCCCGGGTACAGAAAATGGGTCCCGAAAAACCATCCCGCACAAGCCGCGGCAGGTAACCAGTGTGGTCAATGTGAGCGTGCGTCAGAATCAGCGCATCAATGCTCGACGGATCCACCGGAAAAGGCTCCCAGTTCCGCAATCGCAACATTTTCATTCCCTGAAACATGCCGCAATCAATCAGCAGTTTGAAATCGTCGATTTCCAGAAGGTGTTTCGAGCCGGTTACGGTTCGGTTGGCACCCAGAAATTTTGCCCGTACATCCATTGTTTTGTGTGTTAACTGGTGGTTTTTACGCTTTTCTTCAACCTTCTTTCAAAGAATACTGAGATGGGTGAAATGGCTTTTCGCCTGTTGATTTCGAATTTGGTGAAGGTTCCCTTTTGAATGTATTCCAACGCTTCTTCCTGCGAATCGGTCACCAGAAAAAGATTCAGGTCTTCAGAAAGGATGGTTTGCTGATCGGCCATTTTCTGCATCATGTCCAGCATTGGTTTCCAGTAATCCTTCCCAAACAATACCACAGGAAAGCCTTCGATTTTTTTTGTTTGTATGAGTGTAAGGGTTTCAAAAAGCTCGTCCAGTGTGCCGAATCCCCCAGGAAAAATCACAAAAGCAAAACTGTACTTCACCAGCAGCACTTTTCTTGTAAAGAAGTACCGGAAGTTCACATATCGGTCGAGATAGGGATTCTCCTTCTGTTCTTTGGGAAGAATGATGTTGCAACCCACCGACAGACCACCCGATTCAAACGCTCCACGGTTGGCAGCTTCCATGATGCCGGGTCCGCCGCCTGTGATAATGGTAAACCCCAGGTTAGAAATTCCAGCTGACAATTGGCGGGCAGCGATGTAGTAGGGATGGTCCTCACCAAACCGGGCCGAACCAAAAACGGTGACGCATGGCCCGACGAAATGCAGTTTCCGGATTCCGGTGATGAACTCCCAGAAAACGAGAATAGCAAACCAGAGTTCATTCTGCCGCTGACCGGGTCCTTCCAGAAAGGAATAAATTCGTTTCCTTCGCTTCTCACCCATCAGAAGAAGGCGGCGGTATTCCTGATATCGGTTCCAGATACTCATGTGGAAATGAATTTGGTTTGGCTCATGAAGGATGCAGCATGGATACCGTCTGTAGATTCAGCTGTTCATATTCCGGAAGGTAGAGCCCGTAAAAGCGAAGGGCATTGTGGCCCAGAATGGATTCCAGTTCCGAAGAGGATAAGACCTTCTGGAGAATGGACTCTGTGATTTGCCAGTTCCGGGTGTATCCGCCGCAGAGCTCGACAAATGGCCATGCACTTCCAACCATTGTTCTTTCAGTTCCGAACCATTCAAGCGATTGTTCGATGTATGGCTGGATTTCATCCGAAACCCAATCCGAAAGATCCCTGGTAAGTAATCCCAATCCAGCTATTTTGACTAACACATTCGGGTTGGTTGAGAGCGCTTTCATTTGTTCGCCCCATTTTCCCCACCGTTCCCGGCTTTTCACTGGTGGCGTGCCCAAGTGGTTGAGACACCATTTCTGATCCGGGTATTTTTCAGATAATTTGAGAATGCAATCCAGATGTTCAGGAAGATTCGCCGATACATCGAATGGCATTTGGTTGCGTTGCAGCAATGAAAAACTTTGAATCACAGAGGGCTGCATCAGCCATTCCGGATTGGCCTCATGGTGAATCATATGCCGCAATCCTTTCAGCAGCGGTGGTTTTGTCAGGAGAAACTCCTCCGTACGGACCGGATCCAAAAGTGGAATCCAGCCAACAACTCCTTTCAGCCATGGTGTGGTAGCACAAGCCTCCAAAAGTACATCGTTTTCTGCCGGATCATTTGCCGCCTGAATCAGTACTCCGAAATTGACCTGGTTGTCTTCCAGCTGAGGTTCCACCTCGGCAAGACTTCGTTCCCGATTTAGTTTTTCCGGAAGAGATGCCAACCATTCGTAACCCGGTTTCTCCGGATTCCAGCTCTGGATATGGGCGTCAATTCGAAGGAAATCCGGCATGATTGTACGGGATACTACTTCAGGTAGCGGCCAAGCCAATCGAAAAACACACGACCCCAGAGGACGTTGTTTTGTGGTTTCAGAACCCAGTGGCCTTCATCCGGAAAATAAAGGAAGCGGCTTGGAATGTTCTGTAACTGTGCCGCACTGAAGGCTTGCAATCCTTCGGACAGAGGCACACGGAAATCTTTGTCGTTGTGGATCACCAGCATTGGGGTGTCCCAGTTTTTTACAAAAAGATGAGGCGAATACTTGGCGTAGCTCTCCGGTTTCGGCTCCTGCCAGTACGGACCTTTCATATCCCAGTTTCCAAACCAGACTTCTTCGGTGGAGCCATACATACTTTCCAGATTAAACACCCCGCAATGTGCAATGAATGCCTTGAACCGTTTTTTATGATGACCGGCCAGCCAGTAAACAGAATATCCACCAAAACTGGCTCCAACGGCCGCCATTTTATCTTTGTCCACATACATTTCCTTGCTGATATCATCGGTCACCGAAATGAGATCAGCCATGGCCTGCTCACCCCATTTTCCGGAAATCTGTTCATTCCATTCCTGACCAAAACCCGGCAATCCACGGCGGTTAGGCAAAACCATAATGTAACCCTGACTTGCCATCATCTGAAAATTCCAGCGTGTTGAAAAGCTTTGTCCGACCATCGACTGAGGTCCTCCCTGACAAAACAAAACAGTGGGGTACTTTTTGCCGGCATCAAAATCAGGCGGGTACACAACCCAGGTGAGAATGTCCTTGCCGTCGGTGGCTTTCACTATTCTCTTCTCCACTTTGCAAAGTTTGAAATCCGCCAGAATCTCCGCATTCATCCGGGTAATCTGGGTCTCCTTTTCTTCAATCGGATCCAGTTTCCAGATTTCGTTGGGAGCATTCATGCTTTGTTTTGTACCGATGATGTAGTCCTGTTTTCCGGATCGGTACAGAGCGATGGATGTGTAATTGTGCTGACCTTTGGTGATGGCTTCCACGGATTTTCCAGCCGGTTTTCTGGAATCCCATTCGAAAATCTGAACTGTTCCCTGAGTCTGCACCTGGAAATAAATCAGCTGGCTGTTGGAGCTCCAGACAAAGGACTCAATTGTGATGTCATTTCCCTGTGTTGCTTCTGAAACCTGACCTGTTTTCAGATCTTTGATCATCAGGCGGTTTTTGTCGGCCTCGTAACCGTCACGTGCCATCGATTGCCAGGCCAACTTTTTACCGTCCGGAGAAAAGCGTGGTTCCACATCGTAGCCCATCAATCCTTCTGAAAGATTCGATGTTTGTTTGGTTGTGATGTCGTAGAGATAAATATCGGAGTTGGTGCTGGTGGCATCTGCCGTTCCGGATTTCTTTTTGCAGGTATAGGCAATGGCTTTGCCGTCGGGTCTCCAGCTGATTTGTTCGATACCGCCCATCGGTTTGAGAGGTGCATCATAGGCTTCACCCGCATTCAAATCAACAGCTTTTCCGATGAGTTCACCGTTCTGGTAACCCTGGTAAAATACGTGGTTGAAAGATCCATCAGCCCACTCGGTCCAGTGGCGATAAAGCAGGCCATCGTACACTTTTCCAGTTGCTTTGGGAAGATCCTTGTATAATTTGGGATCCGGCTTCTGAACCTGTACCGATTTGTAAAAGAGGATGTTGTCTCCGCTCGGAGAATACTCAAATCCTTCAATGCCTCCGGGCTCATTGGATACTTTCTCCAGACCAGTACCGTCCGGATTTACTTCGTAAAACTGGGGAGCGCCGCCATCCGCCATCAGGAAACCGATTTTCTTTCCATCGGGTCTCCATCGTGCATTGAACTCAGACGCCGGAGAATTGGTGAACTGAATCACGCCTTCTCCTTCGGACGTGATGATGTATAAATCGTTGTTGCCTCTGTTTTCGGCAAGGTCCGTCCGTTTGACACCAAACAGTATGTTTTTTCCATCCGGCGATGGCTGTGGATCGGAAACCATAGCGAGTTTCCAGATGTCTTCGGGACTGAATTTTTTGGTCTGTGCAAAACCGGCTGTCAGACTCAGTGAGGCAGCCAGAGCGATGGTGTATTTCAGCATTAGGATTCTTTTTTGTCTTCGGCGAAAATGAGAAGGAAGTGATCGGGATCAGCGATCATGAATTCGTTGGTTCCATAAAATGTAGAGTGAATTTCTTTCACAATGAGGGCCTTGCCGTCGATACGGGCACGGAGTTCTTCTACATTTTCCACATCAAAATAAAGAAGAGCTCCGGCATTCTGACCATTGGTGTAACGGAAAGGCAGGTCTGATTCAGCGGAGGATTTGTCCTGGATCATCAGGGTTACCTGATCATCTTTAAGCATGGCCCACTGTGCTTTACCCTGTTCGGGCACTTGCGCCAGTTTCTGAAAACCCAGGTGCTCGTAAAAAGCGATGGATACCTCTACATCGGCAACCAGAATATTGGGAGACAAGGCTTTAAACATGGTGTTAACAGATTGTGTCTGCCAAATCTGGTTTCAATTTTTGATAAATGAAACATCACGGCAATAATTTCACCGGAGGTTCTGTCAAATCAAATGAAAATCAAGCTTACCGCCGACCCTGCGGAGCGAAGCGGATGGGATATTCTGCCTTGGCTTTTCCTTTGAGAATATCGGATATCCGGTTTTGAATCAGCTTTTTACGGAATGGAGAAAGGTAATCAATGAAGAGCTTTCCTTCCAGGTGATCGTATTCATGCTGAATCACACGGGCCAGCATTCCATCGAACGTCTGTGTGTGTTGCTGACCATTCTCATCCTCATAGCGGAGCGTAATGCGTTCGGGCCGCTTCACTTCTTCCCGGATTCCGGGCAGGCTCAGACAACCTTCTTCGTATGGCCATTTGTCTCCTTCCTCTTCCAGCATCTGCGGATTGACGAATACCATTTTCGCACCTTTCAGCAGCTCTTCATCCATCGGTTCGGCATCAATTACAAACAGACGGATACCTTTTCCGATCTGTGGTGCAGCCAGACCAACACCACTTGCATTGTACATGGTTTCAAACATATCGGAAATCAGCGTTTTGAGGTCGATGCTACCAGGTGCAATATCTGCCGCTCTTTCTTTCAGTACCGGAATTCCAAGGGCTACTATCGGATAAATCATAATCGAACAATTCGCCGCAAAAGTAGGCAAGATCCCCAATTGGAATGGAAATTATTGAGTTAGAAAATCGACCGGAATAATGGCTGTCTCTAAGCAATTCAAGGGTTTGAAACTTCCCGTTTTTCTTCCGTTTTATTTCTTGCAAACCTTTATCCGGCTCTTATTTTTGCAGCCCTTTTCGAGGACAGAATACCCCCATTAAAAACCAATTGGTTCAGGGGGAAAGAACGCAAACATATTTCGTTACCAATTATGGATGATGCCAAAGTAGCCGCCAAACAAAGGATCCTGACAGAATGCTTACGGATTCAGAGACAAGTTGTTGAGAATGCCCGGAAGGCCATGGCCGATGCACAGGAAAGTGCCAACGAAGGCGACGACAGCACTGAAGAGAAACTGTACAACAGCTATCGCGAAGAGATGCACAACAAGCGGGATATGTTTGCCCGCCAGTATGAATTATCGATGGATGACCTCAATCTTCTCAACCAGATTGTGATGTCAAAAGAATATTTCAGGGCCGAATTTGGGTCGGTGGTTGAAACGGATTCCGGGATCTATTTCATTTCGGTAAGCCTGGGTCAGGTGAAAGTGGATTCGAAAACAGTGTTTGCCATTTCTGCCCTCGCCCCTGTTTACAAGTCAATGGAAGGGAAAAAAACCGGAGATAGTTTTACCTTTCGCGACAAATCGTTCAAGATTAAAGACATTTATTAATTCCTATGGCCGAACACCTGACCGTCGATTCCTTTTTAAAGAATACGGTTGGGATACCGGTTCTGGATGTACGAAGCCCCGGAGAGTATGAGCAAGGACACATACCCGGGGCTTTGTCGTTTCCACTGTTTTCCAATGAAGAACGGAAAGAAGTCGGAACTCTTTACAAACAGACGGGTCCGGAAGAAGCTCTTTTAAAAGGACTCGACTTTGTAGGCCCAAAAATGTCGGAGTTTGTGCGGGTGGCAGGCAAACTGAGTCCGGAACGAAAAGTGGCAGTGCATTGCTGGCGAGGTGGAATGAGGAGCCGGAGTATGGCCTGGTTGCTGGAAACCGCCGGCTTCCAGGTGAAGATTCTGTCCGGTGGATACAAAGCGTTTCGTAATGCAGTTCTCCATGATGAAATCAAACCGGAAAAACTGTTGGTCTTAGGCGGGCTTACCGGAAGCGGGAAAACCCCGGTTCTTCTTGCACTGGAAGCTGCTGGCGAACAGGTTCTGGATCTGGAAAAGCTGGCTTGCCACAAAGGTTCTGCCTTTGGCGGCATAGATGAACCACCGCAGCCCACACAGGAACAATTTGAAAACGACATCTATTCAGCACTTTTTCTGGCCGATAAAGAGAAAATGATCTGGGTCGAAGATGAAAGCAAAGCAATCGGCAGGCTTCGCATCCCGAATGAGGTATATGATCTTCTGCGTGCTTCAAGGTTGTTGTTTCTGGAACAAAGCCGTGCCTCCAGACTGCAAAGAATCACCGATTTATATGGTCAGGCAGATCAGGCAACACTTGAAACATTTATAAAGAAAATTGCCAAACGGCTGGGTGGACTCAGGGTGAAACTTGCCCTGGAAGCACTGGCCGGTCAGGATATCACCGAAGCGGCATCTCAAGTGCTGGAATATTACGACCGTACGTATCTTTTTGGTTTGGAACAGCGGGATCCTTCAACCTGGAAAAAAGTGGATGGGACCAATATCGGAATGGATGAACTCGTGGCAATGCTCCGAAACGCAGCCGACCAATTATTCAAGGTTGGCGATGCCCGTCATGCGGGTTAAGATGGTTTGATTGCCTCCAGCTTCACAGGCCGCACCACGCTTTCTTCCAGTGAAATAAAAGTCTCCGTCCGTTGGATGCCTTTGACATTCTGAATTTTGTCGTGCAAAACCGAACGAAGGTGCTTGGTGTCCTTGCAAATAATCTGGGCAAAAATGGAATAAATGCCGGTGGTGTAGTGGATGCTCACGATTTCCGGAATGGCCTTCAGTTCTTCCGCCACCTCTGAATACATGGAACTCTTCTCCAGATAAATCCCAAGAAAGGCGATGATGTCGTACCCAAGTTTGGCATAATCGATCTTCAGCTGAGCACCTGTTACGATCCCCATTTCCTGGAGCTTTTTCATCCGCACATGGACAGTACCTCCTGAAACGTAGCACTTTTTGGCAATTTCAGTGTACGGCATGTTGGCATCTTCCGTGAGAATGGATAAAATCTTCAGGTCGACATTATCAATTTCTAAATTTAGAGACATATTTCAGGACCAATTTTTGAAATTTTTCAAAGGAAGCCCAAATTTATTGAACGAAATCGAAATTTTTAAGAAAATTGATGAAAAATTTTCAAGAAATGATGTTCTGTCCTACTTTTGTCTCAACAAAAACGGAGCGACGTTTTTTTAGCTTATACTGTAAGGTGATGAAATGGCAGCCATGCCCCCCTGTCCCGGGGGTGGGGAGTTCGGAACAAAGTGGAGGTTCGCCTCTTTCCTAACCGCCTCGTGGAGGTTCGAGTCCTTCTCTTACAGCTTTTAGCTTTTTGGTTAATTTGGTGTATTAATAGGTAGTTTAAACAGTCTTGTTGACATTCGGCAAGACTGTTTTTTTTTGCCTTCACGAAACCAGATTTCCGGATCTCCGTTTTCTTGCCCACTTTTGGATTTTCCCAAAACTTCATTCATCCTTTTTCCACATGTTCCTAACTTTTCTGGCAACCTGGTGGTGGCTTATTCTCTGCCTCCTTTGCATCGTATTGTACAAATTTGTTTTACGGGTTTTCTTCGGCATGGTGATCGTGCCGGAAGACAAAATTGGCCTGGTCACCAAAAAATTCGTTCTCATTGGTGAATTCAAGGAGCTTCCGGACGGACGGATCATCGCAACCCGCGGTGAAGCGGGATTTCAGGCCCGGACCCTTGCTCCCGGATTGTACTGGTGGATGTGGCCATGGCAGTATGGGGTCGAAATGATCTCCTTCACCGTAATTCCGGAAGGTAAAATTGGCCTGGTCCTTTCCAATGACGGGAATGAACTCCCGACCGGTAACATCCTCGCTCGCAAAATTGAATGCGATAATTTCCAGGACACAGAGAAATTTCTGGCAAACGGTGGTCAGAAAGGACGGCAGACCGCCATTCTCACACCGGGTACCTACCGGATGAACGCTTATGCGTTTACGGTTCACGTGGTTGAAATGACCCACATCGGTGAAAATAAAGTCGGGATTGTGACCGCTTTGGATGGTGAACCGATTCCTGCCGGACAGATCGCCGGTAAGCAGATTGAAGGACACAACAACTTCCAGAATTTTGATGCCTTTCTGGGCAATGGCGGAAACAGAGGTCTTCAGCCTCAAGTCATTCTTGCAGGTAGCTACTACATAAATCCATGGGCGGTTCAGATTGAGGAAACGTATATGACGGATGTTCCGATCGGCCATGTGGGCGTCGTCATCAGTTATATAGGGGAAGACGGGAAAGATCTCACCGGTGATACCTTCAAACATGGAAACATTGTCACCAAAGGTTTCCGTGGAGTCTGGATGGAACCAATGGGTCCGGGAAAATACCCGGTGAATAAATACACCATGCGGGTGGAACTGGTTCCAACAACGAATCTGGTTTTAAACTGGGCCAATGCCCGGAGCGAATCGCACGAACTGGATAAAAACCTGAGCACCATTACCGTCCGTAGTAAGGACGGGTTCCCATTCAATCTGGATGTGGCCCAGATCATTCACATTCCGGCGAATGAAGCCCCCAAAGTAATTGCACGTTTTGGTTCGATGAACAACCTGGTGAGTCAGGTTCTGGAACCGACCATCGGGAACTATTTCCGGAACTCGGCTCAGGACAGCGATGTGATCAGTTTCTTGTCAACCCGGAAGGAAAGGCAGGAATCCGCAAAAACCCACATCCGGGTGGTGCTGGAAGAATACAATGTCAATGCAGTGGACACCCTCATCGGTGATATTGTTCCTCCTGATGCGCTGATGAAAACCCTGACAGACCGGAAAATTGCTCAGGAAGAGGAAAAGACCTACGAAACCCAACGAATGGCGCAGGAAAAACGCCAGGGAATGGAGCGGGAAACCGCACTGGCTGAAATGCAGAAAGACATTGTGTCGGCTCAGCAAAGTGTATTGATCAGTCAGCGGACGGCCGAAGCTGCCGTGAAAAAGAGCGAAGGGGAGGCGACAAGTCTGAAACTTCAGGTGGGTGCCGAAGCAGAAGCAACCAAAATGCGGGCCTCCGCTGAAGCGGAAGCCACAAGAGCAAAAGCAAGTGCCCAGGCAGAAGCTACCAAACTGAATGCATCTGCTGACGCTGAACGTATATCAAAAACGGGAAATGCCGAAGCAGAAAAGATCCTGGCCATTGGTAAAAGTACCGCAGAAGCGTATGAATTACAGGTTTCGGCGATGGGTGGCGAGAATTTTACCCGCTATAAAATCATGGAAGAAATCGGGAAAGGAAAGGTGAAAATCATTCCGGATATCACCATCGGACAAACAAACGGATCCGAAGGCCCAATTTCTGGTATTCTGGGTATGCAATTGCTTGAGCTGATTCAGAATAAAGAAAAGAAAGATAAAAAATCAGAATAGTACAGGCTTTCCGTCTCCGGAAATATAGATTTGCAGGCCGAAACAAACCGCATGGAAGTCGACATCTTTATACCCTGCTTTATTGACCAGCTCTATCCTCAGGTAGGCTTCAACATGGTGAAAATCCTGGAAAAAGTAGGGTGTAAAGTGCACTACAATCCCAATCAGACCTGCTGCGGACAACCAGCCTACAATGCCGGATACTTTAAAGAGGCAGCTGAAGTCGCCGAAAAATTCCTGAATGATTTTACGTCTCCCCGGAAATACATCGTGAGTCCGTCTGCTTCCTGTGTGGGAATGGTGTGCAACGGGTATGAAGATTTCTTCAAAAAGAGCCTTCAATCCAATCAATACCAGGAGGTGAAAGCCAAAACCTATGAGCTATCCGATTTTCTGGTGAATGTGCTGGGCGTTGATAAAATTCCGGGTGCGAAACTCAATGGCGTTGCTACCTATCACGATTCCTGCGCTGCCTTACGGGAATGCAACATCAAAGAGGAACCACGTCGGTTATTGCGGAATGTAGAAGGACTTCAACTCGTGGAAATGGAGGAAACTGATCAGTGTTGTGGATTCGGTGGAACGTTTGCGGTGAAATTCGAATCCATTTCCGTCGGGATGGCGGAACTGAAACTGGCCCATGCCAAAGCAGTGAACCCGGATTTCCTCATTTCAACCGATTCCAGTTGTCTTCTGCAGTACAAATCTGTGATTGACAAACAGGGAATTGGTATTCAGACCATGCACCTTGCCGATGTTCTGGCTTCAGGCTGGTAGAATTTTCAGCCAATCATACTCTTAAATGAGACCGTATTCCTTCATTTTTGAAAGGAGAACCGGCTCAACTTTTGAACGGATTTCCTTGTTGGCATAACCAATCCAACCGACTTCTGCTAAAAGATCAAATGGTGCATCCAGTTCATTTCCAAAGGAATCAGTGAATTCGATGCCTGCCTCTTTTCCAATGAGGAAGGTGCAGATATCGTACGGGTGACACACATGTCCTTTCTTCAATCCTTCTTTTGCCATTTTACGGAACAACACATTCCGGATATCGGCTATGTAGCGGTCATGACCCATCAGCATTTCGTACATCTGGCCTCCGGAACAAATGTACTGGTCCTCAAAAACCAGTGTCTTTCCTTCAGCGGCATCGGGGTATAAAATCCCGATCATTTCATCTTCGATCCGGGCGAGAAGCGCTCTTCCCGGTGGAAAAAAACGAACAATCTGACCAAATCCTCCCTCCAGCGTTCTGGACTGGGAAGGCTTGATCGGAATACTTTGTACTTCTCCTGTCAGAATATTGGTTCTTTCAGCCTGAGCCCCTCTCCCACGGACGGCAAATAAGGTATCACTAAACGCCATTTTGCTTGTCGGGAGTTCGGTCATGCAGGCCACTTCGATGTCTTTCAGGCGAAGTTCCGTCTGATATAGAGCCGCACCAGCCAGAAAAAACGCCGGCCGTTTGTTGTACATAATTCCCCGGGTTCCGTCAATGGGATCGATCAGAATGGCCCAGGATGGTACTTTTCCTTCCTCTCCACCGAGTCTTAAACCTGTAACCGGATCACCAATACCTTCGGCCAGTAACAGAAATCCACCCATTTCATGAGCGAATGGTTCGAGAATGGGAACCAGAATTTCTTCAACATTCCGGTCGATCTGGTAAATGGTGTCGTCTTCGCCTTCCTTGTAAACTGCTGATAGTACGTCGGTACCGGACCTCCGCAATTCTTCAAACACTTTTGAGCGAACAGCCGCACCGGCTATTTTGAGAATTTCCAGAATCCGTCCGTGCATGGATTTATCCTGCCTGGCCTGGTTTTGATCCCAATGTTTGCTGCCACCGCCAGCCATCGGCAAGCCCGTCGGCCAGCGTTAGCCTCGTTTTCCAGCCCAGGACTTTTTCAGCCTTTTCCGTGGATGCGTAGATTTTTTCGATGTCTCCTACTCTTCGTCCAACCATCTGGTAATTGAGAGGAAGGCCCGACACCTGTTCAAATGTTTTGACCACTTCCAGAACAGTGCTGCCTTTTCCGGTTCCAAGGTTGATCCAGTCGTACAAGCGATCTTCTTTGTTTGCCAGCAGGTATTGTACTGCATTCACATGTGCCTGGGCAATATCCACCACATGAATGTAATCCCGTATGCAGGTTCCATCGAACGTATTGTAATCATTTCCAAAAACAGAAAGCTTCTCTCTCCAGCCAGCCGCCACCTGCATTACAAAAGGCACCAGATTGCCAGGAACACCAAGAGGAAGTTCGCCGATGAATGCCGAAGGATGTGAACCAATCGGATTAAAATAGCGAAGACTTAAGGCCTTGAAATTCATCCCGGAAGCATGGGTGTCGCGAAGGATTTCTTCGCATATCTGCTTACTGTTTCCGTAAGGAGATTCAGCAGGAACAATCGGAAACGTTTCATCAACCGGTAAAGAGGACGGCTCCCCATACACGGTACAACTGGATGAAAATACGATGTTTTGAATCTTATATTCGGAAGCTGTTTCAAGCAAAGAAATCAAGGAACCAATGTTGTTCCGGTAATACTTTAATGGAAAGGAAACCGATTCTCCCACTGCTTTGTGGGCTGCAAAATGTATGATGCCACTGATGTCATTCTCAGCCTCAAAAATCCGGCGGAATGCATCGGGATGGTTGCAGTCTTCCTGATAGAATTTCGGACGAAACCCCAGAATTTTTTCAATTCCATCCAGAACACGGATACTGGAATTATCCAGATTGTCCATAATCACCGGTGTGAACCCGGCTTTCGACAACTCCACCACTGTATGGGAACCAATGAACCCGGTTCCTCCTGTTACCAAAATTTTCATGCGTTCTATTTCTATTCAATAACCAACCTCTGACTCACCAGATTCCCACCTGTTTCCTCCCATTTCAAAATATAAATACCTGCCGGAAAATGAACCGGAATGGCTTCCCCGGCATGCCCGGAAGTTCGGGAATCCATCTGCTGTCCCATCATGTTGAAAATCTGAAAGTCAGTAAAATCAAGGCGATTCCGAATTTCTGTCCTTGCCGGATTTGGGAAAAAAGGTGATTGAGGTTTGGTGATCGCTGACTTAACTGAGGTCACATATTCCGGTCCGAAAACAGGACGGATCATCAATGGATAATTGTCAAACCCCCATTGTCTCCAGCTTTGACCGGATTTAAAATAGAAAGTGCCAGGATTGGAAGAATTGATGTCGCAACCCAGCCGGACTTCATTGCCGTTGTCAATCAGGCCCTGTTGCCAACCAATGAAAAAATCTTTGTTTCCGGGTAATATCCGGTTGGTAAGGCTGCTTTCATCCCGTAAACTGAAGGTGAGCATTTTATTCACTGAATCCGTTGGCGGAAGAATAAATTGTTTTCGTACAAGAGGAAGATCATTTGGGCCAGGAAAATTAGTGGCTGTATCGATTCTCTCATACACCAGCAATGCAAAGCTGATGGTTTGGGACAGGTTCTCAGGTGTTCGGGCAAAAAACAACTGAATATCAGTAAGAGTATCGCTGACGGGCAGGAAATATTTCACAGCACCAATCGAACCATTATCACCAACGCCTCTCACAAGTTCTGCTGTGCCATCATCATACGCCATCACTGTGGAAGCATTGAAGTTGCCATACAAGGTATCGTTCGATAAATATTCATTGGCAAGTGTATCATTATCAAGCCCAATTCCATACTGAAATGTGGTGTATTTATCGGTGACAAAGGAGGATTTTACATCTGTAATGTTGACTCCGACAGGCCTTCTGTAAATGCCTTCATTGAACGGAAACATATTGTAAATGTTGTCGTTGGAAAGTTTCAGAAGGTTTTCTGTTTCATCGGGAAGAATCCGGTTGAGGTAAAATGATCCTTTGATGTTGGCTTGAAGCGGATTCAGGTTGATGGCATCCGTTTCAAGCTTATCATTGAAAAAACCTGGATTGTTTTCCAGCACATATTTGAATTGCTCCATCGGAAGGGCGGAATAGTCCTTCATCAGACGATTGAAAGGCTTGCCCAATGCATAATCCTTAGCAAGAGAATCAAAGGGACTTTGCTCCCCGTTTAACCGTACATAATCCAGGTGCCAGATATCAAAACTGCCATTCTGGTTGCCAAAATTGATAAACCGGAAACGAGCCCCATCGTATTTGAGCGAATCTGCAATCATGGCTGAAACATATTTGAAAGGGCTGCTTAAAACTGAATCCTGAATTCCTTTCGCATTCCAAACTGAATGCCATTTGCCCGCTTTCCCTTGCATTTGAAGCACGAGGGAATCTTCCGGATCCGGAATTAGCTGGATTTGAATAGTCCCGGGCTGGTAAAAGAACGAAATGTAAAGTGGAGTCGTGAACCCGGATAAATTCAAATGAACACTGGTCAGGGTATCGCAAGGCCCGTTTTTGTTTTTGATCAGACTATAAGGAATTCCCTTGTTACTGAGTCCGTCAAATGTGGCAAACCCAGCAGTGATCTGGTTTTGTGTGTACGTGTTGTTGATAAAAACCCCGCTGTTTGGCTCCCACCATCTGCTGTACGGACGGAGCGGATCAATGACGACCTGAAGCAACCGTCCGTTTGAAGTGCCGATCCAGCCTCGGAATTCATTCACCAGAGAAATGCAGAGAAGATCTTCCGAAATACCGGATTTCATGGAATTCCATCCTTCGCCTTTGTTCTGCGAATACAAAAGGGTACCGGCATCACCAACTGCCCAGACCAGTTTGTCGTTGGCCGGATTCACATCCACATCCCGAAGGGTTTGGGACCCGAATGGATTGACAATGTTCCAGGAAAGTCCACCGTTCAGGGTTTTCAGGATGGTGCCACTATCACCAACAGCTACACCGAAAAAGCCATCGGCAAACCGTACTTTGGTGAAATTACGATATTTCAGAAACAGATTGGGGGTAACCTCAAATGATAATCCGGAATTATCTGAAACAGCTGTTTTACCAGCTTTTCCTACGGCTACTACCCGGTTGGCATTGACCCAGGCCACTGATGTTGCAACGAAATTCGTGTCTGCCCAGGTTGCTTTTGTCCAGTTCTGTCCGCCATTGGCAGTGGAATAAATCGCTCCGGAATCACCAACCAGCACACCCTTTTCAAAGGTCAAAAATTCGATAGCCGGCAAAGGATGGTTTGCTGTAGACGGAGAGTTGATCGCATTCCACGTAACTCCATTGTCAGAAGAACGGGCAAGCCAGCCATTTTTACCAGATGCCCAGATTTTGTTGGGTTCCGGAAAACTGGCGGAAAGATATTCGGTGGTATCGGTGCCGATGTTTTCCCATACAGAGCCTCGTGTGGTGGTGCGAATGTTAAGTCCCCGTCCACCAAAACCACGGGCATTTTTCGAATCGGTAAATAGAAGAGTTCGGATGGGCAATCCAAAATAGTTCTGCGACGGTGCCCAGGAAAGATCTTTTCCTGAAAAGTCATCAAAAAAAGGAATTCCAATGGTATCCGATCCGGTTGATTTTTCGAGAAATCCCCGCTTCGCTATGGCAGATTCTCCAAAAATGTAATTGTCACGCTGAGCCGGATTGATCCGTAATGGTTCTGTAAATACCTGTGCCTGAAGGTCAGACCAGCCGCAGAAAAAAAGAAAAAGGCAGGATATGAGTAGTGAATTCCGTTTCATGGTAGTGGGTAGAAAATCATTCTTCCGGTTCAAGAGCTGCTCCGCCGGATCCGGAAACCCAGATATCAACCACATCTCCTTCTCTGATTTTGGTGCCGGCTTCCGGTTTCTGACGAATTACATGATTGGCCTGCACCGTGGTACTGGTTTCGGAAATCACACTTCCTTTCTGAAGGCCGGAACCCTGCAACAAGGTAATGGCTTCATCCAGTGGCATATTGGCAAGATCAGGCACATCAAGCTGGCGGTTGCTTAACCCATCTCCAACCACAAAATCGATCCGGGTTCCTTTTGGGATGAGCGTACCAGCCGCTATATCTTTTCCATTGATTTGTTGTTTAAGAACTGAATTAAAGGCCAGATCGGGTACGAGAATTATCTGACCTTGAATTAAACCGTTGTTTTCCAGTTCACGCTGGGCATTATTCAGTTGCCGTTGAATGAATTGCGGCATTTTTACCAGCGGCGGATTTCGTGAGTTGATGGACACATAAATCTTCCGGTTCTGCTTCACCTTGGTTCCCGGCAACGGGTATTGCTGAAACACCAGAAAAGGCTGTGCACCGGTGTGATATGCACTATCGTCAATCTGAAACTCCAGATCCCGGTCGCCCAGAAAAACTTCCAGCTGATCTTTGTGCATTCCCTGAAGATTGGGTACGGTAATGGTTTCGCCGTGATTAGTGGTATATGGCAGATACACATTGAAAAAACCCACAATCAGCACCGCACCGGTGAGGATCACGATGATAAGATGTAGAAAAATATCCCGTCGGGTTTCGGCCCGTAGAAAGTTAAATGCCATTCGTTGAGTCCTTTGGTGGCGTTTGTCCGCCAGATCTTGTTTTCTGTTCCAGATAAGACTGCAATATTAAGGTTGCACTGACTTTATCTGTATTTTCCTTTTGTCTTCGCTCTGATTTTTTCATTCCTCCCATCACCATTGCCTGCATCGCCATGCGGGAGGTGAAACGTTCGTCGATGGTAGAAATTGGAAGGAGTGGAAAATCTTTCCGCAATGATTTCCGCACTGATTCAGCCATCCGGGTTCCGTCCGTGGATTCGTTTTTCAGATTCACGGGCATTCCCATCACAATTTCTCCAAAGGGTCTTTCGAGAAGCAGTTTCCTGATTTCCGCTGTCAGAACCCTGGTTTCAACGGTTTGGAGAGGAAAAGCAAAAATTCCGGAATCATCGGAAATGGCCATTCCTGTCCGTTTGCCTCCTACATCCAAAGCCAGAATCGCTGCCATCAGCCCTGATATCCGATTTGGTCCAGTCGCCACCGGACTTCATTTTCCAGGCGCATGGCTTTTGGAAAGAGAAGGTGGTTCTCAATGACGGCGTGTTGTTTGATTTGCTTTTCGAAATCCTGAAGCTCCCTGTACAAAATGAAAGAGAACAGGTCCGCATCGGCAGGCAAAAGGTATTCTTCGGTGAGGGAACGGATTCCACTCAATTCGTTGTCATGGGCTTCGTGGTGAATGGAAAAGGACTGAATGCCTCTTGTTTTCAGGAGAAAAAACAGCTTGCCCGGATTCCGGATTTCTTTCGTGCAATCGAGAAGGAATCCAATGTAATCGAACAGCGTATCTTCTTCCTCATAGATATGCCGGATAAAATCTTCTGCGAAGATCGGAAAAACCAGTTTGAGATCCCGGGCAATGTCGGGCCGGAAGAATTTCTTCTCGTCCATTTCCTCGATGGTCTGGTAGAGGAAAGGAAGTTTCTGCTTGATAAACAGTTGGTGACTGTGGCGCAACAAAGTCACCAGAATTTCAATCGGATAGGGCGCCATCTGAGCCAGATCAAAATCCTGATTTTTGCGAAGCAGCTCAAAATGCTGAAAAACTTTAGCCGGATCAATTCCCTTGTCACGGCAAACCTGATCAAGTGTTTTATCGGCATCCTGGTAATAGCGAATACCCAGCTGGTGAAGCATTTCAGCCAGCTGCGCATTTTCTTTTACCAACGAGGCAATGGAAGGAAAGTTCTCCATACAAAGGGCAAGTACGGAATTTTTTATAAGAATATGGAGGGCTTTCGGCGCTTTCCTTTTTTCTTTCTGAAACAAAATGGATTCTTGCAGACCAAATGTAAACCAAACCAATGCTGTCCTTCCTGTTTCTGTGCGCCGGTGGCTTTTTGTTGTATTACCTTCTGACCCGCACGGCAAAGGAAGATAGTCCTGCACTGGATACGGTCTTGATTACAGAAATCGATGAACCATTTCTGGAACAGGAGGTTCTGTTTTATTCTTCACTCAACAGTGAACAAAAGCGTCTTTTCCGTCAGGAAGTTGCCCACTTTCTGGGCAGGGTTCAGATAACAGGTGTGGATACGGTTGTAACGGAAGAAGACCGGATTCTGATTGCTTCTTCGGCCGTGATCCCGATTTTTCATTTCAGCCAATGGGAAGATTATCCGCTTTCGGAAGTCATGCTGTATTCCGGTGCGATCAATCTGGATTTTGAAACCGATTCACACGACAGCAACATTCTGGGCATGGTGGGAACCGGGCAAATGGAAGGCAAGATGGCCCTGTCACGCCATGCACTCCGGGAAGGATTTCAGAATAAAACCGACAAACACAATACCGCCATTCATGAGTTCATTCACCTCATCGACAAAGTTGATGGCGTGATAGATGGGGTTCCAAAAGTTCTGCTGGACAATTCCTATGCACTACCGTGGATAAAACTGATCCGGTATAAAATAGAAGAAATCAAAAAGGGACGGTCCGATATTCATGAATACGGGGCGACGAACCTGTCGGAATTTCTTGCCGTATCCGGTGAATATTTCTTCGAAAGACCGGATCTTTTAAAGCAGAAGCATCCGGAATTGTATGAATTGCTGAATCAAATGTTTACAGGGAGAATCAGTTCCTGATGTGAAACAATCTGAAAACAGGAAGTTTAGGTCCGGATTCGAATCGGTTTTCGTCCAGCCATCCGGAAATGCAGCCGCTGGATCTTCTTTCAGCCAAACAAAGGCTTTTATAGTGGATTTCAACCACTTGTCAACTTGTCATCAAACCCTCACAACCAACCAGTTGGAATGACCAGTAAACGATAATTCAGAAGGATAGGGATTGTTCAAGATGCTCTTTTGTGACATCGAAAAAAACTACAATCCTTATGAAAACGATCAGCCTCTTTTTAACCTTCATTCTATCGGTACTTGTTTCCGAAGCACAAATCAGCCAGAGCCAGTTTTTTCCGGGCACTCCTAAGTTTGCCGTAACAGTGAACATCGATCCTGCTCTGGCAGGGCCAGCTGGTACGAATCAAACATGGGACTTTTCCAATCTTCAGGCCACAGGCGAGAAGTTCAAAGTCTCGATTGTTTCGGCTGAAGCGTTTCCTGAATACAGCGGAGCCACAATCGCCATGAAACTGGAATCCGATTCCGACATTGTATACCAGGTGTTAAAACCCTTGAACGGAACTCTGACTGAAGTAGGTAGCGTCCTTTCAAAAGACGGTGTCCAGATGAATACGGATTTTAACAATCCGAAGAATTTACTGCCAACTTCCATTGCGTTGGGGCAGAATTTTACAGATTCCTACAGCAGCAGCATCGACATGGGTCAATTGGGCCTGAACGCCATTCTGAAATCAACCGGTACCTCCGAATTTATTGTGGATGCCAGTGGGGTGTTGTCTCTTCCGGGAAGGACCTATTCAAACGTAATCCGGACGGTGACGCATGACGTTCAGACTGATACCATGGCTTTTGAAATCCCGGGATTTCCACCGGCATTTGAAGTGACACCAAAGAGAATCACTACCTGGTCCTGGTATTCGGCTGATAATTCTGGTTTTCCACTGGTGTTCAGCATTGTGGTGGATTCCAGTTTCGAAAGTGGCAACTGGACATCTGATGTGACGGCTTTTTACACCACAACAGAAGTGACCGGTGTGTCAGATCAGGTAACAGTTTCTACTGAGAAGTTACCGTACCCAAGTCAGGTAAATGACATGCTCGCCATTCCTTTGGATCAGAATGAAACGATACCGTCTTTAATCAGTGTGATAGATCTTCAGGGAAGAGTGGTCGGACAATATTTTCCACGAAGGGAACGAGAAAATGAAATCCGGATTTATCCGTCCAATCTTGCACCAGGCGTGTATCACATCAAAGATTTCCGAAAATACCGAAGAGAGAAAAAGGTAATCTCGTTTAGCAAGCTTTGATTCTTTCACAGCCAATCATCTACCCAACGAAAAGGCAGGCCCAAAAGCCTGCTTTTTTCATATTTGGCCAACCCGATCTTTCATCAGAATCCTATTTTTGTCGTCTCAGGACAATTCTGTGTATTCATGACTCACCAACCAAATCCCCGAAAATTCATCCTCTATATCGCCATGAGCCTGGATGGATTTATTGCGACCAAAGACGACGATCTCACTTTTCTCAATGTGGTGGAAAAAGAAGGAGAAGATTACGGCTACACGGCTTTTTATGAAACAATCGATTCCGTCATTTTAGGAAGACGGACCTATGAAAAGGTGATCTCGATGGGTTTCAAACCGCATGAAGACAAAGAAACCTGGATCATCACCCAACGCCCGGAACCCGATAAAGGAC
>ERZ795056.1734-NODE-1734-length-25147-cov-13.471226_pt1 | contig 25147 bp, 17 predicted proteins | sample MGYA00375140_ERZ795056 | MGnify/ENA primary metagenome ERZ795056 (study PRJEB30185, sample SAMN05720227) | activated sludge metagenome | isolation source: Anaerobic digester | place: USA | collected 2015-03-09 ... | reverse complement strand
TCCGATGGGAGATACTTGGTAGCTGCCTTCGTTGAGGATGCAGTGGTCATCGAGTTGACCTTGCACCATGCCCAGCGCGCCTTGTGTTCGGACAATATGAGCCAGCGTCGCCGGAGCAAGTCTTCGCCCCGAGAGAACTGTGCCGCTTGATACTTGTGCTGCTGGCTGACCTTCATCGACATCGCTCGCTGCTGCTGCTGCTGATGTGATTTGGGGCGGACCTGCCATCTCAACCTGCTGGACAGTGACGCAACGTGTCGCTTCCGCATCCATACACACGCGACGGTTCTGTGCATCGGGATACAGCTTGTCGCCTATCCGATACCGCTGGCCATGGAGCTCGCAGTGCTCACCATCGGCGGTCAATGTGCCCAGTGTTGCGATAGGCTGCCCGTCTCGACCAAACAGAACGCACGTCTCTCGCACCGGCTCGGGCAACTTTCTCAGCTGCTCGGCGACCCACTCGCCCGTCTCACGCAGGATGTCTACGACCAGGCTCTGCGGATAGGAATAGCCCTTGCCGATTGAGAAATCGAGCGGGCCGCGCAGCGTCAGTGTGAACGGCGCGACGTCACCAAAGCCAACGGCAACTGCCATCGAAAAATCGATCTGCCTTCTGGGCCGCGCAACAACGCCGAAACTGAGCACCCCACCGAAGGAAATCGGACTCCTTTGATCAAGTGCGCCCGGCAACATCGCATCCGCGTTCACGTAGGTCAGGCGAGGCATGCCACGTACTGCGCCGTCGGCAAACACCTTCACTTCAGGAAGAAAAGGCAGATGAAAACCAATGCGCGCGCCCAGCTCTGCCGTCGCAAAACGCTTCTGCCAGTCAAGTAGCGCGCTGACCTGAAGGCCCACTTCCGCATGGCCAAGTGGCTTGTTCAACGACAGGCGCAGCGTTGCCAAGTCTGTCAGAAGGCCCAGTTGGTTGGGTCCGTCGAAGCGCCACAGACGCGCCTCTTGCTCGAAGCTGGCGGCAATCGCCAAGTGCTGATGTGGGTCTCTCTGCCAGGGCCACAACAGCGCTTTTAGCGCGAAGCGCAGCGGGCCTTGGTGCCAACGCAGCTCGTCACCGCTCGTTGTTGGCTGCTTCCATGCGGCGGTGTGCGAGAAGATGCCGCCCTCCAGCCGTTCAAACAACGCGAGGGAGAATCCGTAAGGCGAGACGAAGGCAAAGCCGCGACTGTCGGTGCTGCTGGAAAACATCGCGTCGGCTCGCGCGTGAAACGCCAGCTCGTCGATGCGCGTGCAGAACAGAGGCCCACCATCGCAGCTACCACCGAAGCCGGGCAGCCATGCGCGATGTGGCAGCGCTGGGGCGTCTGCATGAGCAACGGAAAAAGATAGGGCGAGCAGCGCCGTCAGCAATAGTACCCAGGAGCGCTTTAGGCCGCCTCTGTCCAGCATTGGTTATGCGTGTATCACGTCACCGGTGATGCCAACAAAAAGGGAACTCATCCACAACTGCGTACCCTCGCCATCGATGTGGTTGGCAAAGTGCATGCCGTCGGGCGCGGGAAATGCCAGTCGGCGAAGGCTGGTGGATCGATCGGAGCCCACTGACTCAGGCTCTTGATCAGCAAGCCTTGCCGCCGCCGCGGCAGCGTCACCTGTAGCTCTCCAGAGCCGCAAGAAACTCCGAGAACGGATCAATAGTCGTGAAAAGCAAGTCGTCGCAGGCGACGTAAGGCGGGTGCGCTGGAGCTAACTGGCGCTCGCTGGCACTACTACGCTAGCGCCACGGCTGCTCGTGCCGCGTTTGGCAGCTCGGTGTGAACTGCCAGTGTTGAGCATGGGGGGAAGATCCTTGTAATTGAATGGTCCTGCTTGCCAGTGTCGTCGCCCTGTTGCCCATGCCCTTCGCAGAATGCCGCTCATTTAGACCTAGAGCCCATAGTTGCCCTTAGGGCATAGAACCGGCCTCAAACAGCGCTAAGCAAATCAGAACAGCGCGCGGACCATACCAGCAGCGTAGGGGGGGGCTGCCGAATGATCTAAGTGACCGCGCCCCTCACTGCGGGCTTGCGGGCTACTCAACCGTAGCCGTAGTCTGCCAACGGTTGGAACCCATTGCATTCAGCCCCCCGGAGCCCGCACGGATGAGCGACGAGATAGTCACGGTTCAAGAGGTCGCAGCCCCGATCAAGGTGGCGGACAAGACCGTCTACACGATAGACCAGAAGGTAGAGACTCTTGCATTTAACGTTCGTGGGCAGTGGCGGTCTCGGCTCGTGGGTGTCGACACGTGGATCCAGAAGCAGACAGCCGCCCGACGTGACAACGGAGACGCCCGTGAGTAGCCAGTCCGCGCTTGCGCTGCCAATCACCTTGTCCGAGCTCGAGTCTCACCTCTGGGAGGCCGCGAATATCCTGCGCGGCAGCCCCGTTGACCGAACCGACTGGAAGTCGTACATCCTGCCGTTGCTCTTCTTCAAACGCATCTGCGACGTGTGGGACGAGGAGCACACCGCAATGCTCAGAGAGTACGGCGAGGACTTCCCGGACGAGCATCGCTTCCAGGTACCAGACGGCTGCCACTGGTCGAGCGTACGCCGCGCGCCGAAGAACGTCGGCACCGCGCTCGCCAACGCCATGCGTGGCGTCGAGGCTGCGAACCAAAAGCATCTCTACGGTGTGTTCGGCGACGCCCAGTGGACCAACAAAGACCGCCTGCCCGACGAGCTGCTGAAGGACTTAATCGAGCACTTCTCGGCGCTCTCGCTCGGCAACACCCGCGTCGCCTCCGACGTGATGGGCGACGCCTACGAGTACCTCATCAAGCAATTCGCCGATGCCACGAACAAGAAGGCCGGCGAGTTCTATACCCCGCGCAGCGTTGTGCGCTTGATCGTCCACATCCTCGACCCGCAGGAGGGCGAGACCATCTACGACCCGGCGTGCGGAACGGGAGGCATGCTGCTCGCGGCAGTGTCCCACGTGCGCGAGCGGGGCGGCGATCCGCGTACCTTCTTCGGCAAGCTCCACGGCCAGGAGAAGAACCTCACGACCGCCGCCGTGGCGCGAATGAACCTCTTCCTGCACGGCATCGAGGACTTCGTCATCGAACGTGGCGACACGCTTCGGAACCCCGTGTTCACCGACGCGGGCACGGGCGGTCTCGCGACCTTCGACGTGGTTATCGCCAACCCGCCGTTCTCGCTGGAGCAGTGGGGCCGCGAGATCTGGGAGTCGGATCCCTGGGGCCGCGCCTTCGCTGGGTTGCCGACCGACAGCAACGCCGACATGGCTTGGGTGCAGCACATGGTGAAGTCGATGGCGCCGAAGACCGGGCGCATGGGCGTGGTACTACCGCAGGGCGCGCTCTTCCGGGGCGGCGTCGAGGCGCAGATTCGCAAGCACCTGCTGGAGAACGACCTCGTCGAGGCGGTCATCGGGCTCGCACCGAACCTCTTCTACGGCACCGGTCTTGCGGCCTGCGTGCTCGTGCTTCGCCAGCGCAAGGACAAGCGCAAGAAGGGCAAGGTCTTCATCGTCGACGCCTCCTCCGTGTTCCGCCGGGGGCGCGCACAGAACTTCATGGACCCGGCGCACGGCGCACAGATCGCTGCGTGGGTGCAGGGCTTCGCCGATGTCGAGGACCGCGCCCGCGTTGTCGACCTCGCCGAGATTGAGAAGGAGGGCTGGACGCTCAACATCTCGCGCTACGTGCTGCCGCCGATCGGCGCCGACATCCCGCCGCTGCCCGAGGCCGTGGCCACATTCAAGGATGCTCTCGCGAAGTGTCGCGAAGCGGAAGACAACCTGCGCCGTGTCATGCACGAGGGGGGATGGCTGTCATGACCGAGCGCATGACGCAGCAGGAACTCGAATCGTATCTCTGGGGCGCCGCCGTCATCCTGCGCGGCCTCGTCGATGCCGGCGACTACAAGCAGTTCGTCTTTCCGCTGATCTTCTTCAAGCGCCTCTCAGACGTCTGGGATGAGGACCATGCCAGTGCTCTCGCCGATTCGAAGGGCGACGTCGCCTACGCGACGGCCACAGCCAACGATCGGTTCGTCATCCCCGAGGGTGCGCACTGGAAGGACGTGCGCGGCGCTGCGAAGGACGTCGGCAAGAAGCTGCAGTCGGCACTTCGCGCCATCGAGGCCACAAACCCAGGTCGCCTCGACGGCATCTTCGGCGACGCTGCGTGGACCAATAAGGAGCGCCTGCCCGACGTCACGCTCAAAAACCTTCTCGAGCACTTCTCAGGGCACACGCTCTCGCTCGCCAACGTGCCCGAGGACGAGCTCGGCAACGGCTACGAGTTCCTCATCAAGAAGTTCGCCGACGACAGCGGGCACACCGCGCAGGAGTTCTACACGAACCGCACGGTGGTCCACCTCATGGTGCAGATGCTCGATCCGAAACCGGGCGAGAGCATCTACGACCCCACCTGCGGCACCGGCGGCATGCTCATCTCGGCCCTGACCGAGGTGAAGCGCAAGCGCGGCGAGCATCGAACGCTCAAGCTGTTCGGGCAAGAGCGCAACCACATGACCGCGTCCATCGCGCGCATGAATCTTGTGCTGCACGGCGTGGAGGACTCGGAGGTCGCGCGCGGCGACACGCTCGCCTCGCCTGCCTTCCATGAGGCCGACCGCCTCAAGACCTTCGACGTGGTCCTCGCGAATCCGCCGTACTCGATCAAGCAGTGGAACCGCGAGGCGTGGACCACCGACCCGTGGGGCCGGAACTTCCTGGGTACGCCGCCGCAGGGGCGCGCAGACTACGCCTTCTTTCAGCACATCCTGAAGAGCATGGATGCGAAGTCGGGGCGCTGCGCGATCCTGTTTCCTCACGGCGTGCTGTTCCGGAAGGAGGAGGCCGAGCTGCGCAAGAAGCTCGTCGAAGCCGACCTCGTCGACTGCGTCCTCGGGCTTGGGCCGAACCTCTTTTACAACTCACCGATGGAGGCTTGCGTCGTCTTCTGCCGCGCGAAGAAGCCGCCGAAGAAACGCGGCAAGGTGTTGCTCATCGACGCGGTAAACGAGGTCGCCCGTGAGCGGGCGACGAGCTTCCTGCGCCCAGAGCACCAGCAGCGCATCGAGGCGGCCTACGCAGCGTTCGCCGATGAGGAGGGGTTCGCGAAGGTCGCGACGCTTGAGGAGATCGCCGCGCAGGGATTCAGCCTGTCGATCCCGCTCTACGTGAAGCGCCAGAGCGCATCGTCGCCGACGGCGAGCGACGCACGGACGCTCAGCGAGGCGTGGGTCGCGTGGGAGGACTCGGGCCGTGCGTTCTGGATCGAGATGGACACAGTAGTCGACATGCTAGACGGCCTGGTGGCCGATGAGCGCGAGCTGGCGGAGGTTGCCGATGTCTAAGGGCGCCGCGACGTGGAAGCGGGTGAAGTTCGGCGAGGTGGTGCGTCTCAACAAGGAGACGTGCAAGGACCCGGCTTCGGCTGGGATCGAACGCGTCATTGGTCTCGAGCACCTCGAGCCGGGCGACCTGCGCGTGCGCTCTTGGGGCGACGTGGCAGACGGCACGACGTTCACCAATCGTGTGCGGCCGGGGCAGCTCCTGTTCGGCAAGCGACGTGCATATCAGCGCAAGGTCGCTGTCGTCGAGTTCGACGCAATCTGCTCGGGCGACATCTACGTGTTCGAGAGCGCCAATCCGTCGAATCTACTACCGGAGTTGCTGCCCTTCATCTGCCAGACGGACTCATTCTTCGAGCACGCGGTGGGCACCTCGGCGGGCTCGCTATCACCGCGCACGAACTGGTCGAGCCTCGCTGAGTACGAGTTCGCGCTGCCCCCGCTGGAGGAGCAATATCGGCTAGCCGAACTTCTTCACGGTGGCAACGATACCGTGGAGTGTTCCCGTGCACTGGTTCGGGCGGCACACGCAGCAAGAGTTGCTCTTCGCGAGTGGCTCATCAATCAAAGCGTCTCTCCGACTAAGGCAGTCGGTGAGCTGTGTGAAATGCAGAATGGTCGACCATTCCCCAGCTCGGACTACGGAAAGAGCGGAGTTCGGCTGCTCCGCCCTGCGAATCTTGCACCGGATGGGAGGCTCGATTGGCGGCCAGAACGAACCGTATTCATGCCGGATGCGTACCTCGAAGCTGCGTCCGGCCATGTCGTTTCGCGTGGTGACGTCGTCATCAATCTCACGGCGCAGTCGCTCGATGATGGCTTCATGGGCCGTGTTTGCTTCGTAAGAGGCCAGGAGAAGAGCTTCCTGAACCAACGCATCGGACGGTTCGTGCGCTTCCGGGATGGCGTTGTCCCTGAGTACCTCTTTCGCGTGCTCCAAGGGGCGCGATTCCAAGCCCACGCGATCGCGATGTGTGAGGGAACGAAGGTCAAGCACATGTTTTGGCGGCACATCGAAGTCTTCAGGTTTGCCCTGCCACCGGAGGACCAGCAGCGCAGGGCATGCGAGCAGATGCTAGCGATGGACGTCGCGTTCAATGCTGCCGCCAAGCGGAGCGAAGAAGCGGGGCGACTTGCCAGCGATGCCGTGAATCGCGCGCTTGTCCGTGGGGCTTCATGAGTTTCACCGAAGCATCAACCGTCGAGACCCTCATCCGCGACATCCTCTGCGGCGGCGTCACCCACCACACCGCGGTCGGCGCCGGCCTCGCTCGCAGGAAAGGCAAGGTCTCAGGCCTCGGCTGGCACTACCTCGCGCCCGCAAACATACCGCGCCACCCGCACGAGGTCTTCGTCGAGCACTGGGTCCGCGAGTCGCTCATCCGCCTCAACCCCGAGATCGCCACCGTTCCTGACCGCGCCGACGAGGTGCTCTACAAGCTCCGAGCGATCGTGCTCGCGGTGCGTTCCGATGGCCTGCTTAAGGCCAACGAGGAGCTGACGGCGTGGCTGCGCGGCGATCGATCGATGCCTTTCGGCCCGAACCACGAGCACGTCACGGTTCGCCTCATCGACTTCGACAACCCCGAAAACAACGAGTACGTCGTCACGAGCCAGTTCACCTTCCGCGCTGGGCCCGCCGAGCGGCGCGCCGACCTCGTGCTGCTCGTGAATGGCCTGCCCCTGGTTCTGATCGAGGCCAAGACTCCCGTGCGCCACGCGGTGAGCTGGCTCGACGGCGCGCTGCAGGTCCACGACGACTACGAAAAGAACGTCCCCGAGCTGTTCGTCGCCAACGTTCTCAACGTCGCGACCGAGGGCAAGGAGCTGATGTACGGCTCCGTCCGAATGCCGGTCAACCTGTGGGGACCGTGGCGCGGAGACGACGAGGCCGCGCCAGGTACGCTGGCAGGGCTTCAGGCGGCAGTGAACGGGCTGCTGCGCCCGGCGGTGGTGCTCGACATTCTCGCCCACTTCACGCTGTTCGCGACCGACAAGAAGAAGCGCCGCATCAAGGTCGTCTGCCGCTACCAGCAGTACCAGGCCGTGAACCTCGTCGTGCAGCGCGTCCTCGCAGGCAAGCCGCGCAAGGGCCTCATCTGGCACTTCCAGGGCTCGGGCAAGTCGCTGCTCATGGTATTCGCCGCGCAGAAGCTCCGGCTGCAGCCCGAGCTGGGGAACCCAACGGTCATCATCGTCGTGGACCGCATCGACCTCGACGCGCAGATCAGCTCCACGTTCCACGCCTCCGACGTCCCAAACCTCGTGAAGGCCGAGACACGCGACGATCTGCAGAAGCTGCTGAAGCAGGACACGCGGAAGATCATCATCACGACCATCTTTAAGTTCGGTGAGGCCGACGGCGTGCTCAACGACCGCGGCAACATCGTCGCCCTCGTGGACGAAGCGCACCGCACGCAGGAGGGCGACCTCGGCATTAAGATGCGCGCCGCGCTTCCGAACGCGTTCCTGTTCGGCCTCACTGGCACGCCGATCAATCGTCGCGACCGCAACACCTTCTATGCGTTCGGCGCGGACGAAGATGCCCGCGGCTACATGAGCCGCTACGGCTTCGAAGAGTCCATTCGCGACGGAGCGACCCTCAAGCTTCACTTCGAGCCGCGCCTCGTCGACCTGCACATCGACAAGGGCGCGATCGACCAGGCCTACCAGGCGCTCACCGGCGACCTCTCCGACCTCGACAAGGACAACCTCGCGAAGGCCGCATCGAGGATGGCCGTGCTCGTGAAGGTGCCCGAGCGCGTGCAGAAGATCTGCGAGGACATCGCGCGCCACTACCAGGACGCGGTGGCCCCGAACGGCTTCAAAGGCATGGTCGTCACATTCGACCAGGAGTGCTGCCTCCTCTACAAGGCCGCGCTCGACAAGATTCTGCCGCCGGAAGCGACGGAGATCGTCATCTCGGCCAGCGGCAACGACGAGCGCTTCAAGCCCTACGCTCGGTCGCGGGACGAAGAGGAGAAGCTCCTCGACCGCTTCCGCGATCCCAGCGACTCGCTCAAGCTGCTCATCGTCACGGCCAAGCTGCTGACTGGGTTCGACGCGCCTATCCTCCAGGCGATGTACCTGGACAAGCCGCTGCGCGACCACACGCTGCTGCAGGCCATCTGTAGGACGAACCGCACCTACGGGGACAAAAAGACGCACGGTATTATCGTCGACTACCTAGGGGTCTTCGATGATGTGGCGAAGGCACTGGAGTTCGACGAGAAGGGGTTCAGGAGCGTCGTCGGCAACATCGAGGGGCTCAAGGACCAGCTGCCCGCGGCCATGCAAAAGTGCCTCGCGTTCTTCCCCGGCGTCGATCGCACGCAGACCGGGTACGAGGGCCTCATGGCGGCGCAGGAGTGCCTGCCGAACAACGACGTGCGGGACGCGTTCGCCGCCGAGTACTCTGTCCTCGGGAAGCTGTGGGAGGCCATCTCTCCGGACCCACTGCTTCAGAGGTTCGAGACCGACTACCGCTGGCTAACGCAGGTCTATGTCTCAGTTCAGCCAACGAGTGGAACGGGCAAGCTCGTGTGGCACGCACTCGGTGCCAAGACCATCGAGCTGATCCATCAGAACGTTCACGTCGACGCGGTTCGCGACGACCTCGAGACGCTCGTGCTCGACGCCGAGCTTCTGGAAGCGGTGATGGGTTCACCCGACCCGAAGAGGCGGGCCAAGGACTTCGAGACGAAGCTTACCGCGCGGCTGCGAAAGCACATGGGAAACCTACGCTACAAGCACCTCTCCGAGCGGTTGGAGGCGCTGAAGGAGCGGCACGAGCGCGGGCTCCTGAACAGCGTCGAGTTCCTCAAGATGCTGCTCGAGCTGGCGCGCGAGCTCGTCGCGACGGAGAAGGAGACACCGCCCCAGGAGGACGAGGACCGCGGCAAGGCCGCGCTGACCGAGCTGTTCCAGCAGGTGCGCAACGAGAAGACGCCCGTTGTGGTCGAGCGGGTGGTCGCCGACATCGATGAGATCGTCCGCCTCGTTCGCTTTCCCGGATGGCAACACACGGCCGCGGGCGAGCGCGAGGTGAGGAAGGCCCTGCGCAAGAGTCTGCTCAAGTACCAGCTCCATCAGGACGCCGACCTCTTCGAGCGCTCCTACGTCTACATCCGGCAGTACTACTGATCATGGGTTTCTTGGATCAGTCTGGTGTTGCGTGGGTAGAGCCGCCGGAGCCGATTAGGGGCCTCGACCATCTCGGCGTGCAGGCACCGTGCATTGCGCTCTACGGGCAGCTCCTCCCCGGCATCACGAACGTCACGGACCGGGCGCGCTACTACTCCTTCCACCCGTGGGTGCTCTGGTCTTTCGAGCGTCACTACGCTGACCGCTCCGTCGACCAGTTCCGCCGCGTCCTGCGTCGTGCCGAGTGCCTGTTCGCGCTCATCGCGATCCGCCATGCCCGCGTGGTCGGGGACAACGATGACGGCCGCCACGGTCGGGCGCTGGTGGGGCGCGACAAGCTCCTGCGCATAAAGGAGGACAGCACGTTCGCTCTCGAGGACTATGCGGCGCTCAAAGGCGAGGAGCGCTACTTCAAGAACAATCTCGGCGGGCTCGGTCAGTACTACTTCGGTCCGCTCCGCGATCTGCGCGTGCTTGACCATCACCAGAGCGCTGGCTACCCCGGCTATGACGAGAATCGCGGTCGGAAGCTCGCCGAAGCGTTCGCGAGCGCCGTCCCCGGAGACGTGTTCTTCCGCTTACTCGAACAGCCGACGGCGACGTGGGACGAACTCGACGAACTGGCCGCGTTCTGTCCCTGTAGGCTGCCCGCCAACGCCACTGAGCACGAGCTACTGCTCGACCTGTTCCTCGCGCGCACGGCGCTCTTCCAGCATGATGGTGGAACGACGCGACGGGCCTCGCTGGGGCTGATGCTTGACCTTGCGAGCCAAGCGGCGCGCGACCCCGACTACAGCTTCGAAGAGTTGCTCCGAGGCGGGGCCTACACTGGCGTGCTTGTCGATGGTTCAGCGTGGCAGGTGCCCAAGCCTCTCGAGCGCGTCCTTCGCGGCTGGGGCACGTACCAGCGCAACGAGCTGCTCTCGCTCGCGGTGCAAGGGCTGTTCGCCGCCGTTCTTCGCGCCATCGAGCGCGACGAGGCGCAGAGCATCCGGCAAGCCAGCGACGCGGCCGATATCGCGGTACGACTGCTGTCGTCTCGTGGCGCCGACCTGAACATCTCGCTCGACGCGCTCGTCGCGCGCGTGCGCAGCGAACTGCCCGCGCTCGCTGACTGGCAGCATGACGACCACGAGCTTCAACGCTGCTGGCGCCTCGAGAAGCTGCCTATGAACGATGACACGAAGCTTGAAGAGATCGCACAGGAGAGCATCGCGATCCTTCTGGCGCTTCTGGCACGGGGCGTTGACAAGTCCCCCTACAACGACTTCGAGCCCGCCCTGGGGGACTTCGACCCGCAGGATGTTCACCTGCTCTCGTTGCGGCACGCCTCAGAGGCCGAGTGGACTGGGCTGACCGTCGAGGAGTGGGTTCGTTGGCTGGCGGTGCGGTGGGGCATCGCTCGGCACCTTCGCGTCGCGCTCCGCAAGCTACATGGCCAACGCCGCGACACGTTCCGCATCCGGCCGCTCGAAGGTGAGCTGCGCGTGGTCGAGGCCCCTGCACCAGTCTTCACCCAGCCGCGCGTCAGCAGGGCCCAGCAGATCCTCCGCGACCTCGGGTTGATCGAGTACGACGACGAAAAGATGATGATCTTGACCGACCGTGGCCGAACAGAGCTAGAGGCGTGCCGTGCCGGGTGAGCTCGCGTCCACGTCGTTGCTCGATCACATCGCTGAGAGTGGCTTCCGCTCGTCGGTCTTCACGACGTATAACTGCTATTTTCCGTTCTACGAGGAGGTCGTCCTCAAGCGCCTGATAGCGGCGGGCTGCACGCACAACGTGCTGATGGTCGATGCCAGACGCTGCGCTGAGGCCTTCGCGGCCGAGGAGTTGCGGCCCCGTCGCGCGGGCCGCGACTACACGCTGATTCCGGTGAGGGTAGGAGGCGCCTTCCACCCGAAGCTGTTCTTGCGCTTCGGCAAGTCGAAGGGATCGCTACTCGTCGGGAGCCACAACGTCACGCTCTCTGGCTTCGGACTCAATACCGAGGTCACCAACATCTTCCGGCTCGAAGGCGCAGCGCTGCGTGCTGGTGGCGCCGTATTCCAACAAGCGTTCAGCTACCTCGCTCAGTTTGTCCCGACGCAGCTCGCCGCCGTGGCCGAGGCCTTTGAGGGTGTGAAGCTCGGAGTGCCCTGGCTCGATGGCCCTCTCGGAGCCGGGCCGCAGGACCGGCAGCTCCTTACAGCGTCGAGCGCGGGCGCCGACCTCTGGTCGCAGGTCGCATCGCTCATCCCGAAGGACGTCTCGACGGCGTTCGTCGGTGGACCGTTCTTCGATCCGACGCTCGCGATGGTGCGGCGCCTCCAGCGTGAGGTGCGACCCAATCGGTTGGTCATCGGCATCGACCCAGCATCGGTAGAGATCGATCCTGCCGAGGCCGCGAAGCTCGAAGGCGTCGAGTGGGCGAACATCGCAGGCGTGCCCAAGAGCCTGGAACGTCGTAAAGGAGCGGCGTGCTACCTGCACGCGAAAGTGTTCTGGTTCGCGAGCACGCAGGACGAACTGCTCGTCACGGGCAGCGCGAACCCGAGCGTCGCAGCCTTCTTCGCAGCGCCCAATGTGCGCAACGCGGAGGCTGTCGTCGCCGACCGCACCAAGCGAGCAGCCGCGCGGCTCGATATGGAAGCGCTCCTTGCTGCGCCCCCCGTCACGTCAAGCGATTGGGGCGCAGTAGCCGCGCGCCGGAAGGCAGCTACGCCATCGATCGCCGAGAAGCCCCGTCGAATCCTCGTAGCCACACCGACTCTGACGGGCTTTGTAGCGCAGGAGGCACTCGACGTCGGACTCGTCCTTCATGGGGTGGGCGACCTGGACACTCCGCTTGGCGACGCAGTCGCTCGCGCAGGTGGAGTCATCGAAGCTGGCGACGCCGTCCGCGATGGGGCCCGCTACCTGGAGGCTCGCGTCGCAAAAGAACACACGCTCGTCGTCATTCACCGAACCGAGGACATCGCAAAGAACCTCGGCGGTGACCTGAGAAAGGCGCTGCGCCAGGCGCTCGGCGCGCTCGAAGAAGATCCAACGCAGCTCGATGCGCTCCTCAAGCTGACGGAGAAGGTAATCTTCGACTCCGACGACGTAGTCCGCACGACGCCGCTGCGCCCAAGCAGTGCCGCGGGTGTAGACCAGGATGCAGCGGCGGCGCCTGCCTCGTTGGCGCTTGTAGCTGCTGGGCGGAAGAGCTCATTTCGGCGTACGCGGAGTCTAGCGAGCGGCGACATTGTCGTGCTGCTCGACGCGCTTATGCGCAGACTCGGTGAAGGGCTTCCGACCCACGCCTCGTCGCCACGACTGAGAAGCGAGGAGGAGGAGATCGATGCCGACGAGGAGGAGGGAGGCGAGATAGCGCGCGGAGCGCCCGACTTCGGGGTCTTGGCGAAGGCGTGTCGAAGAAAGGTCCGACACCTGATTAAGCGTATGGAGGAGCAGTTCAAGCTGGCCGCTGCCCCGGAGCGCGCGCGGCGCAGCATCGTGCAGTTGGCAGCGGTGCTCAGCGTCATCCGCGGGCTGCGCTTCATCGAGCAGCGATCGGAGTGGAAGCGCATGCACCACCAGCTCGTTGATCGGACCGACGAGCGGAACCTACTGAAGTCGGCCACGATCGCGGTCGCTTGGGGAGCGGACGCCCTCGCGCCGCGGGCTATTGCTGAGGCAGGCGGCGATGGCTTCGACGAGCTGTCGATGGTCGTTGGGCTACTCGCCTGGCTCGCATGGGATATCGAGACCGACATCGGCGTCGCCTCCCAGCGGAACGGGCTCGTGGGGCTCGAAAATGAGCAGTGGCACTCGGTCCAATTCCTGGCTGCGCTCGGTCCATGGCTAGTGGACGACGAATCGGCGTCCACTATCCTCGAAGAGAGCGTCGCTCGGACGCCCCGCTTCCGAGTTGATGGGCAGCGGTGGATCACGGTACATCGCGCAGCGCTTAAGACCTTCGCGCTAGTAGCGCTCGCCCCCGACGAACACGGTAAGTCCGGGCGCCACGTGAAGCCGGGCGACCTGGTCGTACTGCACGCCCGCGAGGAGCCCCGCGTTTGCGTCGTGCTGGATGTCGGCACGGGAAGCAATGGCGTAGTGATTGACATACTCGACCACCGCAAAGGAGGCTTCGTTCGCTCCTTCCTATCGTCCGGCGTCACGACCCTGGCATGGGACGTGGGCGCGAGCGCCGAACCAGTGGCCAGTTGAACGTCACCGGCTCAGTCCCGGAAAAGCGAGCCTCGCTGTTAAACGGTCTGGCTTGCTCTCTCCCCGTTGACCAGAACGCCCTCAGCTCAAGCTCCATCCCCTCTCTGCCAATATCAATGAGACACCCATCCTCGGAAGAAATAGGGTTAAGTAGGGCGAGAAGAGAATGGGTGAAGAGATGGTGAAGAGTAAGCGCCCGTCCACCCCCATCTTCCCCCGCCGCTCCCGCGCCGCAGACTCCTTCCCAAAAGGGAGGAATCATGTCTTCACAGCAAGAGCCGTGGCAGTCAGACTCGCAGCTAGCGCCGCGGGAGCTTCAATCCCGACCTGACCAACGTCGTCTACAAATGCACCGTCGAGAAGCCCGATTGCCCAGCGAGACTTACCTGCATCGATAGCTTATGCCGTCCGGCAGACGGTGGCAGCGGCACTGATGACGGCAGCACCGCAGACATGAGTATGCCCTCCGGCTGCACCGGGGGTGGCGGCATCGCCCTCGGCCCTCGCGCCTACGCCTGTCCCGGCGCCTTCAGTCAAGGCCAAGCCGCAAGCCGCTGCGCGTCAGGCTGGCAGCTCTGCAGCGATGGCAGCCTCGTTGACCAAACTGCCTGCAACGACGCCAGCAACCAGAAGATCCACGGTTTCTACGTTGCCGAAGTGCCGGCCCGCAAGGGCATCCTCGAAGCCCCCAACTTCGTCACCTGCGGCCAGTCGGACCTCAACATGGACCAGCGACTGTTCTTCGGTTGCGGGAAGACTTCGGCGAACATCCTGACGGGGAGCTGCGGCGGCTTCACCAGAGCGGTGTACTGCTACATGAACTCGAACTGGCAGTGAGGGGCGGGGACGAGTCCGCCGCAGACGCTGGCGAATGTGGCGAGTTCGAAGGTGGGGGATGGGGTGTTGTGCTGTAAATGAGCAATTAAGAACACAACATATTTTTTGCATTTTTGTCCATCTAAAGCTGGACCTCAGCCTGAAACACTGGGTGAAGGCCTGGGCCCGCCAGATCGCTAGAGTATTCGCCAGTCTCTCGTCGGTAGTTCTACCCTTAATTATTTTTTTACAAACGCACTTGACTTTTATGTCAGTCTAAAAACAGTATTTCAGAGCACACATTTTTTATTAATGTCTTTGAGCGACAAGATCTCCTGCAGCGCGGGGAAAACGTGAGCGAGGAGTTTCAGTCGCGAGGCGCAGCGAGCACTGGAGCGCAGGCGCAACGCGGCGATTAAGACCCGCCCCCCCCCTTTGCAACACGCTGCTAGCTCATCACAGGGCAAATCCCCCAGGGCGACCACGGTCGCCTTTTTTAGGAATGGTGAATGAAAATGGATATCAAAATCAAAAAAAGAGGGCCGATGGAGCGCAACCTAGAGCTCGGTCTGATGGCCGACATCTTAACGGCGCCGCCACCCCGCGGACCGCATCGGGACTTCCTGCTGTTGGCAGCCTCAGCGCTGCTAACCTTCGCCAGCTTTGTCACGACCTTAGGTGGTGCCCAAATACTCTTTCCCGGTGACGCCATTACGCCGTGGGCGCTGTCTACTGCCGTGCAAGTAGTTCCCTTTTTGTTCGCGACAGGATTGGCCGGTCAGAATTTGAGCTGGCTCCTGAAGTCGCTTCTTGCCGTATCGAGCATGAGCCTCTCGATCGTTGCCACGGCGGCCTTTCTCCTCGTCACGATTGGCTCCCCAGCGATGCACGAGGAGGAGCAAGTGAAGGCAATCGCCGCTCACACGGCTCTCGTTGGTCAGTTGCTGGCTCCTCAGTTGGATGAGGTTGTACGGCTCAAGCAGGAAACCACGGCGTTGACCCTTGCTCTGCAGAAAGAGGAGGCCCGTGGCACTTCAAGCGGACGCGGTAAGGGCTACGCGGACAAAGCACGCGAACTCGATCGCGAACTTACCGGTGCATCCAGTCGTCTCGCGACCGCCCAAGGCATACTTGATACTCTCAAGGCAGACCTCAACTACCCCACCGACGGGCTAAGCGCAAAGGATATCTTCCAGCGCGACTGTGAGGCTGTGGAACGTATCCCATCTAGCCTTCGCGCCTCCGTTCCGCTGCCGAATGAGGAGCGTTATCTGAACCGCGATGAACAGAGTGTCCCTCTGCTCCGGCCCATAAAGCGGCTTCTCCGAGGTGCGCCTCACACTAGAGAGGTCTTTGCGCTGAGTGCCTTGATCGACGTGATCGGACTGCTAATCGGCCTAGGAGTTCCCATTCGTTCGGCGAACTCACGACGCTCGCTGATTCAAGCGATGGGTTTGTTGATCTCATCATGCGTACGCCATGGGAGAGAAGCATGGCGCCAGATCCACGATGCTCTACATGGGCGCCAAGACGGAGTCCCGATATTTCCGCCCTCGTTTGCGGAAGGACTGCTCAGCGCCACGCTCGCCAACATCCATGCAAGGCTGGATGAAGACGGCGCTACCTTCAACACGACTGAGTTCATCTGTGCAGTTGGAGGGGCGATCGATCCTGGCACCTTGGTGTTCGATGTCGGAGCCCTAAAACAAAAGTGGGGAGCTGACACGGTCTACAAGCAGCCAACCATGTTGAGCGCACTGTATCTGCTGCTTGCAGCACTAGCGGCTGAGCCATGCGCCTGGATTCGTCAGATTGACGATAAGGTCTGGGTGTGCCGTGACCGGCGCGCGTTCTCGGAGTTGATGCACTACCTGAACCAACAGGTCCGCTTTCTTCGCCAGTTCCACGCGGAGAGCAGCGATGGACCTACCTCAACGGATCGCAAGTTCCTTGCATCGATCACCAGTTGGATTGCAGGCGGGCTGAGGTGGCTGTTTCATCGATAGCCACTCTAGGCAGGTCCGTGGCACTTGAAAGTACACTGGCATCTTCGGTCTGCAGTCAGGCTCATATTCGCCTGGTCCACTCTACATAATCAGCCATCCGGCCATTTTGGCCACTCGCACCATCACATAGAACGTGATCGACACCGCGTTCAGCGTCTCGCCCCATCGCTTCAGCCCGTCCTATGGCGCGCTGGCAACCGAACGCAATCAACTCTTGTGGCCCGCTTGTGCCTTGCTGGTACTCGGGCATGGTCTGTTCCGACCCGGTATGGCGACCCTATTGGGCGCGCTGCTCTCATCGAGGGACACACCACGGGAACACGGCTTCCTGTGGCAGTACTTCGCCGTCAACATTGCTTGCGTCATCGGTCCCCTCTGTGCTGGCTCTGTCCTCGTGGCGCATCGCTGGCGCGGGCTGTTTCTGCTAGCGACGGCTGCCATGCTCGTCGGCACGCTGATCCTTACGCTCTGGGCTCGGGTACTGCGACCATCGACCCAGCCTTTGGCCACCGGTGCGGTATCCAGCGCAGCGGCGGCAAACCCCACGACAAGGTGGCGCGCGGTCTGGTTGCTTTGCACGCTCGCTGTGGTCTTCTGGCTGACTGCGCTCCAGGCCGGGGGCTCACTCGCCCTGTTTGCAGAGGATTACACCCAGCGAAGCATCACAGTGCTCGGTCGCTCGATGGCGCTTGGGCCGACCCAGTTCGCATCGCTGCACGGGTTGCTGGTCCTCGCGTTGCTGCCATTGTTCCTTGCCAGTGCGACCCGCCGCCGTCGTTGTCCTGCCGAGTCATCCACCCCAGTCAAGATGGTGTGGGGCTACGTCGCCACCGCTGCCGCCTTCATCCTACTCGCCGCTGCTGGACTGCACGGAGGTGACACCTCCCGGGTTAGCCCTGCCTGGCTGACTGGCTGCTACGTCTTCTTGTCTGCCGCCGAGCTGCTGCTCGGCCCCTTCGGCATGTCGCTGGTAACGCAGATCGCACCACCGAATCGTACCGATCAAGCCGTCGGTCTGTGGTTTACGGCGGCAGCCGTGGGCAATCTCGCAGCGGGCGGGCTTGGTCTGCTGTGGGGTCGCTGGCCGAATCACCGCTACTTCGCGCTGCTGGCCGTGGCGTCGTTGGGGGCGGCGGTAGCGCTATTCACACGCTTGTCGCCGCTGGAGCGGCTGATCAACGCATCCCGAACAAATCCCGAAGGAGGTCGTCGATGAATCGCACTATTGAACAAGAGGCGCTTGCATCTTTGGCACAGCGCAGAGGACGGATTCACACGAAGCGGTCGCGGCGAGCGGTCGCGGCAATAGAGGTTCTCAATGCCAAAAAGCCGAGTGATGATGACACGATGGCCTCTCCGCGTGTCTACGATCCCTACAAGGCCCGTAACGGCTACCGAATGGTGGTGGTCGAAGGGAACGCCCACAAGTCGATCGTCGTGCCCAGCATCACTGCCGGCGAAAAGATGCGCGCAGATCTGGAACATGCCCTGCTGCAGCGCGGCGATCGCTCGGTGTCCGACACTATCGCCGAGTACCAAGACTTCCTCTCGCGCGTCCAAGGTGCAACCACGGCTCGCCACACCACCCGCGCCATCGAGCGCTTCCTCGGGGCAAAGACCTCGCTCGGGTCCGTGACCCCCGCCCGCGCTGCGGCACTGTATGAGGCTGAAACCTGCCGTGTCATCGATGGCAAGAGCAGGCAAGTCGCCGCTGCCTCACACCGGACGGTTCTTAGTCAGTGCAAGCGCTTCTACGCTTGGGCCGTCGAGCTGGGGTATGCGCCCCAGAATCCTTTCGCCGCGGTGAAGCCCGTCGGCAAGCCCAAGGTCGGCAAGTCCCAGCTCCGCATCGACGAAGCACGCCGCTTCGTGTCACTAGCCATCGAGAAGGCCCAGCAAGGCGACCGCGCCGCGACGTGCGCGCTGATGGCGCTGATGCTCGGGACGCGCGCCAGCGAAGTGCTCTGCCGCATCGTCCGCGACCTCAATGACGCGGGCCGTGTCCTCTGGATCACGCGCGGCAAGACCGACAACGCCCGCCGCCGCCTCGAAGTCCCCGAGGTACTTCGCCCGCCGCTTCTCCGCCTGGCGAGCGGCAAAGGGCCAGAGGAGCTACTGTTCGGTCCGAGCCCAATCAGGGACGGCAAGCCGCTGACCGATGCCTGGCTGTGGGGCCATGTCCAGAAGCTCTGCAACGAAGCTGGGGTTCCGAGAGTTTCGACGCACAGCCTGCGAGGGTTGCACTCGACTTTGGCGCTCGAAACCGGCGCGACATCAAGCGCCGTAGCCGCTGCCTTTGGCCACTGCAGCTTTCAAATCACGGCGAAGCACTACGCTGCGCCGGGGACGGTGGAGAGGGTGCGGAGCAAGGCGGTAGAGCAGACCCTTGCTAATGCCGTGACCGATGCCCCTGACGCTGACCTGTCCCGTACTGACCCTGCTGATCTACTCCGTGCGCTAAACTGTCTACCGGCCCATCTACGCGCCGAACTGCGCAAGGCGCTCAGCGAGCAGACCAAGCACTAATCCTCACGACGAGCGACCGTGTTGATGTAGCAGTCTGCCGCCAGGGGGGACGGCGACGGTTGTCCTGGCGGCGATTGGGGTACGCTTTGCGACTGTACGCCTTGGCAATCTTGTTCAGTAATGCACCGATCGCACATCTGCCTGGATGGATGCGAGGGTGTTTGGCTAGAAGACGGGACGGTAAACTGGATATTTGGCGACAGCGCCATCCAAGACGGGTGCTGTGCTCAGCGACGAGGCCTGATCCTTGCCTGTGATATGATTAGCACGCGCCGGTGGCCGCTTCGGCATCGGGTCCACCGGCTCCGAAAGACTGCTCGACCGGCTCGCCCTTCCGTTACCAGCGTCGCGAACCGGAAACGACGCCGATCCATCGCAGTGTCCGCGAAAGTCACCACGTTTCTAGCCGAAGCTGCCGATCGCTACCCCAGCAGCGACCGAGCTTTCATCTCCCAGGAATTCGAGCGCTACTTGCGCTGTGGCATTCTCCGCTACGGATTCGCACGCTTTCGCTGTCCGTCGTGCCGCGAAGAGATTCTTGCGGCGTTTGCCTGCAACAATCGCGGAGTGTGCCCGTCCTGCTGTGCAAGGCGCTCGGCAAACTCTACAATTTGGTCATCTACACATTTAGGGAACTCGGCGGAATCCGAGGCAGTAGCAGCTATCAATGGTGAACTCGTCGCGCTCGCGACTGAGGAACACCACTCACTGCTTCCTAGCATCGCCTTACGGATAAACCACCTTACAGGCCACTTGGCAACAGTCTGTCCACTAGCGTCGTAGTTCTGGCCTGGCCTAGGAGTGCGGCGACGCTGCACCGGTTCCTCTGGTTCACGACCCGTGACACTTCTTGTACTTCTTTTGGGAACCGCAAGGGCACGGATCGTTGCGGCCGATTTTTGTGGTGGCGTGCAACGTGCTGTCGCTTTTTCCGGCGAAGGTCCCAGCAACGGAGACGCCAACCTGCTTAAGTTCTTCTCGAAAATTCTGGTCGCTCCAAGACTTGGACTGGGCGTAAGTCTGCTCGTCTGGAAACGCCTGGTAGTAAACGCAGTGCTGGCCGATCGAGCCAACCACAGGCTCTAGCCCGTTAAGAAAATCGTCGTCAACTTCAAACGCCAGATACGGTGGATTGAGATCTATGTCGAATTTCGGATTGTTGAGTTGGCCAAGAGTGGGATCGATCATTGTGTTTCCGGCGACCACGACGAGATGCCCGTTCCACCCGCCGTCAGGACTATAGCTGCCAGGTTCGACGGTGCGGTGCGTAAAGCCGAGGGTCCGGTACTTCACTCTCAGAAGGGGTTCTCTGGAAGTCCCCTCAGAACTACTGAATTGGAGTTCCCCATTGGCATGGGGGGAGGCGATGGCCTTCTCGGCTAACTCCTTCATGGGTAGATCGAGTCCGCCGCGAGGCAGACGACCAAAGACGACGCAACGGACGACGAGTGGGTAGGCCGATGTTCCACGGGCGTCGAAGAAATCAAGCAGTGCGCGTGCGTGGGGCAAGCAATTCAAGTGTCCCTTGGATAGCGGCCTGATCTCACGCATGAACGTCTGAAGGAGGCTCTCGTACTTCATGATTGCCTTGGAGCGCCCACCGGCGACTTTTACTGTTTTGGTTGAATGCTGAGAACGCTGTCCGTGCGCCTTTTTCTACGCAGTGTCAAGGAACAGCCGGCGACGGGTATGTGGGCTACCAGCTCCCTCTGTGATGGCGTCAAGTCCTCGGATGAGATCGCCTTCAGATGCTCCGTTCTCAGCAGCTCTTTTTCGAGCGCTAGCGGACAACCCGCGGCCTTGTGTGGTCGGTACAACTCGACGTTGACGAACTCAAGAGCCCCGAGCCTGCTCCAGCCCATGCCCCATCCTAAAGCTGTTTGCCAGGCGCAGGTTCCCTTCGGATTGCCGAGCTATTGACCAGAGAAGATCGCGAAGGCGTGCGGCATTGCACGGCAGTTCGGCACCTTAGCCGTTCCGTCCACAACCAGCCCCGAAGTCCCTCCGCCGTCGAGCATCGCTTGGTTCTTCTTCGCACCGAAGGATGCCAGAATGCTCTGCGCCTCGCTCGGTTTTGCCATCAGGCTGGTGTAAAAGATCACTGTCTCGTTGTCGCCATCGTCAATGCCAACGAAGGTGCGCGGGATCGGGCTTGTCCCCTTGTTAGCGGTCGCATCGAGCACGCCGACGACGTCAGGCCATGCAGAACTCGAGAAAGTGCTGGTACTGTAGGGGGTGATCGAAGCGGAACTTGCGTTCCACTGAAAGGTTTTTATCTGCCCTGGAAACTCCGCTTTGTTGACGCATGGGCTTGCGCCTGCTCCATAGCCGTACGTAACGATGGAAGAGCCGCTCTTGAGCCCAAAGGCAATTTCCCTGGAATCGACAACGCCGCAGTCGTTCGCGGAGAAGAAGGTTCCGTTTAGGACTGCATGCGGCGTGCGTGTACCAGTTCCGAGGCTTAGCGCATCGCTCCAGTAGGACGACAAATACTTGCGGCCGATCAGCACCTTGGTTCCTGTCCTGCTACAAGTACCACTCGTAGAACCCATCAGGCTCTTAATGCTGGCGTAGCGAAGATCGATCACAACCACGTAGTCCGGCTGGCCGCCGGTGGGAGGCGGCTTCCTGAAGATCTGCACCGCAGTGCCAGTTGCGCCGCTCGTAGACTTTCCGGTCCAACAGCAGGAGCCCGCAGCGACACCTGGGCACGTGGTCGTGGTCGAGCACTTATCGAGAACGAACCCGCTCGGGATGGTCAACGACTCAACGCTCTTCCCAGTCTCGAACTCGGGATCCACTTTGGCTTCGCCGCTGCAGCCTGCCATGGTCACCCCGCCAGCCACCAACGGCACGCATGTCATGACGACGCGGACAGCCAAGCAACTCCACCTTCCATTCGGTCTCATGATTGCACTCCTAGCCCATGGCTTCACCCGTCCTGGCAAAGCCGTCCTGTCAGTCCCAGGCGCTTGCGCGCCGAATGTTTGCCGATCAGCAACGATTCGTACCGCGAACCACCTCGGAGATCAAGGTAGCCGCTCGTGGGCTCTGACCAGCTGTGGCTTTCCAGGGCACAGCACTGAGCACCGCCCTGAAGCCCCCAGCGGGTCCTGCTCTCGGCCACACCGGAGGTTCCTCTGAGCCCCGCCAGGAAGCATCTGGCACTTGATTGGCCCGATCGCGTTCTTGGTCTTGAGATCTGGGCCCAACCCTGCGCCGAGCGCCCGCTCGATCAGTTCCGCTGCCCCAAGTGCGGCCGCTGCTCAAGTGGGTGGTGTCCGCGATGTTCGAGTCGCTCATCCAAGTCCGGAGATACTCAGTAACGCTGGGAGAGGAGCCATGCTTCGGACGAGCCCGGCGTCCGTCGCGGGACGGTGTGAATGAGGTAGAGCGTGCCGTCTCGGTGCACTCTACTCGGGTTCGCAAGTAACCACAGGTTCGGGGCTGCTCGAATGAGGTCTTCCGCTACAGTGGCGGCTACGCCCGCGTGCAGTTACAGGGCTTCATGGCGATAGCGCACGGCTTTTAGCATCCACGCCGGTCCCTCTGATCATCTTGGTTCTTCGCAAGCTCAGCGGGCTTTGCCCTTTCGGATGATCACATCTCCCCCTTCCGACGGAGAATTGGACCGAGTAGCGGTTCTAAAGAGTGCGCCATCGCGAGTAATTCCTTCTTTGAGTACAGCTGGATAAGCTGTATGGAGGCTATAAACAGCAGTGCGCCGCGCATCAGCATCGTGGGTCCGATGGGAGCTTTGGGACGCCCCGACCAGCCGCCCAGGTGGGCCAGCGTGTGCATCAGCTCGATGGTTTTCTCATCGGTGGCGTCGCGTAGTTGATCCACGGCCATCGCCGCTAGCTGTACCAAAAGGAGTCGGCGCGCGACACGCTCCGCGCTCTCCTGATGCCAGCATTCTAAGCGGAATCCGATCTTGGAAAAGTAAAACAGGCGCTCAATTTTCCAACGCAAAAGATACTTCTCTACGACGGAGAGCGCGGACTCCTTGAGGTTTGTTAGGAGAACCCAACGTAGTGTTTTTTGTCCCTCCTTTCGCAGCTCTGAGATTACGATTCGGACTTTTATCGCGCTGCCTTTTTGTGGACGGTTGCGCTTTCGTGCAACCCCTCGCTGCGCGGCTCCGTGCATCGTCACCGTCGTCTCGCCGACATGCAGCCGATATTTCTGCGTGCTGTGCTCGTAGCGACGAACCACCTCGCCTGCAGGGGTCAGCTTGACGCGCTCCACATGGTCACGCAGCGACTGCTCGGCACCATGCACGCGCACCAGCCTGGACAGGTGCTGACAGCGGATTACATACTCTCGCTCACCCAGATGACGCAGTAGTTGCAGGTCATCAAACTCTCGATCACACAGGTGGACTATGCTGCGATTGGGAAGCGACTTCTCGACGGCATCCACCGCGCGCTCTGCCTGCTCCAGATGGTCAGTAAAGGGAAGCAACTCCGCACTTTGGGAGGAGTGCAAACCACGACTACTACGCAGCTCCGTGAAGGCGGCTCCTAACGGCTTCCCATCGGAAGAAATGGCCAGCGCCTGGTAAAGCTCATAACCCCAAGTATGGTCATTCCCAATTGGAACTAGGTCCTCCTTTCGCTCGTGCCCAGAGTAGTTTAGGAGCGACACATCGTGCGCAACATAGACGCGCTCTGCAACGGAAACCGCTTGCGAAAGCGCAGTCTGTATCGGCGCATGAAGCGCTGGCAGGGTCACTGCATCATGAAGGACTCTTGCGTGCGGTCAGCAGGACTTAGGAGTCCGATGCTATTTGCCGACTGCCCGCGCAGCAGCGACTGAAACAGCAGCGTAGCGCGGTCCCTGAGTCGCTTGTCAGGCAGCGGAGTGTTTTGCAGCAGACCATCAAAGTCAATCATTCCATCGGCGCAGAGCACAACCCTTGCCAGCGCCCGCTTGAATGACTTTGCCGAGAGTGACCCTTAAATCCCGACTAACCGATCCCGGAAAACCTGTCCGAGCCGCGGATGTCCGACGGACGAGGGGGGGATGTGACCATCCGAAAGGGCTTTGCCCCGCTTCCGAGCCATCTGTGACTCACCATTTTGTCAGGAGAGCCCAACAAACTGAAACCATTATGCGCAGTCAGCAAATACCCGATGTCATGAACATTCCGATTCACAACCGAGAGTATGAACCATCTCAATCAATCCATTAAGCCCCGTGCCCCTTCTTCAATCGATAACTCCGATCCCCCATCGTCAGTGGTAGCCACGTATTCACAGTCTGTATGTCAATCCGAAAGCGCGGACCTCCAATGGGATTTAATGCACGATCCAAGTACGTAACTACATAGATCCCAGCAACAGGAACGAGCGGTATCTGAAATGGCTCAAGCAGATACAGAGGCAAAGGGCCTGCGCGCTTAATCGGGAACCAGCGCATTAGCTGGCGCGGCCCGTGGCGACGCCCAAGACGATATCCCAGCGCACCGGCGGGAGCATACAAGCGCAGCAGCAGGCTCAGTATCGCTGGCTCACGCTCGAGTCCGCTTGGGAGCTGTAGCTCTGGGTCGTCTGGTAGCGTTGCGATCGGCAGCTGCTCAGCCTGAGCGGCCCGCGCCTTGGCCTGCCTACTCCAGTGCGCCCACTTATGCTTTTTAGAACAATACTTTGCGCGCGGATCGCTGCCAACAGGTCGATTGCATATCAAGCAAGCAGTGGCGCTCATACATAGAAGTATAGGCAGATAATATTACTTCGCGAATGTGTGTATCCATGTGGTCTGATTGCTGATATGCGCTATTTTGTAGGCGAAATGTCGCCATTATTAGCTGATCTTGGTTTGCTGGCAAACGGCTATATACGTTTGCCAACAAGCGCTTCTATCTGTTTGTGCACAAACGGCTGTAAGTGCTTGCACACAAATGGCCAAATTGAATTCTTCTGACAAAAATCTGGAATCATGTCGGGCGCTTCTGGTTCTGCCATGTCTTAATTCTGAGTTTGCTAGCAAACGCTCAGCAGCGTTTGTGTGCAAACGATTTTTGGCGTTTTCTGGCAAACGGATCTTTTCGTTGATTGGCAAACCGAAGTGCCTTCGACTTTGTTTGCTTTGGCAAACGGATCGACAGTGGAAAGTATTCTTTTTGGCAAACGC
>ERZ795056.1732-NODE-1732-length-25194-cov-11.648395_pt1 | contig 25194 bp, 22 predicted proteins | sample MGYA00375140_ERZ795056 | MGnify/ENA primary metagenome ERZ795056 (study PRJEB30185, sample SAMN05720227) | activated sludge metagenome | isolation source: Anaerobic digester | place: USA | collected 2015-03-09 ... | reverse complement strand
TCGACGGACTCTTCCGGGTTGAAGATCATTTTTTTCCTGGGATGCACCTTGATAATGAAGAACTTAAGTGCGCCCATCCCTACTTTATGCAGGTTGTCGGCCTTTTCCTCTGCTGAAACGCCTTCAATTTCATTGCGTTCGGCTGCCTGTTCCGTCGCGATGCGCAGTACTTCGGCGATCAGGTCGTCGGCGTCCACCACGGTACCTTCCCGAGTTTTCATACGGCCGGAAGGCAGTTCCACCAACCCGTACGACAGGTGAAACAAACCGTCGGCATATGGCTCTCCGAGGCGTTTCAAGGCTTCGAACAATACCTGGAAGTGGTAATTCTGCTCATCGGCCACCACGTAGATATACCGTTCGCAACCCAGTTCCTTGTGCCGCATCTGGGCGGTGCCCATATCCTGCGTGATATAAACGGAGGTTCCGTCGGCACGCAACACGACCTTCTGGTCATGGCCGGCGTCGGTCAGGTCTACCCAAACCGAGCCGTCGTCTTTTTTAAAAAATACACCTTTCGACAGGCCTTCTTCCACGATGTCTTTTCCCAGCAAATAGGTGTCGCTTTCAAAGTAAAGTTTGTCAAACGAAACACCGAGATCGCCATAGGTTTTATCAAAACCGTCGTACACCCATTGGTTCATTGTTTTCCACAACGCGATGGTTTCCGGGTCGTGGCTTTCCCATTTCAACAGCATTTCGCGTACCTGTGCACCGAGTTGGGAATAATCGTTGAACCACTTGTTTTTGAATTCCTTGAAAAACGCTTCAGCCGTTTGTCCGGTTTTTTGTTTTTCCGTCAATACGGCTTGTCCTTCCGCGCTCTTTTGCCAGGCATCGTATTCGGCCTTGGTTTTCTGCTCGAACAGCACGTAATAATCGCCAACGAAGTGGTCGCTTTTGATGCCTTCACTTTCGGGCGTTTTGCCTTCACCGAAGTTTTTCCACGACACCATACTTTTACAAATCGCCACGCCGCGGTCGTTGACAATCTGCGTTTTGATGACTTCGTAACCGGCGGCTTCCAGGATCTTTGTGGTCGACCAGCCCAGCAGAATATTGCGGATGTGACCCAGGTGCAGGGGTTTGTTGGTGTTGGGCGACGAAAATTCCACCATCACCTTTTTGCCATTCCGGGGCATGCGGCCGAAATCGGGATTTGCGGCGGTGGACTGTAAAAATTGCTGCCAATAAACGTCGCTGATTTCCAGGTTCAAAAAACCCTTTACCACGTTAAATGCACGGATCTCCGAAACACGTTCCTGCAAAAACGCGCCGATTTCGGCTGCGGCTGCATCAGGCGCTTTTTTCGCGACTTTTACAAACGGAAAAATCACCACAGAATAGTCGCCGGTAAAATCGGCTGGCGTGGTGTTCACCTGTACTTTGGCAGCATCTGTCGGTTCGCCGTACAATTCGGTGACGGCTGCGGCTACGGCATGCTGGAGAATGGAAACGATATTGGACATGGATAGTTATCGGTTGTCAGTGATCGGTTATCCGGCTTGAAACGCAGGCATTTACCTATGAATAACCCGAACTGATTTCAACGAAGCGCAAAAATAGCAGTTTTCCATCCAACGTTTCAGGATTGAAAAAAATTCAACAGATTTTGTAATGTTTTTGCCTGCCCGACAGGAATACCGGAAAGTTGAGCGCTTTGCCGGAAAACGAATGCCGGATCTGCACCCGCCGAACGCATGGCCTGTAAAGAAGATGCGCCGGCCGATTTGGAAAGTTTTTCTCCGGAAGCATCGAGGACCAATGGATGATGTAAAAATTTGATTTTCAGGAAATTATCTTCACGCAGACAGGCGGCCAAAAACTTTTGCGCTTCCGTAGAAGTCTCCAGATCCATGCCGCGCACCACATGGGTAATACCGAAATGAACATCGTCGGTCAGGCTCGCAACCTGGTAAGCGGGGATGCCGTCGCGGCGACGAACAACAAAATCGGGCATGGAAAAACCGGGCGGCGTTTGGATACGCCAGGCCACGTCCGGGTCGTCGAGCGACAAGCCCTGATCGCGAAATTCGACGGGATATATTCCCTGAAAGGGCGCCAGGTCGCTGCGCGATTTGCGGCAGGCAAACAGCAAGCCTGTGGAGCGCAGTTTTTCCAGTTGGGTGAAGTAAGAGGGCAGCCGCAGGTGTTGCGACCAGTTTTGTTCAAAATCAGGTGCGGACTTCGGCCCCGTGTCCCAATCGATACCCAGCCATTGCAAACTGTCGAAAACATCCTGCACGTATTCGGGGCGTTTGCGGTCGGCATCGAGGTCGTCGATGCGCAAAAGCAGAGTACCGTGGTTATAACGTGCTGTAACCCAATTGAATATAAAATTCAGGGCGTTGCCCGCATGCAAAAAACCGGAAGGTGTGGGCGCCAGCCGCAGCCGGCAGCCGGGGCCGGCCGTTTGGATGAAATCGTGCAGTTGTTGTCCGAAAGGACTCATTACTGGGTTTTTACTTCTTGCTGGAGTTTTTCAAATTCCTTGATGATTTCCTCGGGCGATTTGCCCAGCATTTTCAGGGAATTTTGCGCGTCATCGGCAAAGTCGGCATCGTTCGGGTACCGCTGCAAAAAGGATTCGTAGGTGGACTTGGCTTTCTGAAGGTTGCCCAGGTCATTTTCATAAATAAATGCCTGCATAAACAGCGCAGTCGGCGCTTTGGGGTGTTGCGGCAGGCCTTCCGATACTTTGGCATATAATTCTATGGCCTTGGCAGGGTTTTCCACCGATTTGGCAAGTCCGGCAGCCTTGAGCATCACAGTGGCATATTTGTCCGGATCGGTCGGTTGCAACAGTGCAGCCAATTCTTCCGAAGTTTGGATGAACTGTGCAGCCTTTTCTTTATCGGGCGATTTCGCTCCACCGATCTCTTTGTCAATGGTAACGAGCTTCTGTTCGAGGTCGGTTATTTTTTTGTTGGGATCCTGTTTACAGGCAAAAAAAGCCGTTGTGGCAAGGACAAACAAGAGATGCTTTCTCATGGCTTATTTTATTCTAAAATACTGATTTTGAATGTTTTACTAACAAAACCGAACGGGGGTTCGGTTATACGTATTGGCAAAACCGAACGGGGGTTCGGTTATACGTATTCAAATTTACCCATCGGCGTTTTTACGGTGACGCGTTCGCCCTGGGCGCGTTTGACCCGACCAATCACTTGCGCGGCAATGCCGAATTTTTCTGCAACGGACATGATAGCGTCCGCATCTTTGGGCGACACGTAAATCTCCATGCGGTGCCCCATATTGAACACCTGATACATTTCACGCCATTCGGTGCCGCTGCTTTGCTGGATCAGGCGAAATAACGGCGGCAGCTCGAACAGATTGTCTTTGATGAGGTGTACATCTTTGACAAATTTGAGCACTTTCGTTTGTCCGCCGCCGGTAACGTGAATCAGGCCGTGGATTTTCTTGCGGTACAGCCGCAGTATTTCCTGTAACACCGGCAGGTACGTTCTGGTTGGCGAAAGAATGAGTTTGCCCACCGGAATTTGTTGGGTGCCGTTTTTGCCGGGCACTTCAACCGTATCCGTAAGTTGCTGATTACCAGTATAAACTACGGATTCCGGAAGGTTCGGATCAAAACTTTCGGGGTATTTCGTGGCGTATATTTTCGACAACACATCATGCCGTGCAGCGGTGAGTCCGTTGCTGCCCATGCCGCCGTTGTAGGTATTTTCGTAGGTCGACTGTCCGAAAGAAGCCAGGCCGACGATCACGTCTCCCGGCCGGATGCGGGTTTCCAGCACGTCGCTGCGTTTCATACGTGCGAATGCCGTAAAACCCACGTCGATGGTGCGAACGATGTCGCCCACGTCGGCTGTTTCGCCGCCGGCCAGGTGTATCTCCACGCCGTGCTGCTTCATGTTATCTATAAAATCGGAGGTGCCGCGGATTACTGCTGCAATGACTTCGCCGGTGATCAGGTTTTTGTTGCGCCCGATCGTGCTGCTCAACAGTATGTTATCGGTACAACCCACGCAGGCCATGTCATCGAGGTTCATCACGATGGCATCCTGCGATACGCCGGGCCATACAGACAGGTCGCCCGTTTCGCGCCAATACAGGTACGCCAGACTGGTTTTGGTGCCGGCCGTATCGGCGTGCAGCAGATTGCAATGCCGGGCACTGCCTGCGGCCAGGTCGGGCAATATTTTGCAGAACGCATTGGGATACAAGCCTTTATCCAGATGCTGGATGGCAGCGTGTACTTCGTCTTTGGAGGCCGAAACCCCGCGCAGGTCGTATTTTAGGTTCATAGGTGGGTGGTGGATGTATTGGGGTTTATGGGGTTATAGTTTATGAGTTTATAGTTTATAGGTTATGTGTTGATGAGGGTTGATGAGGTTGATAAAAGTTGATGAGGTTGATGAGGGTTGATATTCAGCCGCTCAAAAAAGATGGATTCATTCCTTTTTCGAGCGGCTGAATATCAACCCTCATCAACCTTATCAACCTCATCAACAAATAAACTTATAAACCCATAAACATATAAACCTTTAATCTACTTCTCCCAGGTCCTGAAAGCCGCCGCATGATCGTACACGTGGTACAAAATGGCTTTATCAAAATCCGTAAACGGCTGATTCCTGCGGGCCATCACAATTTCAGCCGTTTCGCAGGCTTCTGCAAATTTATAGGTGCGATAGCCCTTATCGGGGCCGCCCCAACTGAAATCGGGAATGAAGTTGCGCTGATAACCTGCGCCGAACACGTTGGCGAATACGCCCACTACCGTGCCCGTGTTGAACATCGTATTAATTCCGCATTTAGCATGATCGCCCATGATCATGCCGACAAAATTCTCCCCCGTTTTTTCAAATTTCTGGGTATCGTAATCCCACAGTTTTACTTCGGAGTAGTTGTTTTTCAGGTTGGAATTGTTGGTAGCCGCACCGATGTTGCACCACTCTCCGATGACTGAATCGCCGAGGTAGCCGTCGTGGGCTTTATTGGCATTCGGATAAAGAATGGAGCGCACGATTTCGCCGCCTACGCGGCAGCCAGAGCCGATGGAAACGGGACCGTAAATTTTAGCACCCATTTTAACGATGGCGTCGGCGCCAATGGAAATGGGGCCGCGGAACATGCAGCCTTCCATGATCACGGCGTCTTTGCCGATATAAATCGGGCCGTCGTGCGCATTCAGGATGCAGCACTCCATTTGTACGCCTTCTTCTACAAAAACATTCTGGGTGGGGCCGATAATACGGTTGGTAGGCGAAACAGGCTGCGATTTCCTTCCGGAAGTGATCAACTGATAATCGTCCAGAATAGCCGCGGCGTTGAGGCGCGTCATTTCCCACAAACGCTCGATGGGGACGATCGGGATATTGGATTCCAACTCCTTGCCCATCAGTTCGCGCACTTCTTCGTCTTCGATGAGTGCCTCGAACTGCGATTCGTTCAAACGGGCTGCTACCAGTTCGCCTTCATACAACAAGGCTTCACCCATGTTGATTTCATCGATCCGGCGGCAAAGCATTTCCGTAGGAATGATGCCGCTGTTGATGACCAGGTTTTCATCTTCAATACTGATCGGGTATTTTTCCTGTAAATATTCCTGGGTAATATACGAAACGCTTCCGCGGAGGCGGCGCTCCCATTTTTCCCGCAAGGTGAGAATGCCCAGCCGCAATTCGCCCATGGGCCTTGTGCTGGTGAGCGGTTGCAGGTGACTGCGCGCGTCGGAATCAAAAAGAATGATATTGAGCATTATAGCCGGTGGTTAAGATTTGGTACCTAGAGCCTATTCCGGTGCAAATTTGAGAAATAAAAAAGTCCCAACACGCACGAAGCCTATCGGGACTTTAAAAAAAACCGCGGAAGCGGAGTTTTACTTGGAGAACTTGGCAAATTTCTTGTTGAATTTGTCGATACGGCCGGCCGTGTCAACGAATTTCATTTTACCAGTGAAGAACGGGTGGCTGTAAGCGGAGATCTCCATTTTGATCAATGGGTAGCTGTTGCCGTCTTCCCAGGTGGTCGTTTCTTTCGAGTTCGCGCAAGATTTACCGAGGAATGCTTCGTCCGTGGAAATGTCTTTGAACACTACGGTACGATAGCTGGACGGATGAATATCTTTTTTCATGACTATTGATGCTGAAATTTGTTGTAATCCTGTAATTCCTGATTTGGAGCCGCAAATGTAGTAACACTTTCTGTTGTTTTCAAAACATTTTCTTGAAAAAGTTATCATTCCACCGGTTTTACCACAAATCCTTTCTTTCTCAGCAGGCGCAGCATACCTTTTTCGCCGGCTAAGTGCCCCGCTCCGACGGCGCAAAAGAGCGAATGATTGGCGCTGATTTCCTCGAAACGCTGCGTCATGAGTTTGTTGCGGCGGTAAATCATCACCTTGCGCATACCTTTCGCATCTTTTTTGGCCGCCTGATACAGCGGTTGAAGATCGCCCGCAACGTACCAGTTCATCATTTTTTTAAGCCGTTTTTTCTGCCGGTTGTAGTTTTTCAGCAGCCAGGTCAGGCTTTTCAAATGCTGGTCGAGCGTAATGGAGTGCAGCGTTTGCAGTTGCTCGTCAAAGGTTTCCACACCTGCCGTCGTTTTTCCCAGAAACCGGGCATGGTTCCAGAGGGTTTCATCGAGCGACTGCGGCGCCTCTTCCGTCAGAAATGCGGTTGTGAGCGCCGTACTGACCGACATGGGGTGCTGAAAACGGAAAACCGCCGCTCCCACACCCAGTTTTTTATGGGCATACCGGTCGAGGTTTTTCCAGGTTCCCGGTTTCAGCAGCATATCCAGCGACTGGCCTTCCGGCAGGCGCAGGGCCGACTGGAGGGCTACCGGGTCGATCTCGCTGAAGTCGAATTCGGTCGCGAATATTTCGCAATTGGCAATGTGTGCCTGGGCGGGCGCCAGCCATTTAAATGCCCGTAAATCGCGTACGTGCATGGTCCCAAACAGATAGGAATCCGGTCCACCTTGAGGCGGCGTAATGCGCCAGAGCAATGATTTTTTCAAGTTCGTTTGTTTGTAAGGGTGTTTCGTTTTTCGTGTTGGTGCTTGGAAGTACCTGATTATCAAGCCTTTTAAAACATTATTCACCCAAAACGAAACACGTTCTATTTTACTTCCGGGCAGGAAATGACGGTAGTTCGCTCCGCATTTTTATCCCAGGGATTTACATACAGAATCATCAGCCTTCCGCTGTCCGGCTCGGGAATACAATCGCAAAGATAACGCGCCATTTGTCCGAATGTGTGATCGGAATAAAACATCGGCACGCCGAGCGAGGCGCCCGACCAGTCGTCGAGCAACAACCGGCGGCCTTCATCGAACGACTTTTCCCGCCATATGTCGCCGGCCTTTTCGCAGGGCGCCGGACTGTAAAACACGGCTTCGGGTTGTGTGTTCGAGTATAGTTGCCAGGAAAGTTGGTGCGGCCAGGAATGGAAAAGATTGGCCAGGGGCATCATGCCCGCTAAAAAGAGCAAAACCGCCTGTGGTGTATTAAATTTCCGGACGGGTTCGGGCGTAAAAAGCAGTACAACTGCCAGGGCAGCCATCGCGGCATTCCAGGGAATCACCACGTAATTCCAGTGGGCTTTCAGCAGGGAAAGGATGATCAGGCCGTGAAAAACCACGTAAATCCATCCGAACCACGCTTTCCGTTGAGGCACGATCAACAGCACCGCCAGTACGATTTCAAATACAGCCACGATGTAGCCCAGCACCGGATACTGCCCTAAAAAACGGGTTACCTCAAACAGTTCACAGAACCACTGGAAATTCTCCTCCGCAAAATACGGCGTGAGTTTGTTCACCCCGCCCCAGAAGTAAACCGCCGCCAACAGCCACCGCAAAGCCACCGCAGCACTGGTTTTCCCTGCAACAACGATGCTCAGGATCAGCACGTAAAACCAGGTCCAGGGTTGCAGGCGATTGAGGTCGATTGCGCACATGAGCAACAGCATAGCCACAATTGCCGGCGGAAATGCCCGCCGGGGATTGTAAATGCCCCCGATCAGTAGTGCGCTCAGGCCGCCGAACAGGATTGCGTGCAGGTAACCGCTCTGTTCCATTGCCGCTCCGAAAACCGGCAGACAGGGAAAACTCCGGTTGCCCATACCCCACATATCCCAACTGAACACGATGCAGGCTGCCAGCCCGCAAAGCGCGATCCGGACGGCCCGGCTGGAAATGGCGGAAGTTTGGGCATCCATTATTTCAGGGGCTTGATCATAACTTTCGCATTCGAAAAACCCGCATTTCTTATGGCTTTCTGCTGGCTTGTGGCGGCACTTCGGGCGGCGCTTTCCGACGGCTGCATCTCTCCGATCCAAACGATCCAGCCCGTTTTACCGGAGGTGATACAACTCTGGGCCAGTGCGCGGGCGGGAATCTTTTTTTTCGCCAGTGCCGCTACACGCGCATTGGCCGCATCTTTGCCTGCAAAGGCATTTTCCTGCAAAATCCAGCCTTTTTTGTTTTTCACCAGGCTACAGGCGTCCGTGGCCACTGTTTTTGCAATAGCCGTCGCTTTCTTTTGAACGGCCGCTTTTTTAGGCGGAGGAGCAGGTTCTTCTTCCTCGTCGTCGCCGGAAAGGTTGATGGTAGCCACTTCGTCGTCGGCCGGTGCAGCTTTTGTTTTGGATGAAACGGGGTATTGCTTGGGCACACCTTTGGGCTCGCCGTTAAAGGGGATGGCTTCACCGTCGATCACATACCCGTATTCATCTTCCGGATTTTTGCCGGCCCTCCAGTCTTGCAGTTCTTTCAGGCTGGCTACGTCTTCTTCCCGGTAACTAATCACTTTCCAGAACAAGGGCGCGATGACCAGTATTGCCGACAACACGATAAGTTTCTGCATGATCTGCGAACTCATGAACCGCGTGTACGCCGAAGCCGTCTGGCTGTACGGTTTTCTCAAAGCGCCGCCCGCATACTTTTTCAGCGGGTCGAGAATGAGGTAATGGAAAGGGCGAATGATCTTGTTGGCCATCACCGTGAGCGAATCCGGCGCTTTCTGCCGGATCTGTTTCAGCGGCGATGTAGTGGTGCTGACCAACTGGTACCACTGGCTTCGGGTGACCCAATCGGCCATTTTCCGGTCCTTTCCGTAAATGCCGAGCCGGGATGGATCGTTGATCTTTCGCACATTTCCTTCGATGGGTACAATCGCCAGTCCGATACCGTTGTACACGCACTGGTTGCGCAATTCGAGCAGGTACGGATCGCTGGGGCCGGGGAATACATCTTCCGCCAGCGCCACCCATTGTTCGTCGGCGAAATATTGTTTAAACTGCTGAATAGCAAAGATATAGCGATACTTTCTCCACTTTTGCATGGTGAAATGCCAGGCAAAAAAACCGATCATGCCCACGCCGATGAGCAGGCCGATATTGCCGGCCCATTGCAAACCGATGAGCCACGTCCTGTTGTAAACAAAACTGCCCGCATAAAAAATAGCGGCCATGACCGCGCCGAAAGCCGTACAATCCCAGAGGAAATAGTCGACGTTCAACTGGTATTTCACCTCGTCCGCCTTGTCTTTCGACGTGGCTTCGTAAGTACAGACAAACAAAGCGCCGTCTTCTTTCCGGAACGTGATTTTCCCGTCGGCCACCAGTCCGCCTGCGCTCACGTTGTCCAGTTCCACCTCGATACTGTTGGGCACAGGTTCGTAGCGATTGCGGTAGAAGTCCTTCAGAAACGGAATAAACCGCTGCTTTACCTGCTCTTCGGTAAGCCCGTTATCCTGAAATCCCAGTTTTTTAAATTCGGCGTTGTCCATTCTGTCTTTTAATCAGACTTTTTTCTTCGGCATTTGCGACTCCACTTTGCGGGCGTCGTTCTGCCGCATTTCTATCACTGAAATGTAATTACGGCCCTTTTTGTTGCCGTAATCGTTCCATGCTTTTTTCGACCAGTCCAGCGCAAGGTCGAGGTTTCCGTTCAACTCCGCTACCACAGCCATATTATAGGCAGCCCGGCCGGCGGCTTTTTTATTGTCAGCGGCGGTTGCTTCTATCTTTTTCCAGATGGCGGCGGCCTTCTCATATTCGCGGCTTTTCAGGAAACGGGCTGCCTGCTGGAAATCCGGTTTGTACCCTTTGGCTTTGGCATAGTACTGCCGCGACACCTGCACGTAAATGGGCGCGATGCGGGCGCCGTATTCGCGGCCTACGTTGAACGCGACCGAGCGGGTGACGGACACCTGAGAAGGCAGGTTTCCGATAGCGGCACGTTCCGTAGAGCCGGACGCGGATTTTTCCAGGTAATCATCCGTAGTGTACTCGTCGATGATGATTTTGGTACTCGGATCGTACAGGCGCCAGCCGATGCGTACGCCGGTGCGTTGCTGTGCCTGGTAACTCACGTCGATGTACTGCTTGCCGTTTTTGTCCTTGCGTTTGGTTTCCACGCGGCGGGCGCTGTTGGAGTTGTCGGAATCGAAGGATTCGATCGTAACGACGGCATGGGCGCCGTAATCGGCACAAATACGTTCTACTTCATTCCATGGAAGCGGAGCAGGCAGGTTATTGCCCGCCTTGCTGCCGGCCATTTCAATACCGGTATTTTTTACGGTAAAACGGGGAGTGCGCGTCAGCGCGTCGGTCAGTCCACGCACGGCTTCCTCGCGGCTGCGGCGGTCCTGGCCGATGGCTTCTCCGGTGACGAAGCCTTCGAGCACGTTCAGCCAGCCGTTGGAAGGTTTGCTGCGGTCTACTACGGCTACTGTGGCGATGTGTTCGGGAAGAGCCATTTGAGCGGGTTGCAGCACCGTCAGGGAGGCGCTTTTCATACAACTGCTCAGCAGAGAGGCAAAAAGAAAAAGGCAGAAGGAAAATTTCAGGATGTGTTTCACGGGTTGTTAGTTATCGGTTATTAGTTATCAGTGTTCATAATGAGGCATTTATGGTTAAATACGGCTAATGCGCTCATTATTTCGCTTTGGACGTGGGTAAACGGCTGCAAGTTGCACTCCGCTTTAGTTATTTTAATATGCTTTATTCACTCTGCAAAAGTGGAAAAATTTCCACTTGTTTTGAACCAAATTTCCGTACATCTATTGTTTCACACGATATGCAGCAGGAAAAATTCGATATCGTTATTGCGGGCGCCGGTTTGGCCGGTCTCACCCTCGCCGTTCAACTGGCACAGCGTACTTTTTTTCAGGACAAAAAGATCCTGCTCATCGACCGCGACACCAAGGAAAAAAACGACCGGACCTGGTGTTTCTGGGCCACGGATGAAGAACCTTTGCCGCCGGTGCTGTTCAAAACCTGGGAATCCTGCCGCTTTTTCAGTGAAAACGCGGAAGTGCCCATGCGCATTTCGCCGTTTAAATACCGGATGATCCGGGGCATCGATTTTTACACCTGGGCAAAGGAGCAGATTTCCCAGGTACCTCATATTCAAATAATTACGGCAAATATTCTGGCCATCGATCCCGCCACAGGTATGGTCAGCACAAGCGCGGGCGATTTTATTGGCAACCGGATTTTTAACTCCGCCCGCACTACCCTGCCCCTGCTGCCGGAAGCCGGCGCACAATATCCGCTGCCGCCCATCAGCCAGTTGGCCGTTCAAAAAAAGGAAAAGCATTACACCTGGTTGCTGCAACATTTTAAAGGCTGGATCATCGAAACCCCGGAGCCTGCATTCGATCCTGCAACGGTCACCTTTATGGATTACCGGACGAAACAACAGAGCGAAACACGGTTCGTGTATGTGTTGCCTTTCAGCCCGACCCGGGCACTGGTGGAATTTACGGTATTCTCGCCGGCACTTTGTGCAGCGGAAGAATATGACGTCGCTTTGCAGGACTACATTCGCAACCAATTGAATATCAGGGATTACCGGGTGGAAGATACGGAGTTCGGCGTCATTCCCATGACCGACCATCCGATGGGCCCGCAGGTCGACAGGCGCGTGGTGAACATCGGCACCGTGGGCGGCTTCGTAAAACCGTCCAGCGGTTATGCTTTCAAACGCACCCAGCGAAAAATGCAGGCATTTATAGACGGCTGGGAAAAAACCGGCGCTCCCAACCCGGCGCTCCTGCAATCACCCAGGGCTTTCCGAATCCTGGATTCCATCATGTTGCGGGTGCTGGGCGACAGGCTTTTACCGGGGCATATTCTGTTCACGCAGATTTTCCGCAAACTGGAAGCGCCGCTCGTTTTTCGTTTTCTGGATGAGGATGCTACTTTTGCAGAAACCTTGCGGTTGTTGAATGCGCCCCCTGCCCTGCCCTTTCTGAAAGCGGCGTGGCGGCAATGCAGGCAGTTTTTTCACGTTTGAACCAGTCATTCCATGCCCGTTCCCGAACAACAATCTCCCCCAACGCCCAAATGTCTTCGTGTAGGCGTTACCGGAGGTATTGGCAGCGGCAAAACCACCGTTTGCCGGATTTTTCAGTCGATGGGCATCCCGGTGTACGATGCCGACACCTGGGCTAAGTGGCTTATCGAAAACGATCCGGAGGTAAAAAACGGTATCCTGGACCTCTTCGGTCCAGAGGCTTACAACGAAGCGGGCTCATACCAGCGCGCCTTTATTGCAGGAATCGTTTTTCAGGATCCAGCCAAACTGGCGGCGCTCAACGCCCTCGTTCACCCGGCAGTAGAGCGCCATGGAAAATCCTGGCACGACGAATGGGCCAATAAAGGTGTGCCCTACACCGTTAAGGAGGCCGCGCTGATGATCGAAAGCGGAACGTACAAGCATCTCGACTACCTGATTGTAGTCACAGCGCCCGTAGAAGTGCGCGTGGAAAGGGTGCTGCGACGCGACCAAACGACCGAAGAACAGGTGCGGGCGAGAATTAACCAGCAAATTACGGAGGCAGATAGAATAAAATTTGCCACCTTTGTTATCCATAACGACGGCAAGCGACTGCTCATCCCGCAAGTTTGGCAGGCGCACCGGCTTATTTTAAAACAAACACTGGTACAAATATGATTCCGCTGCTTTCCCTGGCATATCTGCCGCCGGTAGCCTGGTGCTCCGTAGCATGGCAAGCGGACCAGGTGGCACTCGAAGCCTGCGATCATTACCAGAAAGGTTCGTTGCGCAACCGTTGTTATATTGCCGGCCCCAATGGCATCCAGCGCCTCAGTATTCCCCTCGTTAAAGGGAAAAACCAACAGACTCCCATCCGCGACGTGCGTATTTCGTACGACGAAGACTGGCAACGCCTGCATTGGCGCAGCATCAGGACGGCTTATGGGAATGCACCGTTTTTCGAACATTATGCAGACCGGCTCAGCCGGTTTTACGAGAAACCCTATTCTTTTTTATTCGACTATAACCTTGATTTTCTGGAGTTTATATTACAGGAAAAACTGGGATGGAAAGGTCGTTTTACCCTGACAAGCGAATACCGTACATCCGGTAACCCTCAGGAGGAAACGGACTTCAGGAACGCCTTTGCGGCGGACGGCAACGATCACCCTTCATGGTTCGAGCCGCGTCGCTACTCCCAGGTTTTTATGGAAAAAAGCGGATTTATCCCCAATCTTTCCGTGCTCGACCTCCTGTTTTGTTGCGGAAAACAAGCCGTCGATATTCTACATTAAAAGCCCATTGAAAACGACTTTGCGTGTAACTATCACTTTTTTAATAATCGATTTTATGAAGGATTTACTCCCTGCCTGCCTGATCGGACTTGCACTTTCGTTGCCGATTGCCGCTTGCACACAACCGATTTTTACTGCCAACGACCAGGTGCCCGCTTACAACGAGCCATTTGGTTATGGCGCCAACCTGGGCTATTTTCCGCCGTATTACTACGACATGGAACTGGCCGCACTGGCGCACGGAACTCCCGACGGGCAAGTGCCCGGCATGGGCGTTACCACACTTCGTCCCGGATTGTTCGAGCATTTTCTCGATTACTGGGGCTACGACATTCGCAAAGAACATTTCCGGTATTACGACAGCATCGGCCTCAAAAACATCGTCGCCATCATCGGTTTTCCATCCGAAGCGCACCGCGATGCGGCCTCCTACTGTCCCGGTCAACAAAGCGAACTGTTCAAAAACCTGTACGAACCTATCTGGGACAATGGCGAAAACGGCACCCCCGTGAACGACAACAATCCCTACGCACTGTATTGCTGGAAAGCCGCCACGACTTACAAGGGTCTGATCAAAACCTGGGAAGTATGGAACGAACCCGACGTGGACAACGGAAATGCCTGGAAAGAGCGCGGCATGCCCGGCAACTGGTGGGAAAACGCACCCGAGCCCTGCGAAACGAAACTGAAATCGCCCGCTTATTTTTACATCCGGCTCCTGCGCATCAGTTATGAGGTGATCAAATCCGTCGATCCGGATGCCCTGATCGCCACTGGCGGACTTGGCTGGCCGAGTTACTTAGACGTGATTTGCAGGTATACCGATAACCCGTTCGACGGTACGGAAAGCACAGATTACCCGCACAAGGGCGGCGCCTATTTCGACGTGATGAGTTTTCACTCTTACCCGCACCTCGACAATTCTTTGCGGGAATGGAGCAACGAGATCAACAACTTCAAGTATTTCCGCCACTCCGACCGGGCCGTGAACGGCATATGGGCGTTGCTGGATAAATTCGACGCCGTGCTGAAAGCAAACGGATACGACAATTCCACGTATCCGGAGAAATACAAAATCTGCACAGAATTCAACCTGCCTCGCAAGGCATTCGGCGAGTACATGGGCTCCGACGAGGGGCAGGTCAATTTTATGATTAAAACGCTCGTCACCGCACAAATGCGCAAGGTGCTGCAAATGCACGTGTACGCTTTGTCAGACGAAAAACCCGCCGCAGAAGCGAACAACGAGTTCTCTTTTATGGGTTTGTTCGAAAACCTGAACAACCTGGTGCCTTTCCAGGGAAAACCCAATCCGGTGGCCTGGGCCATGAAAACGACCGAACAAATGCTGCGCGGCGCCCGCTACGACCCCGTGCGCACCAGTCGCCTCAACCTGCCTGCCAATATTCGCGGCGCGGCTTTCCGAACCGATCTCGGCCAGTACACATACGTACTGTGGGCTGTGACGAGTCTGGATAAGGATGAAACCGCGGAAGCCACTTACACCTTCCCGCCGGAACTCAATATTCAGTACCTGGAAGCACGCGCCTGGAATTACAGCAAAAATCCGGTGGGCCAGTTGGTCAACGCCAAAGAAGTAACCCTGACGGGAAGCCCCGTATTCTTCAGGATCACTAACGTGGACAACAATTTTCCGAAAGAACCGAAATTCAAGCCCAACCCGGTCACCAACGGCGTCGGTGTGTACGAATTCTGGATGTTCGAGGATACTTATGCCAGTATCGACCTGTATGACATCAGCGGCAAACTCCTGCAACAGATTGCGGATCAGGAGAATATGATCGAAGGGCCGCACGCGCTGTTCATCGATTTAAGCCGCTATCCGCAGGGCACGTATTTTATCAAACTGAGCACGCCTTTTAGTAACCAGACGGTGAAACTGGTGAAGCAGGGTTAGAACAAAGCGTGTTTGGTGTTTGGTATTTGGTGTTTAGGGCACCGCTGCTTGGGGTTTGATGCGAAGTTTTGAGCCTAAATGATTTATTTTCAGTCATTTGCTCAAATCCTCCAATTCAATCGGCGCTACCGGCTTCGGAGAAGCCCAACATTTGTAGAAAAAACCAGGCGTTACCACCGGCTTCGGAGAAGCCCAACATTTGTAGAAAATACCAGGCGTTACCACCGGCTTCGGAGAAGCCCAACATTTGTAGAAAATACCAGGCGATACCACCGGCTTCGGAGAAGCCCAACATTTGTAGACGCCGAGATATTTGTGGGAATTAAATAATGATCTCTTTTCCGAATACCCAAAATCTGATCGCCTTGAATATCGAATGAATATCGTCCGACTGCCTTATTGGGCGTCTACAAATGTTGGGCTTCTCCGAAGCCGGTGGTAACGCCTGGTTTTTTCTACAAATGTTGGGCTTCTCCGAAGCCGGTGGTAACGCCTGGGACAAATGTCTGATCATACGCATTTGAGCGGAGCGGTGTAATCTACGCACTCTCACTATCTCACTTCTCACCCCTCACCTCTTTTTTCATGAGCCAGTCGAGTTGCTCATCCTTTCCCACCACAAAAACTTCCGTTCCAAAAATCTGATATCCGCAGCGTTCGTAAAAACGCACGGCGGGCGGGTTGGCCTGCCACACACTGAGCCACAGCCATTCGGCGCCGGCGAGTCGGGCTTGTTCGTAAGCGAAATCGAGCATTTGTTCACCGATTCTGCGGCGCTGGAAGGCAGGATCGACGTAAATCCGTTCTACCTGCACCGTGCGTTCGCTGTGCAGGTAGGGTGTATGGTGGTCGAAATTGAGTTTGATATACGCGACCAGTTGTTCGTCCAGGTGAGCGAACCAGAAAGCGGACTGCGGATGCAGGATTTCCGCTTCTACCTGAGTGAGGTGGAAGTTTTTATCGCAATAATCCCGGAAATCGTCGGGGTCGTTCTGGTCTTCGTATGCCAGCCGGAAGGTGCGTTCCGCAAAATCGCGGAGCAGGGCGGCATCGGACATTTGCACCCGGGTAATAAGCATACAGGAATCAGAGACGGTTTTTTTCGATCAGTTCCAGCAGTTCGTCGCGGTAGTTTTTACCGATGGGCAGGAGTTTGGGCCGGTCTTTTTCCAGCACCTCGATCATATTGCCTTCGATGGCCATAATTTTATCCATGGCAATGATGTAGGAGCGGTGGATGCGTTTGAAGCGGCCTTTCGGCAGGCGGTCTTCGAGGCTTTTCATCGTTTGCAGGGTGATCACGCGGCCTGCAATGAGGCGGATGATGACGTAATCTTTCAGGCCTTCGATGTAAATGATATCTTCAAAATTGACCTTGACGAGTTTTTTATCCGCTTTTACGAAAAAGAAATCCAGCCCGTCGTTCTGAGGAGCGGTAGCGGGCATATTGGCGGAAACGGCGTCGCGCTGGGCGAGTTCGGCCTGTTCCAGGGCTTTGTTGACGGCTTTCATAAAGCGGTCGAGCGAGATCGGTTTCAGCAGGTAATCCAGCACGTTTAGATCGAAACCCTGAATGGCATAGTTAGGATATGCCGTCGTAAAAACCACCATAGGCGGGTGGATCAGGGTTTTAACAAAATCGATGCCGGTTAGTTGGGGCATCTGAATATCCAGGAACATCAGGTCGATCTGATGGGCTTTCAGGGCTTCGTTGGCTTCCAGTGCATTGGAGCATCTTTTTACAAGATTCAGATCCGGCATCTGACCGACGTAAGTCTCGAGCACATCGAGGGCTAAGGGTTCGTCATCGACGATAAGCACGTTCAGCATATTAGAAGTTGGTTTCAGTTTTTGGACTCAGGTGTTTAAAAGGCTGGACTAAGGTAGATGCAACGTTGTGAACAAGTCAACTTTTTTTTAAGAATTAAAATTTTTAATCCTTTCATCATATCATTTTCAATTGGAGCGTGACGGCATACCGGTGCGGTTCGTCCTCTATGGTCAGTGTATGGTTGTCCGGGTACAACATATTCAGGCGCTGCCGCACGTTTACCAGCCCGATGCCGCCGCTGCGCGGGTGATCCTGGCGGGGAAGTCGTTCGGCTTTGCTGTTTTCAATAAAAAACTCCAGTTCTTCGCCGGCCACCGTGAGGCGCAGGCGTACGAATCCGCCGCCCTGCAACTGGTTGTTCAGGCCGTGTTTGAAACTGTTTTCCAGAAACGGGATGAACAACAGCGGCGCTACCATTTGCTCGCTAATCTGGCCTTCCACCACAAAGCGGATGTCGGCTTCCTTGGGCTGGCGCAGGCGTTCGAGGTCGAGATAGTTGTAAATGTACTGGATTTCCTTGGTCAGGTGTACGCGGCGTTCGTTGCACTCATAGAGCATGTAACGCATGATTTCCGACAATTTCAGGACGATTTCCGGCGCTTTGTCGCTCTTTTTCAGCGTGAGTGCATACAAGTTGTTCAGGGTGTTGAACAGGAAATGCGGATTGATCTGGCTTTTCAAAAAACGCAATTCCGACTGCATCGTCTGGGTCAGCAGCACCTGTTTTTCATTCTGGTAGCGCCACCAGTCCATGATGACCCGGAGTACAGTGGATACGATCGTGACGATCACGTTGCCAAGAAAAATCCAGACCTGCGTTTCTACCAGCCTGGAGCGGTACAGCGGCTGATCGTGAAATTTCAGGTAAAAAACCAGCACTTCAATCGGCGTCACCAGCGCGCAAACGGCCAGTACGAGCCCGAAATAAACGAATGCGTACCGCGCCAGGTAGTTGGGAATCAGGTACAGCAGGTTCAGGTAAACGAGAAATGCGTAGAAAAACAATTGTATCAATTCGTTCCCCAGCGCAAACCTCATATCTATGCCCTTTTCGTAATCGGCCCAGAGAATCAGGCTGAACAGCACGAGCCAGAACAGCCCGTGATACACCGGCCTCCTGAACAAAATCCCATAAATACGGTCGAGCAATCCCCGCGTTTTCATAATACTGTAAAGTCTTGACTGTCAGCAACAATCCCGCGCAAGATAAGCGGATGTATTGCGATGCAGCAAAAGAATTGAAATCCTTTTGGTGCACAGGACTTTTTCGATCAACGCGGTTACTGGGAAGATAAAGCGAGCCCGGCTGCAACCTTTTACTTGTTCCTGAAGAGGAGTTTAACCTGCATGGGTGGGTTTTTGTTAGGCTACGCCCCTCTTAGGAATAATTGCGCGGATTACGCGGATAAAGCGGATTTACGCGGATTTTATGGCCTTGCGGCCATTCGTTTTTTATCAACCACAAGGGCACAAAGGACACAACGCGTAGATTACACTACAGCCAGTTTAAAGAAGCATAGAGCCAAATTCAACTCGTTCTATAGTGTAATCTACGCTTTGTGTCCTTTGTGCCCTCGTGGTTAAATAAATAAAAAAAGATTGGCCGCAAGGCCATAAAATCCGCGTTTATCCGCAAAAATCCGCGTCATCCGCGTTGCAATTATTCCTACAAGCGGCGTAACCGCACCAAACAAAAAGCGTTGAAACCATCCCAAATTCATGGGATAATCTCAACGCTAAAGTTTTTCAGTTATCTTAATCTTACTCCCCAAACCCGAATGCGACGCCCACATTGACGTTCACGAGCCGGTTTTTGGCATCGGATCCGCTGTTGGATCCCAGCACATCGAGCATGCCATGGGTGTAGGCTGCATCGAAATTGAGCCAGGTGCGTTCGGCCAGGCGGTAATTAAATCCCAATCCTGCCTGCAAGCCTACGTCGAAACCTTCAAATACGTCTTTGGAATCGATGGTCGTCGTGGTTTCACCCGAGCGAATTTCGGATTTACCCCCAATCAGGAATGCGAAAGAAGGGCCGAGGAAGATTTTAGGACGGAAATTATCGCCCAGATCGCCGAAGAAATATTGGAATTTCAGCGGCACCCGGAGGTAATTAAGTTTGGTCGTCAGGGTAGTATTGCCGATATCCTGTTTTACACCTTCTTCGGAGTAGCGGGCCTCGATGCCGAGACCGGCGCTTTGCAGAATACTGTAATTATAGGTAAAACCTGCATTGAAGGAAGGGCGGCCGGATTCATTGTCGAGATCGGACAGCCAGGCATAGTTAAAACCTACGCTCGGACCAAAAGACTGAACCTGTGCCTGAGCAAAATAGCCGCTGCAAACGGCGGCAAGAGCAAAAATGAACTTTTTCATACGGATAGAAATTTAGTGCTTCGTTTGAAGGAAGCACTAAACTTCTATGCCGTTATTTTCTCCGGGGAATTTGAGGAAAAAGTACCCCGCCCACATTTTTGCTTATTCCTTGACGACTTTCCGTACCAGATTCCCCTGATTGGTGTCCAGACTGATCAGGTAAGTGCCGGTCTGTAAATTGCCGGTCGCGAGTGTTTCGCTTTGAGAGGAAGCGGAAACCTTCTGCGCCATCACCAGTTTTCCGAAATGATCGAAAACACGTACGTTATTGACTTTCAAGTCTTTACCCCAGGAAATCTGTACAAATTCGCGGGCCGGATTCGGTTGTACGGCCAACGATGCAGCAACGGGTGAAGACACTGCGGTAACTACCTCTTCCGTAACGATAAACGTGTGTTCGAAATGACTGACGGCATTGCTGACCTGTACCGTGTACGTTCCGGCGGCAGAAACATCGATGCTCCTTGTTGTATCGCCCGTGCTCCACAGGTATTTGAAACTGCCGAATTCCAGTCCTGAAAACTGAATACTCCAGTTTTTAAGCGTGCCTGTAAATCCCGCATTGTCATCCGTAAGGCCCAGTTTCCACACACCAGTGACGGGCGTATTGGTAATATCTTTCCAATCTCCTTCCGCTTTAAAAGTGCCGGTAAAAGGTGCGGCATCCGGGGGGGCGAACGGCCCGGGGGCATTCACTGCATTGGTGGCTTCGGGTGTGAAACAGGTGCCCGTGTAGTTGTCGCCGTTTCCGCCGTTGTTGGTCGTCAACTCGACGAATCGGTTATCCGGTGAGATCAGGAATACATTCAGATCGTCGACCCAGGCATGTTCGGCATCGAAGCAAACCGATTGAATGGCCCGGACGTCGTTGAGATGTGCGAAAGGCAGGGAAACCTCGATTTCGGAGGTCACGAGCGCACCCACAGGCTCGACAGGCAGGTCTTCGTCGTTGGAAAACGTGTAGGATTTGCCTGAAAAAGCGGTCGGTTGTACTTCCAGGTGTGCATTTCCATTTACAAGTGCATACATGACCGGATCGCCCTGCAGCATGCTCGAATCCGCATCGCTGAGGTACAGGGTGAATTGTTTGGCCAGGCACCCCGGACCTGTTATGTCGATGACCACATTTTCTATACCTTCAGAGAGCGTATCGGGATTTGGTTGAAACAGCAAATACAGCACGCCGTCAGAAGAGTTGATGGTATACTGCGCTGGAATTTGCTGATAATCAACACCATTTTCCGCCTCTCCGCCGATCGTAACGGTCAGGGGAAGTGTGGCTGCGGGAATATTGGCAAATGTGATGGCAATGGTATCCGCCGTTGCATTTTCAGGAATTACGTTTTCCGCAGCGCCGAATGAAGCGCTCACGTCGATTGCTCCGCCGAAACTGTTGCCTTCCAGGAATACGCCGGTATCGAATACGCCGTCGCCGACATCGGCAATAGCAATCGTCATTTCATACGTTTCGCAGGGTATTACGGCTGCTTCCGCCACAAAAACGTCCGTAAATCCGTCATAAACCGGTTGCAGGTTGCTGTTATTGTTGTCGTGATAATATTGTACGTTAAAAGGGGGACAATCCTGGCTACTGACGTTGGCAGGGTGAAGATTGTTGATGGCAACGGGCAAATTTGTACCTGGAATCAATGCGATATTGAAATCGGCATATGATCCTGCGCCGCCCGGTTGAGGGCCGGACAGGAAAAAACCGAATATGTCATTGAATGAGGTGCATGCGTATTCCGGGTATTCCTCCGAAGCGAACACGTATCGAAAACGAATGGAATCGCTGCTGGGTCGGAAAGTGATTTTATAATAAACAACATCGTACAACGGGTACGTGGAAATATTCTGCAAGGCAGGTAAAAGTGCCGTACTTGAATTATCTGTGCTGGCAAATTCGACACCTGTTTCTTCGCCCCCGAGGTCAAGTGAGCTCGTCGTGGCCGCACTGCCCGATGTGAGCAACAGTCCGCGATTGATCCCTACGGCAGAGGCTCCGTCGGAGAAAAAACCGACGGCATTCGAATCGCCGGCGAATTGAACACTCAGGACGTCGATACCGGCGCCGGTAAAGAAATTGTCGATAAGGGTGTTGGGATCGTAGGGCGGCTGACTGGCCGGCGTGACGGTCAAATTGTTCTGACCAAAACAAAGAAGGCTAAAAAAACTGAATAGAGAAAGTAAAAACAGGCGCATAGGTGTATTTTTTTGTCAAATGTAATTCTTAGTCTTCAATATCCAGCATCCAGAGGTCGCCTTTTTCACGGTCGCGGGTATATCGGGCGAAGTAGATACGCCTGCCATTCGGGGCTACGTGGCCGAAGCCTGCATGCGTGAATATGTTGTTGATTTTTTTGCCCAAATTGAGCGGCCTCGTCCAGTCCATGATCCAGTTTTTGCCCGAACGGTTCGAAACGAACACATCCGATTTGCCGAGTCCGGGATATTCCGTACTGGTAAAATACAGTTGCCGTCCATCAGCCGACAAATACGGATTGCCTTCATGACCGTCCGTATTAATATCGGAACCCAGCGCCTGCGGGTCGCTCCAGCGGCCTGACGCATCGCGGGTGGAAATAAAAAGATCCATATCGGGTGCATTCAGCACGCCACCTGCCGTGTAGGCGCCTTCCAGGATCATGGTATCGCCGTAGGCCGACAATACGCCTTTGCCGATCAGGCCCAGGCCGGAAAGCGGTACAGGTGCAGGTTTTTTCCAGGCGCCTTTGACCAGTTGAGTGAAATGTAAAACACCGTTCGACTGCAACAACATCGTTTTCCCGTCGGCCGTGAGCGAGAGCGGAATCTGATCGCCCGGCCCGGAAAGTGTTTCCACCACAACAGGGGCTTCCCAGCCCAACGCGGTTTTCCGGCTGAAAAAGATATCTGTACCAGACAGATTGTCGCGCCTGCCGGAAGCGGCAAAAAACAGAACAGCCTGCGCGGAATCGAGTACGGGACTAAATTCGTCGCCTTCTTCGGTGTTGACAGCGCCGAGAAAGGTTTCTTTTACAGGAGGATCCGTTTTTTCCCAGACCGGCAGCAATCCGTCGATGTATGGTTTAACCCGTTTCTGGAAATCGAAATTGGAATTACAGTTTGCCGGCAACGAATCCGGAAAATACGGGCGGGCGGCTGCCAGGAGTTGAACGCCGCTATCGAACAATTCTTCTTCCGCAAAAAACTGCAGGGTTTCTTCCAGGAGCCGGAATGCGGAATACCGGGGCGCGTAGGCTGCAATGTATTGAACGACTCCTTTCAGAACCGCTGTGGTATCGCGGCGGGCGCGTCCGGTACGAAGTTGTTCGCGCAGGCTGGCGCGGTCTTTCAGGTCCTGCAACAAGCGGCTCTGTTCAGCGGTAAGCGTGAGCACCGGGTCTTTCGCTTCCTCAAAAATGATATTCAGCACCACGGTTTCCAACGCCGACCACTCGTTATTCAATTCAAAATCAAGCAGTTGCGACAGGCCTCCTGCACAAAGCAACGTTTGCACTTCGGTTTTCCAGCAATCGCGGGCCACAAAACTGTTCGGATGGTCTTTCACGTACTTGTCCAGTTCGCAAAGCGAATATTTCTGCTGAAAGGCAGGCCAGAGCCGGTCGTACATCTGCCGTGATTTTTTGTAGTTGGCCGGTTTTACCCAGCCGAGGTGTCGGTGCACCAGATCCGTCATGACGTCGTAATCGTCAGAAACCAGTTGGGTATTTACAATCTGATATCGTGTGGAATCGAATTCCGGCTGAAGCGCCGGCAATGGTTTTTCCCAGAAATCCAGCATCGAATCCAGTGCCGCCACCGTTCCGCTCGCCCGGACGCCCGCCAGCGCCCAGCGTTGCACGTCCGTGCGCAAAGCATGAATCGCAATCGTGTCTACCCGGAATTTTTTTTGGAGCCTTTTGGCGCGACGCGGCGTCAATTTGCGCCAGGTGCTGTCGGCCCCGATCAGGTCTACGTTCATCCTGAGCAAAGCCGGAAAGGAGCGCTCCGAACGCAACCTGTTTTTCACGATAAAATAATGTGCAGCCGCGCCATATTTCCGGTGATCCCTGTACCGCTGGAATATTTCATCCGCAGCAGCCCATTCCTGCCGGAGATAATAACGTTTGTAGGCTTTTTTAAACGACTGCGCGGAAGCAGTATGCAGGGAAATGAGCAGAAAAACCAGCCCCGTCAGGGCCCGAACTTGAAATTTCATGTGTGTTCATACCGACCGTACTGATGTGGTGAGGAAATGGATTAAAAGGTTATTGGTTATTGGTTATTGGTTATTGGTTATTGGTTATTGGTTATTGGTTATTAGTTATTGGTTATTAGTGTGGTAAATCCTGGCCTAAGATCATGCCTTAAGCCAAGATTTACCACACCAATAACCAATAACCAATAACCAATAACCAACTACGTAATCTTCTTCCCCCCCGGCATCTCCCTCAAAAACGCAATTACCAGAAAAGACATAATGGTAACGATGCCGACGATAACAGGGATACCTTTAAAGGGGTGTACTTTGCTGTGCCAGTAGCCGCATTGCGCCCACCAGTCGATCACTAAAACGTGCACAAAATAAATACCGAAACTGGCCGCTGCAAAATCTTTTTCGATGGGCAAAAGTGGTTTGGTATTGAAAGCCGATTTTACCAGCAAAAACCAGCCTGCCGCCGATATACTCACATTGGGGGTAAGGTAGTCGTAAAAGAAATTAAAATTCTGTCCCCTTACGTGGCCGAACCAGTAGGACAGGGTGGCTGTGGATGCCGTACCGATCACCACCAGCGCCAATCCGATTTGTGCCAGTTGGCGCCGGGTAAAACGCCACGACATCCCCTCTCTGTCATCGTCGGAAGCCGATTTGGTGCCCAGGTAATACCCCAGCACGAAATAGCCGGCGTTGTTGACGGCCAGTTCGAAATAAATACCGATGGAGATGTGCCCGAATTCATACAAGAGCTTGTAGCCCCAGGTGCCAATGGCGCACAGGATCAGGAAATACAGCAAATCCTGTTCGGAAGCGGTTTTTACCCAGGCGCGCAGAATGGGATACACCAGGTAAAGCCCGATAATCAGGTAAATAAACCACAAGTGATAATGCACCGGACCCGAAACGATTCTTTTTACAGCATCCCAAAGCGTGGCGGGGTCTCCTTTTGCAATATAGTTGTACAGTAGATAAACGCTCATCCAGAACAGGGCTGGAATTATGATCCGGCTGAAACGTTTTTTCAAAAAAACGGGCAGCGGGTAATCCTTGCTCAACAGCAGGTAGCCGCTCAGCATCACAAACAAAGGAACTGCCGGTCTCGACAGCGAATTCCACCAGTTTCCCGTCCACCACCACCAGGTGTCCAGGTCGGGGTAGCCATGTGCGATGGGCGCTGCAATGTGTATGGCGATCACCAGTATCGTTGCAATATTGCGCAGCCGGTCGGCCCAGAAAAACTTTTCCCGCTCTTGATGGACGGCTTGTCCTTGCATGGAAGTGAGTGGTTGAGGATGTTGAGAAATGTTGAGGG
>ERZ795056.1731-NODE-1731-length-25234-cov-16.462369_pt1 | contig 25234 bp, 23 predicted proteins | sample MGYA00375140_ERZ795056 | MGnify/ENA primary metagenome ERZ795056 (study PRJEB30185, sample SAMN05720227) | activated sludge metagenome | isolation source: Anaerobic digester | place: USA | collected 2015-03-09 ... | reverse complement strand
AAGGTCAGACCAGCACTAAAATGGATAATGTTCGGATATAATCCAATCGTTATCCATTTTTTAGTTTTTACAAGATTTCAATTTAGCAAATGAAAGCTTTCAGCTTAAATAGTCTGTTCTTCATCACTTTAATGATTTTTATCCACCTTTTACAATACAGTTGTAGCGGCAATTCTGAAAAGTATGAAAATGTAACTGGTATAACTGATACCATTGTTATAGTACATGAAGAATGTACCGGGTGTGCAGAAGCCAGAATTACTAAAGGCAAAGTCACCCTCCCAAAACAGGTAAATCCCGTTAGTCTATATAGCGGTGGAACAGAAATAATATTAGCAGGGAAATCTCCTTATTCCGGAGCTGAAATTGGAGACGAAATATTCAACTACAACATAGAAGCAATAGGTTATTTTGCAAAGGTTGATTCGGCTAATGCCTGGGGGAAAGTGGCAGTTTTTTATATAACTGAATGGAAAAAGCTCAATAAAAGAAATTCTATTTCTCCGGATTGACCAGTAGTAGAGACCGAAGCAGCGTTTATTAAGCCCGGTCTGACCTGCGGAACCGACCGGGGTTACTTCTGGTTATCCCTCCACTCATATACCCAACTGCTCTGGATCATTTCTAAATGCCCTTCATTGCTTTCATCTGGTTTACCGGCAAAATGAGGAATTTCCAGCACCCATTTGTGCAGGTCGGTAAAACGAATGCGGTATATCTTTCCTTCGGTAAAATCATCACCAAAACGTTCGTAGAGTTTCTGTGCAATGTCCTCGTAATCGTTCCAGTGGATGGGGGGTTCAAAAGTCATATTGATTTGATGATTAGGTAATTTGAAAATTTGATGATGTAAAAAGCTTGCTGTATATATTTAGACATTGAAAATTTGATTCCATCATCATATCACCAAATTTTCAAATCATCAAATTGATTATTCTCCTAAAAACTGCGTCTGATCAGGCAAGGTAACTACAATATTACCACTACCCTCCAGCAATACACACTGGCAGCCCAGCCTGCTGTTGAGCCTGGGATTTACGGCCCGGTCGATGAAATCCTCTTCCCGGTCGGTCAGTTGTTCTACCAGGTCTTCTCCCTGCTCCAGGTACAGGTGACAGGTACTGCAGGCGCATACACCACCGCAGTTGTGATGCAGTTCAATATCATTTGTTAAAGCAACTTCCAATAATGATTGTCCGTCTTCTATTCCACTCAGCGTTATTGGTTCCAGTCCTTTCTGTTCAAACTTATAAGTGATCGTGTACATAGTGCAAAATTCGGGGTGCAAACGTACAGTACAATTACCATATCAGGAAATCAATCATTAATAAACTCAACAGCGGCATGATTTTGTGTAATAAAGCTGATGTACAGATATTTATTTTATTTGCATTTAAAATTGAATTGACTATTTTCATTTCACTAAAAAGTAAACCTGGCTATATGAAAAAGACCATTTTACCGGTGTTTGTATTGTCCTTGCTGCTGGCTGCCTGCAGTGACAACCTTGATAAGCAAAAGGACGAAACTGGGAAAAAGGATTCCGTTGCCAAACAGGAAAAGAAAACGGAACCAGTAGCCGAAACCCGTCGTGCCCCGATTATCAACATCACCGATACACTTTCTGTGAAACAGACGGTTTTATATATGAAGGACAGTGCCGTTACGGTGGAAAGGCTGCAATTTAAATTAGGTGAGATATTGAGCGTAAAGTTGGGTGCAATCCTGATGAAAAACAAAGCAAAATCCACCGGTGCTCCTATTGCCTGGTACAAAAGTACTAAAGCTCCATATTTCTTTGAAGCCGGTATTCCGGTTGATAAAAAGCCGGCCAAATTACCCTCCAATATTTTTGTAAGAGAAATGGGTATTGACAGCGTAACAGTGGCCCATTTCTATGGTTCATATGATATGCTGCCACAGGCTTATGAAGCACTTGGCGACTGGATGAAAGGTCATAAGAAAAAACTAAATGGCAAACCTTACGAAGTGTACGTAGATGACCCTATGGATAAGGATGGGAAAATGAAGGATCCGTATAAAGTGAGGACGGATGTGATTTTTCCGTGGAAGTAGCGTCAATGTGAAGATTTGGAAATTTGAAGATTTGAAGATTTGAAAATGGGAAGATTTGGAAATTTGAAGATTTGAAGATTTGAAAATGGGAAGATTTGGAAATTTGAAAATGGGAAGATGTGAAGATAGGAAGAAGGGAAAATAGTAAGCGTTCAATAAGCAAAGGACAATGTGGCAAGGATTCAAGAATGCAATGACGCAAGATTACAATGAAGCAATGATTCAAAACAAATAAACCCGAAACCCGAAACTTTTAAAAGCAACCTTTCAACAAAATAAAATCACTCTACGGATTCATAATGCTGTCCGTCATCCGTAGGTATAAGGTCCGCAGTTTGGGATGGGCTGTCAGCAAACGAAGATGTTTATCCAAAGTCAATACATCTTTCCTGGCGGCGGGGCCGGTTTGCATATCGCAGGGAGATTGGCTTTTTAACCGGGCGGCGGTTTCTTCAATCAATGGTTGTAATAATTTAAAATCCACTTTTTCTTTTTCACAAAATTCCAGCGCCAGGCAATATAAATGATTGGCAAAATTGCTCGTGAGCACCGCACCCACATGTAATTTTAATCGTTGATCATCCTGGGTATAACTAACAATGGGACTGATACTGATGGCAAAATCATTGATTATCCTGATACTGTAATCGTTGATTGCATCTATCAATATGGGTATTACGATCGATTCGTCCGGGTTTTCCTTCCGCAGGCTTTGCAGGGGATACAAAGTGCCATAATTAACAGACACATCTTTTAGTACATCCTTGCAAACAGAACCGGCTGTATGCACCACCAGCTTATCACCTACATTAATTTTTTCTTTCAGCTCATTTAAAGCGGCATCTGACATAGCCACCAAAAAAAGCTCGCCGGTTTTATCAATATCTGCAAAATTATTGCTGGCATTACAACCTAATTCCTTCGCCAGTACTTTCGCACTCTCCTGGCTTCGGCTAATAACCTGTAAAATTTCATGCCCGGCTTTTTTAATTCTTCTGCCTAAAACAGTCGCCACATTACCGGCACCGATTATAACAACTCTCATATCACTATTTTTGTATTAATGAAACTAACGAAATTACTGGCTCTTAATTACATCAGGCTGAAATTTAGGGTACTTTCCCTCATTTCGGTACGTAAAACTGCGGTCGCCGCATTCAGGCTTTTTTGCACCCCGTTAGAAAAGTCGAAAAAGCAAACGCCACCTGTATTTAAGTTTGCCGAGCCCATCTATGAATTGTTTAACGGCCACAAACTAAAGGGCTATCGCTGGAATAAAGGACAGCCCACTAAGATTCTGATCTTGCATGGTTTTGCCTCTGCAGCCCATAAGTTTCACCGGTATGTATTGCCTTTAATTGAAAAGGGATATGAAGTAATAGCTTTTGATGCACCGGCACATGGCAGCAGCGGTGGCGATACCATTAACGCACTGGAGTATAAAATGATGATTAAAAAAGTATTGGACAACCACGGACCTGTGCACGGTTTTATTTCTCATTCTTTTGGCGGACTGGCCGTTTCGCTTGCATTGGAAGAAACAGCACATGATGCCAATACTAAAGTGGTGTTGATTGCCCCTGCCACCGAAACCACCACGGCGATCGACAACGCATTTAAATTACTGGGCATTTCCAATAAAAAAGTAAGAACAGCATTTAATCAGCTGATAGAAGAAATCAGCGGACAGAAGCCTGAATGGTTCTCTATTAACCGTGCCATGAATAATATCAATGCTAAAGTTCTTTGGATACATGATGAATATGATGATACCACACCGTTAATTGATGCCTTAAAAACAAAAGACCTTCGGCGGCCCAATGTGGAATTTGTAGTTACCAGGGGGTTGGGACATAGCAGGATCTACAGTGATGAGGAAGTGATGAACAGGATCATTGATTTTTTATAAGCGGGGTCAAGTAATATACTTGCAGTACAGCTTCCCAAACGGATCAACCTATTTTAAAAGTATTTTTATATGAGCATGAAGATAACCCTTGCAGTCCTGATTTTGTTTTGCTGGAGTTCAGCATCAAGCCAGTCAAATAAGTCTTATATATATGAAACAGATGAATATAAAATCAACTTTCCCACTGAACCTGTTAAAACCAATGAAGAAGTCCCCTCGGCAGTAGGAACGCTTTTAATAACCGTACTTTCCTACGAGCCAGGAGAAGCAGCAAGAGACAGTAACTATGTATATATGGTTATTGATTCCAGATATCCCGACTCCTCCATTCATTCAGATAAGAAAGAAATGTTAGATAAATTTTTCAGGGGAGCGATTGACGGTGCTGTAAAATCTTCCAATGGCAAAATTATAAGTGAAAAAACCGGGAATGTTGGAAAGTTTCCTTCCAGGGAAATTGAAGTGGATTATGGAAATGGAGAAGCAATAATAAAAATCAGAATGATCCTGAAAGGCAGCAGAATGATATTGGTACAGACAATAGCTAACAAGACCTTGTATCCCAATATTTCATCAGACCATTTTTATAATTCTTTTAAATTAAAATAAGAAGACTGCAGGCCTGCCAGGTATTCTTTAATTTTTGAAGCATCAATTCGCTTATACATAGGTGTGACCAGCTGGATTACCAGCTGGTGAAAATTGCTGGTTTAACCAATCATTTTCCACGAAATATTTTGATTTTTCAATTTTAGACTAATATTGCGCCACAGAAAGTTGGTAACCGGAAGTTTAAATTGCATCGTAATTTCCTGTTGACTGGCATTTGTACCAAAGAAATATACAACCCATTATGGCTAAAAATCTGTTGATAGTAGAAAGCCCTGCAAAGGCAAAAACAATAGAAGGGATATTAGGAAAGGACTTTGAAGTAAAAAGTTGCTTTGGTCATATCCGTGACCTGGAGAAGAATGATATGGGCATTGATGTGGAAAATAATTTTCAGCCCAGGTATATCATTTCCCCTGAAAAAACCAAAGTGGTGAGCGACCTGCGGGCATTGGCAAAAAAAAGCGATGAAGTATGGCTGGCATCGGATGAGGACCGTGAGGGAGAAAGCATCAGCTGGCATTTGGCCGAGGTATTAAAACTGGATCCCAAAACCACCAAGCGGATCGTATTTCATGAAATTACTAAACCGGCTATTCAGAAAGCGGTGCAGAATCCACGTACTATTAATATGGACCTGGTGAATGCACAACAGGCACGCCGGGTGGTAGACAGGTTGGTGGGTTTTGAACTGAGCCCGGTATTGTGGAGAAAGATCGGCATGAAAGGTGGGTTGAGTGCAGGCCGTGTGCAAAGCGTGGCCGTAAAATTAATTGTAGAAAGAGAAAGAGAGATCAACCAGTTCAGCGCAACCAGCAGTTATAAAGTGGAGGCGGCGTTGGCTGCAACCGACCTGAATGATAAAACAGTTACGTTTAAAGCGGATGGTGCCAGGTACAATACCGGTGAGGATGCCGAGAAATTTTTACAAAGTTGTATTGGGGCAAATTACACCGTTAGTGACATACAGGTAAAACCCGGTAAACGTACACCGGCTGCACCTTTCACCACTTCTACCCTTCAGCAGGAAGCCAGCCGTAAATTGGGCTATGGTGTAGCCAAAACGATGCTGCTGGCACAAAGGCTGTATGAAAGTGGTAAGATCACCTATATGCGTACGGATAGTGTGAGCCTGAGTGATACGGCGATGGATGATATTAAGAATGCCATCAACAAAAATTTTGGTCCAGAGTATGTACAGGTTCGTAAATACAAAAACAAAAATGAAAGTGCACAGGAAGCCCATGAAGCCATCCGTCCCACATACATGGAAAATAACCTGGTAAATGATCCTGAAACAGGAAGGTTGTATGACCTTATATGGAAACGTACCATTGCCAGCCAGATGAGTGATGCGGAACTGGAGAAAACCATTGCCAGGATCAATATCAGCACCAACAAAGAAGAACTTTCTGCCAGTGGAGAAGTGATCAAGTTTGATGGCTTTTTAAAAGTATATATGGAAGGCACAGACGAAGATGAAGCAGAAGAAAACGATGAAAGCCGCCTGCCAAACTTAACGGTTGGACAAAAACTGGAGTTCAAACAAATGTCGGCCACCGAAAGATTTACGAGGCCTTCAGCAAGATACACGGAAGCATCGCTGGTTAAAAAGCTGGAAGAGCTCGGTATCGGAAGACCAAGTACCTACGCTCCCACTATTTCTACCATCATCAAAAGAACCTATGTAGAAAAGAAAGATAAAGATGGTGTAAAAAGAGATTTCAGAATACTGCAGTTAAAAGACGACAAAGTCCACCATATCATTGCGCAGGAAAATACGGGTGCAGAAAAGTCAAAATTGTTTCCAACAGATCTGGGTTTGGTGGTAACGGATTTTTTAAACCAGCATTTTGATAAAGTGATGGATTACTCTTTTACTGCGGAAATTGAAAAAGAGTTTGATGAAATTGCCGATGGTAAAATTGTGTGGAATACCATGGTGAAAGATTTTTACAAACCTTTTCATGAAGGCGTGGAACATACGATGGAGAATGCAGAACGGGCGGTTGGCGAAAGGTCGTTGGGCGCAGACGAACATGGAACGCCGGTAATTGCAAGGATGGGCCGCTATGGTCCCATGGTGCAGCTGGGGTCTTCAGAAGATGAAGAGAAACCTAAGTTTGCTAAATTAAAATCCGGGCAAAGCATCGAAACCATCAGCCTGGAAGAAGCGATGGAGTTATTCAAACTTCCTTTGACTCTGGGTGAATATGAAGGCCAGGAAGTGCTGGTGAATGTTGGCCGCTTTGGTCCTTATGTAAAATTTGGCGAACAGTTTATATCCATTCCAAAAGGAGAAGATCTTTTTGAGGTGGATCTGCCAAGGGCCATTGAGATCATCACTGCCAAACAAGTGGAAGATGCACCGATCGGTTTTTATGATGAAAAACCCATCACAAAAGGTAAGGGAAGGTTTGGGCCATTCATTAAGTGGAATGATATGTTCATCAATATTCCAAGGGCATACAATTTTGACACCCTTACTCAGAAAGACTGTAATGAGTTGATAGAAAAAAAGATAGAAAAAGAAGCCAATCGTTTTATACAACAATGGCCGGCAGAAAAAATTTCTATTGAAAACGGCCGCTGGGGTGCTTTTATCCGCTTTGGAAAAAAGATGCTGAAACTATATGGCAAGGATGATAAAACGAAATATACGCCGGAAGAGCTGGCAACCATTGACCTGGAAGTGATCAAAAAAATGATCGTGGCGCAGGATCCCACAGCATTTACTAAAAAAGCTCCGGCAAAGAAAGGCGCTGCTAAAAAAGCTGCCCCAAAGAAGGCGGCTAAAAAGAAATAGTTTTTCAATCCATATTTACCGCAGGTGTGAAACTAAAGTCCAGGTTGTTTCGCACCTGCGGTTTGTTTTGTATCATTGTGTATGGTTGCTGCAAAATTTGCTATAACGCCCGGGGATTATATGGAGTACTATCTCTACATGACCTGGGATGCGCCTGACCGTAAGCAAGCAAGATTGAAATATTACGGACGGCAGGTGCTGGTAAATGGCGGGATCATACTGGTACTTTTTTATACCCAGTTGTTCAGGCTTGACTCGCTGATGCTCTATATCTATGTGGGGATTCTAGCTTTGATTACAATACTCCAGATATTCAATGGCCGTATCCTTGCCCGTAAGCAGGGAGAAAAAATTACAAAGGACGAAGACAACGCTTCTTTGTTTGTTGAAACCATGTTTGATATTTCGGAAGCCGGCATTACAAGAAAAGATGTCAACATAGAAACCCGTTACCACTGGAACGCTTTTGTAAGAAAAGAAGAAACCACCCAATATTACTTTCTATTCATAAGCAGTATACAGGCGATTATTTTCCCCAAGCGTGTTTTTAAAAGTGCTGAGGATAAAATGCAGTTTGAAAAATTATTATCACAGCACCTGAGTTTTGATGCTGAAGTGGGGCATTTGATGAAGTAGTAGTCTTTACAAAACTCCTGCTCTAAAAAGAATACCCAACTACTATTACATGGAGATATACTTCAAATATTGTGCTGGTGTTGCTAATTCTAGGAGCTGGTTCGATTACTCCAGTAACAGGATTTCTGAAATTAGACAACATAACATTTTGTTCAAACTTAACTGCCCGAAAATTATACCCTGCAAAGAATCCTGACCGGTCATTTTTACCAGGAAAAGTAAAGATCAGAGTACCTCCAAAAAAAGTTTTTCCCTTATTTTGGTAATCTATTTCGAAATCCGGCAAACTGGATATGGCTGCTTTACTTGTATAGATAAACTTTCCACCTTGTAATGCCAGTGATGGTTTTACTACTTTACCCGGAATAGAGAATCTTATTTCTCCAAACAAAGGGAATGAGGGGTTGAGTTTTTTGCTTTCCAGCTGATCCATGCCGAGCATTTCAATCCCACCACCGGCGCCAATGTATTGGTTTATGTTATACCCGCCAAATACTCCGGCAGATGGCTTGTTTATTGTTACATAACCTCCAAATGCACCGGCGTAAAAAGGGTTGTTTTTTTGTGACAAACAGACCTGGAAATAAAAAAGTAAGGTAAAAAGAAATATTGGTTTCATTTGTATGGTTATATTGTGAAAAGGTATCAAAGCAACTAAAAAGGTTCAACGTCAACCACCAAATATATAGTTAAATGACATTCTCACTATGAAAATATCCAGTCTATTTTCAGATTTTTTCCACAGTGAAAAAGCAGGCGGTGTTGTGCTGATTGTCTGTACCGCTGTTTCTCTTATCCTGGCCAATTCAGCTTTGGGTGAACAATACATTCATTTTTGGCATAGCAACCTGGCTGGCAACAGCATTGAATACTGGATCAATGACGGCCTGATGGCGATTTTCTTTTTGTTGATCGGGCTTGAACTGGAAAGGGAAATTTACAAAGGCGAACTTTCTAATATCAAAGACGCCATGCTGCCTGTTGCAGGCGCATTGGGTGGTATGCTGGTTCCAGCCGCTATCTTTTTATTGTTCAATTATAATACGCCCGAAAAATCCGGTGCCGGTATACCAATGGCAACGGATATCGCCTTTGCGCTTGGTATACTGTCCTTGTTAGGAAATAAGGTTCCTACCTCACTAAAAGTTTTTTTAACAGCGCTGGCTGTGATAGACGACCTGGGGGCAATACTGGTGATTGCCATTTTTTATTCTGGCGGCCTTGCCTGGGGTTATTTGTTAGGTGCAATGGCGATCTGGGGCGGACTATTTATTTTAAACAGGATGAAATTTCATGGTTGGTTGCCTTACCTTTTGGGTGGCGTTGCCATGTGGTATTGTATGCTGCACTCTGGCGTACACGCTACCATTGCGGGCGTATTGCTGGCCTTTGTTATTCCTTTTGGTGATGGCAGCAAAAAAACACTCTCCTACCGGCTGCAGCACACGCTGCACAAACCAGTCGCCTTTATTATCATGCCCGTTTTTGCTTTGGCCAATACGGCCATTAATATACAGGGCAGTTTTACGGAGATCTTTGAACATCATTACAGCGCAGGCATTGCAGCAGGACTTATTGCAGGTAAACCATTGGGAATTTTCCTGCTAAGTTTTATTGCAGTGAAAGCGGGTTTGTGCAAACTCCCGGATGATCTTGGATGGAAAGAGATCATTGGAGTAGGTTTCCTCGGTGGTATCGGCTTTACCATGTCGATCTTTATTACACTATTGGCATTTGACAATACAGCCGTTATTAATAATGCCAAAATCATTATCCTGGTATCTTCTCTGATTGCAGGATTGATAGGGTATATTTCTCTTAAGTTGATCCTGAAAAAGCAATATGAAGAAGAGATAAGTGAATGACAAGGATCCTGTCAAAATTTCTATTTTTTACTGAACCCTTTACTATCTAAAAAGGTTATACAAAAAAGATGACCTGTTTATGAAACAACCGCATTGTTTTCTTTTTTCAAATTTTGCACTGTTGCTATCTGCCTGTTTACTTTTACCTGTATCTTCTTTTGCACAGAAAAGTACATTGTCCGGTGTTGTATATGATGCCAAAACCAAAGCGCCCCTGGCATTTTCCAGCGTTATCTGCGGCAAGTCAGGCACTACAACAGATATTGATGGCCGTTTTTCTTTTACTGTTTCCAGCGATACGGCAGAATTGTTTATCACACATGTGGGTTACCATTCTAAAAGGCAAAGGATAACCAGCCGGTTGGAGGCATTGACAATTTTTCTGGAAACTTCTGAAGCAGGACTTGAAAATGTCACGATCACACCAGGTGAAAACCCTTCCCACCGTATCATCCGGTTGCTGCAGCAAAATAAAAAAAAGCATGATCCAAAATATATATCGTCATTTGAATACAATGCGTACACAATGGCTGCACTCGGCAGCAGCGATCACTTCTGGAGCATGAATGATAGCGCCAATGAAACAGGCAACAAACAAAAAAACAACCAGCTTACAACAAGCAACAGTGAAGAGAGCAGGGACTCAATTCTTTTACAAGGCTTCAAACAGAACTATCTTTTTCTCACAGAATCTTATACCAAAAGAATCTTCCGTTATCCAAAGCAAACAAAAGAAACCGTTTTGGCAACAAAGGTCACCGGTATTAAATCACCTTCCTTTGCAATGACTGCTACTAATTTTCAGCCATTTGGATTTTATGATGATTATTTACAACTGGGTGATAAAGCCTACGTAAACCCCATCATCAATGGCAGCATTGGCATGTACAGGTTTAAATTAATGGAGACAAGAGTTGATAACAAGGATACCGTTTTTGTGATACAGTTTCAACCAAAAAAAGGCGCCAGATTTACAGGGCTGAAAGGAATATTGTATATCCATTCTGATGGGTACGCCATTGAAAATGTTTCCGCTTCGCCTGCGGATGAAAAAGGATTGCTGATCCGTTACCAGTTGCAGCAGAAATATGAACATGTCAACGGGCAGTGGTTTCCCTCTCAGTTAAACAGTACCATCACGCAGTTAGATTCAAAAACCGACTCTGCCATTATGTACTGGGACAGCCGTAGCTATATCAGCAACACAGTTTTTAATAAACAGTTTAAAAACAATGATTTTTCCGATGTTGAAACTGAATATGATGCAGCCGCAGGAAAACGTACAGAACAGGAATGGATACAATACAGAACAGACAGCCTGAGAGAAAAGGAAAAGAAAACATATGAAACCTACAGCCTGCTGCCACCAAAAGTGCTCAATGCATTTGAAAAGGGAAACAGGCTGATCGAAGTTTTTGCATTGCAGGCACTCACATTTGGAAAAGTGGATATTCCTCTAAAGTATTTTTTAACCGGCTTTAATAGATATGAAAGTATCAGAGTGGGTGGTGGTTTTCAAACAAATGAATTTTTACATAAAACAATTTCCTTTGGTGGCTTTGCAGGTTATGGAATAAAAGATAAAGCCTGGAAATATGGCGGCAATATTTTGCTGACGCTTGATAAGCGGACTGCCACTACTGCACAGTTTAGTTACAGCAGGGATATTCTTGAACCAGGCAATACAGATTATTTTAGACGGTACGGCTCTGTGTTTTCACTACAAACATTGCGTGATTTTTATACCAACAGGATGGACAGCGTGGAGCAGTTCCGCTTTGATTTTACTACCAAAATAAGACCATCCTTCCAGGTCTCGCTCTGGATGTTGAATGAAACCAGGAACCCTGCTAAATATGATTGGAACTTTGAGAACAGCAACAATGGAAAAAACTACCGTAGTTTCAACAATACAGAAGCGGGTATTGGTCTCCGTTGGGTGAGCGGTGAAAAATTCACGATGCTGGGGAGGGCAAAACTAATATCAACACCTGCCCATACAGAAATGTTGCTGCAGTTATCAAAAGGACTGGATGACTTGTTGAACGGGGAATTGAACTATACAAAACTGGTAGTACAATTCAACCATAGTTTCCGGCTAAAAAGGCTTGGGCTTACAAGTTTCCAGCTGGAAGCCGGGCAGATCTGGGGCGATGTTCCCTACGCTTATTTATTTAATACCAAGGCGAATAATACTGGTGCTTCAGTCAGTTTTTTTATACCCAACCACTTTCAAACAGTGGGTCTGTATGAATTTGCAGGCGACCGTTCTTTCAGCCTTTTTGTGCAGCATAATTTTGGCAGCCTGCTATTGAAACCTCAAAATCCGCATATACGTCCGGAGTTTATCATTGTACAAGGCATCAACTTCAGCAGTCTAAAAAATCCGCAGTTTCAAAAGGGAATTGAATTTAAAACTGCCACCAGGGGTTTGTATGAAAGCGGCTTGTTGGTGGATAATATTTACAGGATCAAATCGCAGTTCTTTTATTATGGATTTGGTGCCGGTGTTTTTTACAGGTATGGTGCCTACCATCTGCCACGAACGATAGATAATTTCGATTTTAAGATAAGTATGAAGCTTTCATTTTAATCTTCCAGTTCTTCCAGCGCACCCTGCAGCTCACTATACGCATGACGGTCATTCGCTTTTTTGGCTTCTTCCATCCCTCGTTGATACACCCGGATGGCTCTGTCAAAATCTGCCACTCTTTCTAATAATTTACCCAGGTGATAATAGGACCCCACATAAGTTGGCTCTCTCAATAAAATCTCATTGAACAGCTTCCTCGCATCCTCATCATTACCTATTTTTATGTATTCCAGCGCCAACGCATGTTGCAGAAAACTATCCTTGTCAGATGTTTTCATGTATTCCAGTAATTTTTCTATCCTGCTCATAATGTTAATCGTTAGTAAGGTACGTCCAATCCTTTTGATAAACCTTTTTATTGCTGTTGTTTTGCTTCAATAAACTTCAGCAGGTTCTTTCTGGCTTTGTTCTTTATTTTCCGCTGAAAAAAAGAGTTCCAGCCAAAAAGCTGCCCCATAAAACCCAGCGCCTGGCTGCTCCATTTGTGCAGGCTGAATCCATCGCTGTGTTCAACGATCTTGCCATCAGCAATACGCATGTGTGCTTTGATCACGTTCACTACTTTGCGGCCCGTTTGTGAAAAAGTATAGGTGGCAACCCAGTTGCAGGTATAGTACTCATGGTCACGTGCTGAGATATTGTTAAACGTAAGTGAAAAATCCCTGGCGTTTTTGCAAAGCATTTCCCACATATATTTCACTTCTTCCCCACGAAGCAATTCAAATGCCGGGTCGTAAAACACAATGTCGTCACTATAACAACTGTTCATGGTTTTATAATCTTTTTGCTGAAAAGCGGTGTAAAATTTTGTAATGAGCGCTTCGGCTGTTTGCATAATACTAGTTTGAATTGCCCTAAATTTATACCAAAAACAAGGATGAAAAAAATTAACTGTCTGGCCATTTTACTTTTACTCACTGGTTACCTTCCTGCACAAGAGCGATCTACATTCCGCATAAAGGATTTCTACAATAAAATGGATACACTTATTCCTATGAGGGACGGTGTAAAACTTTACACGGTGATCTATACTCCAAAAAATGACTCAGCTTTGTATCCCGTGCTGATGGAACGTACCCCCTACTCGGTTTCGCCCTATGGTTCAAATAACTTTGGTTACCAGCCTGCTCCTAATACCGACCTGTTGAGAGAAGGCTATATCCTCGTATTACAGGATGTACGTGGCCGCTTTATGAGTGAGGGTAAAAACCTGGAAGTAACACCACATATAGCTAATAAAAAAAGCAGCAAAGAGGTGGATGAAAGCAGTGACACCTATGATACGGTTGACTGGCTGCTGAAAAATATTAAGAACAACAATGGACGTGTGGGCCTTTATGGCATCTCTTATCCCGGGTTTTATGCCACTGCCTGCCTGCCTGGTGCACACCCTGCTATCAAAGCTGTAAGTCCCCAGGCACCAATTGCGGATGAATTTATGGGTGATGATGCCAACCACAATGGCGCATTCTTTTTGCTCGACAATTTTAATTTCATGAACAATTTTGGTAAAGAAAGAACAGAACCGGTGAAAGATTACGGCAACAATATATTCAACGCCAAAATAAAAGACGCTTACCAGTTTTTCCTAAAACTGGGTCCTGTAAAAAATACCAATAGCAGTAATTATTTCGACAACCAGAGTGAAATATGGAATGAATATCTCTCACATGATACTTATGATACCTACTGGAAAGCAAGGAATATACGGCCACATTTAAAAGACATACGCATACCCGTGATGGTGGTGGGTGGATGGTATGATGCAGAAGACCTGTTTGGCGCCCTGCAGACATACAAGGCAATAGAAAAGCAAAGTAAAGTTAATAACAACCGTATTGTGATGGGGCCATGGACACATGGTGGATGGGCTACGGGCAACTGGACAAAATTTGCCACCCAAAGTTTTGGCAGCAATACCTCCAAATATTTCCAGGATTCGCTGGAAACGGCTTTCTTTAATTTTTACCTGAAAGACAAAGGCAATTTTGCTGCGGCCGAAGCCACTATGTTTGAAACCGGCAGCAACCAATGGAAACACTATACAGCCTGGCCTCCTGCCGAAACAAAGCCAACCGCTTATTATTTTGCAGCTGGCGGAAAACTGGGAGAGCAGAAACCAGGAGATCTGAAAAGTTTTTCTGAATATATCAGCGATCCTGCCAAACCTGTTCCTTATACCAATGGCATTTACGGCAGACGTAATAATGAGTACATGGCCGAAGACCAGCGCTTTGCTTCCACAAGACCGGATGTGCTGGTATTTGAAACAATTGAACTGGAAGAAGACCTTACACTGGCAGGTCCCATTACCGCTGACCTGCTGGTAAGCATTACCGGCACCGATGCTGATTTTATTGTAAAGCTGGTGGATGTATATCCTGACAGTGCCATAACGCCAAGGGATGCCCCAAGAGGAACCGTGATGGCTGGTATGCAGGTATTGGTGAGGGCTGAAGTGATGAGGGGAAAGTTCAGGCACAGTTTTGAAAAGCCTGCACCCTTTATACCAGGAAAAATTGAAAGGGTAAAATTTGATCTCAACGATGTAGCGCATGTATTTAAAAAAGGACATAAAATAATGGTGCAGGTACAGAGCAGCTGGTTTCCGTTGGTCGACAGGAATCCACAACAGTTTTTGAGTATACCTAAAGCGGAAGAAAAAGACTTTAAGAAAGCTACGATCAAAATATTTCATGAGGCTGCCAATGCAAGCAGTATTGTATTGCCGGTGTTAAAATAAAAAGGATGAAAGCTGTTGGATGTTGTATTGTTTTATTGTTGAAATGCTGGGGAGCATTTGGGCAGCAGGAGTTGAATTTGGTGCCAATGCCTGCGGAGGTGAAGTTCCAAAAGCAAAATACCAGCCTGGTACTTTCTAGTAAAACTAAAATCTATTTGGGACACAACAGCATTGCTCTGCAGGATTATGCTGATTATTTAAACAGTTTTATTGAATCAAAATATGGATTTAAACTACAAATAACATCGGATTGGAAAGCAAGGAATGCAGGAAGTTATATTGAACTAAGCTTCACCCCGTTTGAAATTAATCCAAAAGGCTCTTACGAATTAAACGTAGGTAAAAATAAGATCTCATTAGTCAGTTACTATAGTGATGGTTTATTTTACGGTATTCAAACAGTATTGCAGCTCTTACCCGAAAAAAAGAAACCCGGAAACCAAAAAAATTATCCATTATCCATTCCCCAATTATCCATTAAAGACTACCCCCGCTTTCAATACCGTGGCATGCACCTCGATGCTGGCCGCTACTTTATGCCAGTTGACCTGGTTAAGCGATATATCGATTATCTGGCCATGTACAAATTCAACACCTTTCACTGGCACTTAACTGAAGACCAGGGCTGGCGGATTGAAATAAAAAAATATCCCCGGCTTACCGAAGTGGGTAGCTGGAGAAATGGCACTATCATTGGCGCCTACCCCGGCACAGGAAATGACTCCATTCGCTATGGTGGTTTCTATACCCAGGAGCAAATTAAAGAAGTGGTCAGGTATGCTGCTGACAGATACATCACGATCATCCCGGAAATAGAATTACCTGGACATTCCTCCGCCGCTATTGCTGCTTACCCCGAGTTAAGTTGCTTTCCAAATGAAGACACAAAATACCCTGCTGAAACTGTATGGGCCGGGTCAACGAACGGCAAGCAGGTGCAGCAAACCTGGGGCGTATTTGAAGATGTGTTTTGTCCAACGGAGTACACGTTTAATTTTTTGCAGGATGTGCTGGATGAGGTAGTGGAATTATTCCCTTCAAAATATATACATATTGGTGGAGATGAATGTCCAAAAGACAACTGGAAGCGCTCACCCTTTTGCCAGCAATTAATGAAAGAAAAAGGATTAAAGGATGAACATGAACTGCAGAGTTATTTTATACAACGGATAGAAAAGTACATCAACAGCAAGGGCAAAAAAATTATTGGTTGGGATGAAATACTGGAAGGTGGCCTGGCACCCAACGCCACGGTGATGAGCTGGCGTGGCGAGACTGGTGGCATTGCAGCTGCCAAACAACAGCATGATGTGATCATGACACCCGGAGAGCCTTTGTACCTGAATCATTCCCAGTCAAAAAATGAAGATTCCATAACACAGGGAGGATACAATCCAATAGAAGCGGTGTATAATTATGAACCCATACCAAAAGAACTGACTGCGGAGGAAAGCAAATATATTTTAGGCGCACAGGGCAATGTGTGGAGTGAATACATTGACAATCGATCAAAACTGGAGTATTCTATCTTTCCAAGAATGGCAGCGCTGGCAGAAGTGTTGTGGACACCCAAAGAAAAAAGGAACTGGAAGGATTTTGAAAGGAGGTTGCCGGTGATAATGGAAGGATTGGAAAAGGAGAAGATCAATTATAGTAAGGCATATTATGAGCCAGGTATATTTATCGCTCCGTCAAAATATCCAGGCTCAATAAATTTTAAGGTATTATCAAAACATCCTAAATCGGCTTTTTATTTTGGACAAAAAATGAAAAGTTCCTTTACTTTATTTAATGATTCCGTCTCTGTGCCGATTAACTCTAGCGGGATCTATAGTATAAGGCTTCTTGGGAAACCTGATTCTTTATCATCAGGAGAAAAATGGGGTGCTGTTTTTGTATCTCCATTTAATTATCTTTTTAAAGCTGATATTGCTATCCATTTCAATAAGGCCACTGGCAAAAAAATAACCCTCTCCACCCCTGCCGCTGACCAATACCCCGGCGATGGAGCTTTTACTTTGGTGAACGGTGTTCAAAATACAAAAGGCATTTCCAAAGCAGCAGAGTTCCTGGGCTTTAACGGCACTAATTGTGAAGCCATCATTGACCTGGGCAAGACAGAAAGCATCAGTAAAGTAGTTGTTCATGCTATTAATGATAATGGCGCCTGGGTTTGGAAGCCATCTGCAGCGGAGATTTTCATTAGCAACGATGACATTCATTATTCATCCATTGGTTCATCCAATGATTTTATAAAATCCGGCGGTGCCAATGGAACCATCACCGTACACTTCGAAAAAGTGCCAGCAAGGTTTGTAAAAGTACTGGTGAAAAACTGGGGCATGATACAGCCGGGCCATTCCGCCAGCGGCAACCTTGCCTGGTTGTTTGTAGATGAGATTGAAGTTGAATAAAAAATGCTTAAAAATTTTCGTGAAAAAGTTTTGAAGGCTGCAAAAAATTTCTATCTTACCAATACTTTATTAGTACTTCTCCCCCGGCTATTACACCTGTTCATTAACAGTATACCCTGTTAAGAAAGGATATTTCTTATTTCGTTTTTATTACAGTAAATAAAATGCTGCTCCGGCAGCGTGCTTCCTTGTGTCGGTATTTATCATTATAAAACAAAAAAAATGAACCCCAAAAAAATCATCGTAACAGGCAAAAAAGCCCTGCAATTAAAGTATGCAGGCCAATTCAGCAAAATTGACCAATTGCTGAAAAAACTAAAGGCAGCAGACAAAAAGAAAAAAATCGACAGCATCATTGTATATATTGATGACGCTGCTTCAGCCAAAGCGGCCGGTATAAAAGCAGTGAGATCTTTAACAGCGAGGGAGTGCAAAAAAGCAATTGACAGCCTGTACAAAAAACATATGCCGGCTTATATTGCTATTGTAGGCGCAGGGGATGTGATACCATTTGTAGAACTGGTGAATCCCATCGGCGACGATGATGATGACACACATATACCATCCGATCTGCCCTATGCCTGTGAGGCCGCTTACAGCACCAATGTAAACAATTTTACAGGTCCGGCCAGGGTGGTAGCACGTATCCCGGATATACCGCAGGCCAGCGATGTACGATATCTTACAACAGTAATAGAGAATTGCATTGCCAGCAAGCCACAACAACGGGCCGGTTATGAAAAGTATTTTGCGGTTTCAGCAGCGGTATGGAAAAAGTCGACCCAGATGAGCCTGCACAATATGTTCACAGATTTTGCGAAGCTTAAATTATCACCGTCTTTTACAAATCCTTCAGCAACACATTTAAAAGCACCTGTTCATTTTTACAATTGTCATGGTGCCCACAACGATAACAATTTTTATGGTGAAAAGGGAGGCAGATTTCCTGTGGCAATTACATCATCCCGGCTAAATGGCAGAATTAGTAAAGGCTGTGTAGTGGCAGCAGAATGTTGCTACGGTGCAGAACTTGCAGCACCTTCCATGTTACCTGCAGCAACCGATACCAGCATCGCCAACAATTATCTGCAACAAAATGCAGTGGCGTTTCTTGGCAGCAGTACCATTGCTTATGGGCCTGCAGATGAACAGGGACTGGCTGACCTTATAACCCAGTATTTTATTATCAATGTAATGAATGGTGCATCAACCGGCAGGGCATTGTTGCAGGCAAGGCAAAAATTTTTGATTGAAAGCGGGCCGCAATTGGATCCTTATGAATTAAAAACACTGGCTCAGTTTCTTTTACTCGGAGATCCTGCCGTTCAGCCTGTGATTGATGAAAACGATACCAAAGCAATTATCAGCGATACGGTTGAAAACAGGCGGATGAAGTTTGCACAAAAAGGTGCCGATCTTAAAAAGAACCTGGCGCCTGCCCAGAAACAGCAAAGTTCAACCAGGTCGAAGCATTCCACTCAAATAAACCAGTTATTAAAACAGGCAGGAATTTCTCACAACGACAAAACCTCGGTATATAGTGTTAAATCCAGGCCCTCAGGCGCTAGTACGGGGGCTAAAATGCTGGGTGAAACGGATACTAAATTCCGTACTTTTACGAAGATGACAGCAGAAAAAAATTTTAATAATTTTGAAGTGCTGGTAGTAAAAGAATCAAAAGAGCAATTGCTTGGATGGAAAATCTATGTCAGGAAATAAAAAAAATATAACAGCAGCTAAAGAAGTAGAAATACAGGGTACTGTATTTCTAAAAAAAACTGCATCAAGGTCGAAGAGTGAACATGTAGCTGTCTTTTTAAAAACAGACAAAGGGGATATTGCGCTGCGTAAACTGGGTGGTAATCCTTTTTATGATGAGTCACTTCACCAGTTAGAAGGCAAGGATATTACGGCAAAGGGTATACTGGATAAAAAATTAATGATGGCAACAGAAATAAAAACAAAAAAGCCATAAAGTGCCGGCACCCGTTTTTCCAAAAATACGCTCCCTGGTACAATTGTACGATCTGCTTACAGAAGAAGAAAGAATCATCACGGATGTACTTCGGCAGATCATACAGGACAGTTTGCCGCAGTGCAAGGAAAAAATATCCTACAATGTCCCTTTCTTTTTTGGCAACAGGAGCATTTGCCTGGTGTGGCCTGCTTCAGTACCAAGGGGTGGAATAAAAAAAGGCGTGATGCTGGCTTTTTGGTATGGAAACCGGCTGAATGATACAGATGGTTATCTTACTCATGGCAGTAACAAACAGGTGTACTACAGGATATTTTACTCAGCAGATGATATTAAAATGAAACCGCTGAAGAAGATTTTATTGGCGGCTGCAGCACTTGACAATCAATTTGCAACTAAAACAAAGACGGCTACAGCAAAGAAAAGTCGTTGAATTTTTTTTCTCCTATAACGGTGTTGAATAACCGCAAATGGCCAGGGTGCTGCAGTGCATGCAGGTGCCTGTCGTGGTGAAGATCAGTGGCAACAAAATCAACCAGGTCGTTGTCAAAAAGATAACGGGCGGCTTTTGTAACACCCTTGCCCCAATAACCTGTCAGCGAAAGCAGGTTTACCTGCAATAAAAATCCTAAGTCTTTCAGGTGGTGGAATTCATCAAACCTGCCCTGGTAAAAAACGTACCGCTCCGGGTGAGCCATGATGGGCCGGTATCCTGCAGACATCAGCTCAAAAGAAATTTCATTGAGGTTGCCGCTGGGTGTGGCGTATGATTGTTCCGTCAGTACAATATTATCGTGTATTGTCAGCAGCTTTTTTTCTGTACGCACTAATTTCATAAAATAATCATCCAGCATATATTCTGCTGCTGCGGTGATCTCCATATCAATCCCTTCCTTTGCCACAGCTTCCTGCAGCAACAGTAAGGCAGCGTTGATGGTTTCAGGTGTGTTCCTGTACATATCGGCAATGATATGCGGTGTGGCTACAGATTTACGGATGCCAAGGCTGTACAATCCCCTCACAAGCGCCAGGGATGTTTCAATATCAGGCGAACCATCATCAATGCCCGGTAAAATATGGGAATGTATATCGGTATCAAACGGGAACGAAAGCCCGGACGCTACAGGAATGGATTTCTTTCTGAAAAAACTGAACATGGGCCGGTGAAATTAACTTTATTTTTTTAATCCACCATTTTTTGAATAAGGGTGTAATAGTACTGCCGTATTTTGATCAGGGGTTTTAAGATAGAGGCAATATGAGGAAAAGGAATGTTATTCACCTTCATTGCCAGGTAGTCACGCCTGTTGGCTCTAAGCCGGCTAAACAAGTTCCGGTTGCTTTGCCCTCCCACCCTCATTTTTACAATCAGCAAAGGAATATACTGGGCGCTGATGCGGTAGCGATAAAGGTAACGGGCCATAAACTCATAATCTGCCGCGGTAAAATAATGTGATTCATAGCCGCCCAATTGGTTCAGCAGATCTTTACGGAAATAAAACGTGGGATGGGCCGGCATCCAGCCATAATTGAACCGGTATCTTTTATAAGGCATCCCCTTCCAGTACCGGATCACTTTACGGGTATTTTGCTGGTCCACATACACCAGGTCGCCGTAAGTGGAGTCCACTTTATGCTCTTCAAAATTTTTCACAATGGCCGTAATCACCTCTTTGGAGGCCAGCATATCATCACTGTTTAAAATGCCGATGATATCGCCGGTTGCCATATTCATTCCTTTGTTGATGGCATCATACATCCCCTTGTCTTCCTCGCTCACCCATTTGGCGATCTTGTTTTCATACTCTTTAATAATAGAAAGTGTGGAATCAGAAGACCGGCCGTCGATCAGGATATGTTCAATATGTGGATAGTCCTGCATAATAACAGACTCAATGCAATCCCGTAGAAATCGTTCGGAATTAAAGGTTACTGTTATTATTGTTACTTTCATTGTTGCCGGAAATTGGGATAAACTTAGACCGGCAAAATAGTGCTTTTTTCGTTTTGATAATGAAAGGGGGCTGTGGAAAAAAAAATGATGCTGAATTTTGAGTATCAGCAGGTTTTGAACAGTAAAAGGAGTAGTGTGAAAAAAGAGAGAAGGATGGCCATGATGGCAGTTAAACCGGCGGCACCTGAAAAGCCTGCCTCTTTGCCGGGCGGCATATTAGAAGTTGCAGGCAATGAAATACTTTTTACCGCCACGGCAACGGCGAGTTCGTTTGTATGAGATATGGATAAGCGGAATCCCGGGTAAACTGGCCTGCCATCGGGAAGATGATCGATGATGATGGTATTGAATGCGTTGTCCTTATAGCTGTAGTCGGCTTTTACAATGGCTTCTTTGGCAGCAAATAAGCCGGTGAAAGATGCAGATGGGTTGGCCTGCAAAATACAATACGCAATTTCTGCCGGTGCAAAATTCATGGTATAAAAAGCATCTTCCCTAAAATCGCTGACTACCGGTAAGGAAGAAATATTTTCTATATCAATACCAATGGGCAGTTCATTCGAATGAACGGGAGAAGCTGTTGAACCAGGATCAATTGTTGCCGGCATTGCTGCCGGTGATTCACTTCCATTTATATTTTCCAGTAACTGTCCATAGGTCTTTATGACCGTATAGTCATTCACTGCAATACCTTCATTGGCCAGTTGGGCATACATGCGGTGCAGGATGATGGAACTGGCTACAGCAGAACGGTCAATCTTCGTTTGAGCAGTAATTTGTTCTGCCGGTACTTTGATATATTTTGAAACGGTATTTTTTATTTGATCGTCCATTCTTAAAAACCTTTGAAACAACTTTGACAGATATAGGCCTCTTCACCTTTTGGTGTGATACACTTGGTAAAACCCACATCACTCAGATCTTCCTGTAAACTTTTAAAGCACTTAAAGCAGGTGATAGATTGATTAGCATGTACATAGTGGGCGGATCTATATGATTCGATCCTGTTTTTTAACTCCTGTAAAAACTGCGCCACCAGTTTGCCTTCCGTTACCCTGTGATCGAAAGTAACGGTAAGGATAGAACGCTGCAACTTTTCATCAATGGCCGATACACCAAGAATAGCGCTGTTCATCATGTTGATCAGTGGCCTGAAAAAGCTCACGCCTTCGCCGGAAAGATCGGTGATGGTAAAAGTAATATCGCTGAGATCGTCTATCAACAAGGCATCATCGAGGTATTTATTTGACAGCTCCATAATGGCGGCTTCCGTTTCCTGCATTGATTTTACTGATGCATTTTTGATCACCGGCACTTTTAAACCCTTATCAATATCAATGGCAAAACCAATATTGACCTGTTTATAAAAAGCCACACTGTCACCCGTGAAATAGCCATTCAGCTCCTTGTATTTTTCCAGCAGTCTTGATGTTTCATAAACAACTACCGGCAGCAATGAGTTTTTTAAAAACTGCAGCGACTGGTTGATGTGTACAAACAAACCATCTGTTTCCACCAGGGTATTGATGGTACTGGTGAGACCGGTTTGCTGCACACTGCTTAAATAGTCTATCTCTCTTTTTTTGTTGGAGGACAATTTCTCCACGATCACTTTATCAGCATCTGTTGGAAGTATCGAAACCGTTTTAACCGCTTCCTTTTTAGTGGTCGCTTTTTTTGAAATTCCCAGCTTTTCTTCCACATCTGTTTTACTCACAAAGTCCCGACCGCTAAATACAGTGGAATCCAATTGATGCTTTTTCATCAAGGCCATTGCTGCCGGGGAAAACATGGTATCACCTTCCCAAATGGCGGCTGCTTCTTCCCTATGTTCTTTATCGGCGACTGTTACAGCCTGGTGTTTTTTAACTTCGGGTAACAGAGGCAGTTCCTCTTTGCTGCTATAAATATGGGCGATCACTTCATTTACTTCATAGTCTTCGCCGGTTTCACATATATAGCTGATAAAACCTTCTGCCTCTGCCAGCACATCATAGGTTGTTTTGGATGATTCAAATACAACAATGATATCCCCTTTCTTCACAGGGCTGCCTGGTGCAAATGGGAGGTCCACCACCGTTAGTGAAGTATCATTTACCGACAGCAGCGGAACTTTTATTTCTTGTACAATTGGCATTATAGCCGGTTTGGATTTTTTTTATTAGCCTGATTATTCTAAAGGCTCATCAAAAATCAATTCGTGTTAATTCGTGCAATTCCCCGACAAATCGGGGCCAAATTAATGGCTTTATGTAAAATGCAGTTTTATTTCGTCCAGTATTCTTTCTTTATCCGGCAGCACCGTATGCTCCAGCGATTTTACAGAAGGTATCGGTACCGGGTGTGCAGCAATTCTCCTGGCTTTTATTTTTTGCTCCGTTCTTTCTACCACCTGGGCTATCAACTCGGCCCCAATACCGCCATAGGCACTACCCTCTTCAATTACGAGTAATTGACCGGTTCTTGCAACAGACTGTACAATGATATCAACCGGAAGGGCTGAGATCAAACAGGGTATTATCAATTCCGCTTTTAGATCCGTTTCCAAAAATATATTTGTGAGCAACCCGTTTACGAGATCTGCCATGCCGCCGTAAGCCACAATGGTAATGTCGGGCACTGATACTGCCGGTCTTGCCTGCACCACAGGATATGCATCTTCATTCATCTCGTACACATAATTGGCTGCCGGCTGATGCAGTATCTTTTTCCCGTAGTCTGTTTTATTCTCAATAACAATCACCGGGTGTTCTTCTTTCAGGATCGTGGTGTAAACAATGGCCGGGTCAAAAAAAGTATTGAGTGCTACCGTTTTTACATTGTCGATGCCAATTAAAAATTTATCCAGTGTTTGCGAATGCGTAGGCCCGTAGCCTCTTCGTCCACCCATGGGCGTTCGGATCACTACCGGGCAGGTGGCTTTTTTATTGAACATGTGGTGAAACTTGCTGGCGTGATTTACGATCTGGTCAAAGGCCAGTGTAATAAAATCACCAAACATAATTTCTGCCACGGGTTTAAAACCATTTAATGCCAGTCCGTTTGAAATGCCGGTAATGGCCGATTCGGAAATGGGTGTGGAGAATACTTTTTCCGGTGCTAAAAAAGATAATTCTTTTGTTACTTTAAAAGCTCCACCATAGGGCGATAAAATATCTTCTCCTAAAAAAAGCAGCCGCTCATTCGTCACGATGTTTTCCTTAAAGAAATGATTGAGCAGTTCCACCTGCCGTTTATTCACTGGCTTTGCAGGCAGCCAGCTATTACTGTTGGTTTGTTCCGTTGGTTCGTAGTATGCTTCAATGGGTAATTCGCTTTCCTGGAGAATATGATCCACCATTTCGTTGACCTCTTTGCTGATACTATCCATATAATTGCCATAGTATTCAGCCTGCTCTTTGCTAAAAATGCTGAGGTAATCCTTCTCCCTGTATGATTGGATCTCTTCAGCAGGCCGGTCATCATCCCCTTTTGAGTGCGGATTGAGCCGGAAGGTTTCTACCAAAAAGAAAGCAGGTTTGGTTTCGCTTCTTACATAATCGATCGCCGTTCTGGCATCATCCATCAACTGCTCCGGTGCAGAAGTATGTCCTTTAAAGGTTTTGATACCAAATGCTTCGGCCCTTGCCCTGATATCACCTGCCAGGTTGATGT
>ERZ795056.1730-NODE-1730-length-25240-cov-7.876474_pt1 | contig 25240 bp, 28 predicted proteins | sample MGYA00375140_ERZ795056 | MGnify/ENA primary metagenome ERZ795056 (study PRJEB30185, sample SAMN05720227) | activated sludge metagenome | isolation source: Anaerobic digester | place: USA | collected 2015-03-09 ... | reverse complement strand
CTTTTCAATTGAGCCGTCCAAAAAGGCGTTAACGAGTTTGTCTAACTTTTGCTCGGTTTCCTTGATTTCCTTTTCTAATTCTAAATTTTGGGCGAAAGTGCAACGATTAAGCAAAATTTCAATTAATTCATTAATTAATAGTGAAGAATTTCAACAATTATTATTTTTAATGCCTTTGAGTTTCTTTTTAAAAATCGTCTATTTTAATTTGGAATTTCTTATCTTTTTTGCTAAAATTATAATGAAAAATTCATTAAATTAAAAAATGAAAAATTTTTATAAAAAATTAAATAATGATGAAATTCAATGCTTGGCCTGTGTTAATCAATGTAAAATAAAAAATGAGCAAGTGGGTGTTTGTGGTGTTCGCCAAAATAAAAAGGGAAAGTTAAATTTATTAGTGGAAAATCGGCCAATTGCCATTAATCTTGATCCGATAGAGAAAAAACCTCTTTTTCATTTTTTACCCGGCACAGAAATTTTTTCTTTTGGCACTTTTGGTTGTAATTTTCGCTGTGCCTTTTGTCAAAATTGGAATATTAGTCAACTTCCTAAAGGTAATAAAATTTTTGAAGAGTTTATTAAAGAAACTACTGAATTTTGGCCACCCGAAAAAATTGTTAACCATTGTTTAGAAAATAAAATTTCTTCCATTGCCTACACATACAATGAACCAACAATCTTTGTTGAATATGCTTTAAAAACTATGATTTTAGCTCGAAAAAATGGAATAAAAAATGTCTTTGTTTCTAATGGTTATCAATCAAATGAAACCATAAAAGAAATTACTCCATATTTAGATGCTATCAATATTGATTTAAAATCAATGAATGAAAAATTTTATCAAAAAATTTGTGGCGCTCATTTAGAACCAGTTTTAAAAAACATCAAAACTTTTTATCAAAAAGGCGTTTGGATTGAACTAACCACTTTAGTAATTCCTCAAGAAAATGATAGCGAAAAAGAATTAAAAGAAATTGCTCAATTTATTGCTCAAATTGACAAAAACATTCCTTGGCATATTTCTCGTTTTTTCCCCAATTATCAAATGGCTAATTATAAAGAAACTCCAATAGAGACAATAAAAAAAGCTTATGAAATTGGAAAAAAAGCCGGCTTAAATTTTGTTTATGGAGGAAATATTATTAATTCTTCTTTAGAAAATACTTTCTGTCCTCAATGTGACGCTCTCCTTATTGCTCGCAATAATTATAATATAAAAATAACAGAAAATTTTTCCAAAGGCCGATGTTTGAAATGCCACGCTGAAATTAAAGGCGTTTGGTAATAATAAAAATATGTCTATTAGACCACCAGCGGTTGCCGGCCAATTCTATCCTGAAAATCCCCATGAATTAAAAAATTTAATTAATAATTTTTTAAAAAAACAATCGGCGAATTTATTTGTCCCCGCTAAAATAAAAACCTTTATTGCTCCTCATGCTGGTTACATTTATTCCGGTCCAGTTGCGGCGAGCGCTTATCAAATTCTTTCTTTATCTTTGTGGCAACCCAAAAAAATTATTCTCATTGGCCCTTCGCATCATTCTCCTATTGTTGATTTTGTTTTTTCTTCTGCTAATCAGTGGGAAACTCCCTTGGGGAAAATTCCTCTCTATTTTCCTTTTAAAAATAAAGACGATTTTATTTTTGATGATTTGACCTTTCAATTCGAACATTGTCTTGAAGTACAATTACCATTTTTACAAATCATTCTTTCTGATTTTCAAATTTTACCAATTTTAATTAATAATGAAAATAAAAGTAAAAAATTAGCTGAAATTGTAAATTCCGTTTTAGACAAAGAAACTCTTTTAATAATTAGTTCTGACTTAAGTCATTATTATCCGTTAAATATAGCCGAAAAAATTGATACTCAAACAATAAATATAATTCTTCAATTAAAAACAGATGAAATAGAAAATATTAATGCTTGTGGTGCGCCGGGAATTTTAACCTTAATGTATTTAGCCAAAGAATTAAAATGGCAAACAAAACTAATTGATTATCAAACTTCTTTTAATAGTAGTGGCGATAAAAATTCAGTAGTCGGCTACTCCTCTTTTGTTTTTTATGAATAATTTTTCTCTTAATCAAAAAGATAAAGATTTTTTATTAAACTTGGCTCGCCAAGCAATAAAAAATTATTTAGAAACGAATCAAATTTTAGAAATTGATGAAAAAATTTTAGAAAACTATTCACCCGTCTTAAAAGAAAAAATTCCCTGCTTTGTGACTTTAACTATTAATGATGAACTAAGGGGTTGTATTGGTTTTTTTCAAACTAATAAATCATTATACGAAACTGTAATAGAAATGGCTATTAATGCTGCTTTTTTTGATTATCGTTTTTTCCCAATTCAAAAAGAAGAATCAGATCAAATTAAAATTGAAATATCTCTTTTAACTTCACCAAAAGAATTAATTTATAATGATGCTTCTGATTTGCTTAAAAAACTTGAATCTTTTAAACATGGTGTTATTGTTAAAAAAGATTTTTATGAAGCTACTTATTTGCCTCAAGTTTGGGAAAAAATTCCTGATAAAGAATTATTTCTCAGCTCATTGTGTCTTAAAGCTCAATTACCAGCTGATGCCTGGAAAAAAGAAAAATTAGAAATTAAAGTATATGAGGTCGAAAATTTTAAAGAATAAATATGAAACCAATAAAATATGAAGATTTTAAAAAATTAGATTTATAAATAGCTGAAATTATTAAAGTAGAAAAAATTGAAAACGCTGATAAATTATTGAAATTAACTATTAATTTAGGTGAAAAAACTCAAGAAATCGTTTCGGGAATTGCTCTTCAATATAATATAGAGGATTTAATAGGCAAACAAATTGTTGTTTTAACCAACTTAGAATCAAAAATATTAAAAGGAGTAGAAAGCAATGACATGCTTTTAGCTGCTATTAATGAAAAGGATAATAAAATTGCTCTACTTATTCCCGATAAAAAATGGAGCCGGGTGATTTAGTTAAATAACTATCGACTTAGAAAAATCAATCAAAATAATTTTAATACTTCTGTCTTTGAATACTAAAAGTACTTTTGGAAAAAGAGTCGGTTTTTATTAATTGGATAATCAATAATAAAAATTACAAATATCTTGCTGGCACACTTGCGGATATCTGTACTTTTATTGACCAGAACTTATGATTCCATATCAAAAATCAAAAGAAATAGAAAAGGCAATTGTGTTTCTGGTCCAAGCAATCAGCACATCAGGAAATAATCCCAAACCCGTTATTCTTCATAGCATTCTCGTCGGCTTGAGTCTTACCAAATTGAATTATCCAATTCATGTCGCTCAAGCTGGATTTCTGCATGACACGATTGAAGATTCAAAAACCAATATTGAGAACATAAAAAAACAATTCGGCGATAAAGTCGCTAAAATTGTTGCCGCATGCACGTATGATCGCTCTATACAAAACAAAACAGAGCAGTATAAAGACGCGGTGCGACGCGCCGCAGAAGCTGGCAAAGACGCGCTTATCGTTATGGCAGCCGATTTAATCCAAAATGAACCTTATTATAACCAAGAAGATTTTACGCAATATCCTTGGGATAAAATGACATATTTCCTTGGCTTTGCCGAGTCGGTTTTGAAAAATGAGCCTATTTGGAAAAATTTGGAAATAATCAAACAAAAAGTTCATGACGCGCACCAAAAATAAAAGGTTTGATATTATTGTGGGCATACCCACATACAATGAAGCTGGCTCCATTACAAATGCGGTTCGGAAAATAGACCGAGGGTTATTTAAGTATTTCCCTGAATATAGCGCACTGATTGTTAATATGGATAGTCAAAGCTCCGACGGGACAAGTCGTGTCTTTTTTTCTATAAAAACTAAAACAGCAAAAACATCAATTACGATTAAAAACAGCTGTGGGGGCAAGGACGCAAACATTTTTCGTTGTTGAAACTCAGCAAAAAATTGGGTGCAAAATATATAGCGACAATAGATATCGATATAATAACGATTACGAAAAAATGGCCTAAATTATTTTTTGACCCGATTATTAAAAAATAGATTTTGCCGCGCCTATTTATACTCGCAATAGATACGAAGGCAATACAACCAATCATTTTTGCTTTCCTTGACTGTATACGTGGTTTAATCGCCGGCTTAGTCAGCCTATCGGTGGGGATTTTGCTTTCAACAGTCGCTTTACAAAATATATATTAAAACAGCAAAAGCCAATGAACGCTTTTCTTTACGGGATTGATATTTTTCTTTCGACTCATGCTGTAGGCGCCAATTTCAAAATAAAAGAAGTGTACCTTGGAAGAAAGATACATAAACCGAGTTTCGACAAATTATTCCTATATTTCAAAAGGTGGCCGCAACAATGCTATTTATCTTGCCAAAATATAAAGATAAACACGATATATCAAGATTAAATATCGAGATGAGAGAGAAACGGAGAATAGATTCTTTTATTCGGAAACCAGAACCCACCAAGGTTGCGATTTTGAAAAAATACGCGTTTCAGAACTTACAACAACTGCCCGTGAAAAACATTCAAAAGTATTTCGATCTAAATTTAGAAGAGATAAAGACAATACAAAAATAAAAATCTCTGATATCTAAAAACGAATGTCAAGCTAATCGTTTCTACTTCTGAGGCAATTACGACCAACAGGATCCCAATTGCCTCTATGAAGCGATGCGAAAAGACGGTAGTTCAACCATCTGGGGCAGCGGGACGCATTTCTTACCGCCTCTTTTTCTGAAAAGGAGGAAAAACTATAAAAAAAGATAGAGAGATTTGTTGTTGTGACGCCTCGTGTGATCTCTCCAGCTGGAACTCCGCCACATATTCGCGAAACGTAACCAATCAAACATTCTTTGTTTAAAATAAGTTTCGTTCAGTAATTGCGACTAATGTAATATTAGTTCAATCTTATCCATACTAAATACTAAAGAAAGTCTTGATTTTTTTTTAGTTTTATGCTAACCTAAGAATACTTTTAATAATTTACCTAACTTATCAAAATTTCGTATGCCTAATAAGAAATCGGCGAAAAAAGAACTGCGCAAGAGCGTAAAGAGAGAAGCCGCCAATCTCAAAGTCAAAAATGTCATGAAAACCGCTATTAAAAAAAGTTTAAAAAAAGTCCAGGCGACTGATAAAAGCGTTAAGGAAGACTTGGCTGTCGTTATGAAAAATATCGATAAAGCGGCCAAAAAAGGAGTAATTAAGAAAAGGACGGCCGCCCGCAAAAAATCACGCTTAGCTAAAAAAATCAATAAGCTCAAATAATTGAGCCTTAAATATTAATGCACTTTTTCTCGGAAACGGGTGCAAACCCCTTTTCTGGGAATAAGCGAAGAAATTATGTTAGATAAAAAAAACAAAGAAAAAATCATTAAAAAATTTCGTGTGCATAATACCGATACCGGCTCCCCGCAAGTCCAAATTGCTATTTTAACCGAAGAAATCAAGCAATTAACCGAACACTTAAAACAGCATAAACACGATTATTCTTCCCGCCGCGGTTTATTGAAAAAAGTCGGCGAACGCCGCAAACTCCTTAAATATTTACAGAAGGAAAATGCCGAACAATTTAAGGAATTGGCCGACAAACTTAAACTAAAAATCGCCCAGAAACTACAAGCTGAAGAAGAAGAAGAAAAATTGAAGGAAAAGAAATACAATATCGCTTCCGAAGAAGACGAAGAAGAAAATATGAAAATCAACCCCGATACCGAGGAAGACGGCGAATAAATATGATAAAACACAAAGAACAACGCGTCGGCGTCTTGATAGATGTCGCCAATATGTATCACTCCGCCAAAAACCTTTATGGCAGACGCGTTAACTTTAAGGAAATCTTGACTAAAGCAGTGGCCGACCGGAAATTAATCCGGGCCACTGCTTATGTTATCCGGGCAGAAAACGATGAAGAAACGACTTTCTTTGAAGCTCTTAGCCAACAAGGGTTTGAAGTGAAAATGAAAGATTTACAGATTTTTGCCGGTGGCGCTAAAAAAGCTGATTGGGATGTCGGCATCGCTATTGACGCGATTAAACTCGCCGATAAATTAGACGTCATCGTGCTGGTCTCCGGCGATGGAGATTATCTACCTTTGGTCTCATACTTACAGAACAATAAAGGCTGTCTGGTAGAGGTTATGGCTTTTAGAAAAACCTGTTCTGCTCGCTTAATTGAAGAAGTGGATGACTTTATTGATTTGGGTTCTGATAATAAATTTCTAATTGGTAATAAATATAAATAAAAAATAAACTAAAGTTTTGGTCTGCAAATAGATAGTACTGTAGGCTGCCCGCTTTAAATTTGAGCGCGGAAGGATATACAGTTCTGTAATTTGTAGGCCAAGCTCACAAAATTATGGAAAAAATAGTAAGTTGCGACTGGCTTGGCCGCCAGCTCACCATTAAAACAGGCAAAATCGCCCTCCAGGCGGATGCCGCCGTTTTAGTACAATATGGAGAAACTGTAGTTATGGCCACAGTTGTCCAAAATAAATCCGCTCGCGAAGGAACGGATTTTTTCCCATTAATGGTCGAATTTCAAGAAAAACTCTATGCCGCTGGTATTATTAAGGGTTCTCGCTGGATTAAGCGCGAAGGTAGGCCGACTGATGATTCGGTGCTGACCGGGCGCATGATTGATCGCTCTATCCGCCCTCTTTTTAATCAAGACGACCGTCGCGACGTTCAGGTAATCATCACCGTCTTAGCGGTTGACCAAGAAAATGACTATGATGTCGTTTCCTTAGTCGCTTCTTCTGCGGCCCTAGCTATCTCTGGACTGGAATGGCGCGGACCGATTGGCGGAATTAGGGTCGGCCGCATAGAAGGTAATTTTGTTTTTAACCCCACTTATGCCGAACAAGCCGCCAGCGACTTGGATTTAATTGTTGCCGGTACCAAGAATAAAACAATCATGATTGAAGCGGGCGCCAATGAGGTCCCCGAGACAGTTATGCTAGAAGCAATCCTGGCTGGACAAAAAAATATGAAACCGGCGATTACTTTAATTGAAGAATTACAAAAACAAATAGAGCCCAAGAATAATAAAGTTAAACAAGTTCTAAAAGACGAAGAAGAGTTAAAAAAAGAAGCAGATAAACAGAAAAATCTAAATTTAGGCTCGACATGGCTTAAAGAAAACATCCCCAATATTCTTTTCGATAAAACCTATTACACCAAAGGAGAGCGCAAGGCGGCAGTGAACGCCATCAAAGAACAACTTAACTCTTATCTTTTTGAAAAAGGAGTCAGTGCCGACCAACGCGACGATGTTGTTAAATCATTGGTAGAGAAAATGATTGATGAAGCTATCACCGCTTCTATTTTGGAAAACGGCAAACGGGTTGACGGTCGCGCTCTTAACGAAATCCGTCCGCTTAGTGCGGAAGTAGCGTTACTCCCTCGCGATCACGGCACTTCCCTATTTTCTCGCGGCGAAACTCAGGTAATGTCTATTGTTACTTTAGGCGCTCCCAGCATGGAACAATCTCTTGAAGGTATGGAAGGCCAGAGCAAAAAACGCTACATGCATCATTATAATTTTCCGCCCTATTCTGTTGGTGAAGCCGCTCCTTTACGCGGCACCGGCCGGCGCGAAATCGGCCATGGCGCTTTAGCAGAAAAAGCCTTATTACCGATGATACCTAGCCGCGAAGATTTTCCTTATATCATCCGCGTGGTCAGTGAGACTTTGGGCTCTAACGGCTCCTCCTCGATGGCTTCAACCTGCGCTTCGACTTTAGCCTTAATGGATGCTGGCGTACCAATTAAAAAACCAGTAGTAGGCATTGCCATGGGTCTCGCCTCTTATCACGACTTAAGTAAATGGCAGGTATTGACTGATATTCAAGATTTGGAAGACGGCGATGGCGGTATGGATTTTAAAATTACCGGCACCGACGCCGGCTTAACCGCCATTCAGCTAGATACTAAGACCGAAGGTTTAACTCCGGAAATTATTGCACAAACCTTCAAACAAGGCAGAGAAGCTTTGAATCAAATTCTGGAAGTGATAAAAAATACCATCCCCGCACCTCGTCAAGAACTATCTCCCTATGCTCCTCGCATTACCAGTTTCCATGTTGATCCGGAAAAAATTGGCACTATCATCGGACCGGGCGGCAAGGTTATCAATAAGATTATCGAGGAAACCGGAGTTAGTATTGATATCGATGATGACGGTTTAGTAATGGTCTGCGGCACTGATGCGGCCATGGTGACTAAAGCGGTCAATCAAATTCAGGACATCGTCCACGTTTTTGCGGTCGGAGAAGTTGTCACCGGTAAAGTAGTGCGCATGATGGACTTCGGCGCCTTTGTCCAATTAAACAACAGCCAGGACGGCTTGGTTAGAGCCAGTGAAATCACCCCATATTACCTCGAAAAACCTGGCGATATCTTAAATATCGGCGATACTGTCACTGTTAAAATAACTGAAATTGATGACCAAGGCAGAATAAACCTGACCATGAAAGGTTTGATAGAAAATGCTGATTTATGGAAAGATGAAAAAGGCAAGGGCGACCCGGCTAATCGTATGAATAATTTCCGTCGTCCCGGCGGTGATAATCGTGATCGCTTTGCCAGTCGCAATCGCGCTCCCCGCCGACCCCGCTTTTAACTTGACTTTTTTCAAGCCTTAAGCTAATATTTGTCAATAAAGAAAAAGAATCGCGTTATTCGTCTGGATTTTCCACCGCTCGGAGGCGCCTCTAAAATATTATATGTTAATGATAAAATTATCCAAAATCGGCAAAACTAACAAAAAAATTTTCCGTCTAATTATCTCTGAAAAAGGACGCGACCCTTATGGACGCTCTTTGGAAGTTTTAGGTTCATATAACCCCTATTCTAAAAATTTAGAAGCTAAAACAGACAGGATTAAATACTGGCTGGATAAAGGCGCCGGCATGACCGCCAGCGTCAACAATCTATTAGTCGGTAAAGGAGTGATAGAAGGCAACAAGGTAACAGCTTCTAAACCGGGCAAAGCTAACGAAAAGAAAGTTGCTCAGGCTAAAGCTAAGAATGATAAAAAATCAGTGTCAGAACCAGTGAATGCCCCGGCAACTTCTGCCGAGAAAGCCACAACTTCTACTGACCCTGAAGTCACCGTTGAAAATCAAGAAGAAAAAGCCGAGGCTAAAGCTTAAATTGACATCTATAAGCTATAATTGATAAGATAATATTGATATAAATCTCGTGCAAATGAGGTAATATAATTAAGTCTAGGATCTTTCAAGTCCAGCGACACTAGTGCGATTGATTTGAAAGCCCAGCAATAACAAATATGGAAGCAGACAAACAGTTTCTCGAAATGATCGTAAAAAGCATCGTCAGCAATCCCAATGACGTCGCTGTCGATCGGACCGTTGATGAAATGGGAGTACTTTTAACTCTCAAAATCAATCCGGCTGACATGGGTTATGTTATCGGCCGCAAGGGCCAGACCGCGCAAGCGATTCGCACCTTGTTAAAGATTGTCGGCGCTAAAAATAACTCCCGCGTCAACCTGAAAATTTATGACCCGGAAGGCGGCGCTCATCGTTCCAATCGTCCGACTAACGATAGCCGTTCAGACTTGGGTGATGTCGATACTTCCGCTCTGGATGATCTCAAAATTTAATCATAAAACGAGATAGAAAAAGCCGGATTTCCCAATCCGGCTTTTTTGTTATAAAATAATTGAATGGATACTAAAGCTATTTTAGGAATTTTAGCGGCTATTATTTTTATAATCAATGGCATTCCCTATCTGTCAGATATTCATAATAAAAAAATCAGTCTGCATATTTCATCTTGATTTGGATAATCTTTTATTACCACTTTAAGCGACGCAGCTAGACTAGCAGGGGAAAGCCGCTGGGTGCTAACGCTTCTTTCCACTAATACCAGCCAAAGTTTTACTATTACATTTTATTCAATTTATTCAATAATTAAGAAAATTGGGTATGGTCAACCTCAATATATAATTTTTTATTTTTTTGACTTAAGTATTTTAGGATTAATATTATGAAATTTAAAATATTGAGCATCTTCCCAGACATCCTTAACTCCTATCTCGAAGATAGCATTATTAAAAGGGCTGTTGCTAAAAAAATTATTAAAATTGAAAAATACGACCTTAGAAATTGGACAAATGATAGACACCGCACTGTTGATGACGCTCCTTACGGAGGAGGAGCGGGGATGTTAATGAAAATAGAACCCCTCTATCAAGCGCTTAAAGAGATAAAGAAGAAGAGTAGGGTTGATGTTAAAAAAAGAAAAATTATACTACTTTCAGCCAGCGGAAAAACTTGGAATCAAAAACTGGCTAAGCAATATAGTTGTCTTGAAGAAATAATTTTTATCTGCGGGCGCTATGAAGGCGTTGATGCGAGAATAAAAAAATTTATTGATGAAGAAATTTCCATCGGCGACTATGTCTTAACCGGGGGCGAGCTCCCCGCCCTAGTAATAATTGATTCTATTACGAGACTGCTACCAGGCGTTTTGGGTAACAGCGCCAGCATTGAAGAAGAATCACACAACAAAAAAAATGTATTAGAGTACCCGCAATATACCCGGCCGGCTATCTTTGTAGCCGAAGGAAAAAAATATGCTGTCCCTAAAGTTCTGCTTAAAGGAAATCATGCCCAAATAAAAGATTGGCGCCACAAAAAACAAAAAACAAAAAAATAAATAACCATTTTGCTGATATAAAGTCGGGTAATTAAATGGTAACTTGACAGCTGAAAAAAGTCAGGTCTGGAAACGTTGCCCGCATCCAGACCGATAATTTTAAAACATCGGATATTTTCGTTAATTCCTTAGCGGTGACTTCATTGGTAGCGCCGTTTAACGGCTCCACAAATTAAAGTGAACCTTATATTTAACTGCTCATTATATCTTATTATCAACCAGTACCCACTGATTATCTATCTGCTCTAAGGTGCCAGGCAAAGTAAAACCAGCCGCTCTTTCATGTCCGCCACCACCTAGAGCGCGCGCCAATTTACCCACCAGCATACCGTTGGGAGTACTTCTCAGGCTGCCTTTTACCAATCCGCGACGATCTTCATAGAGCAACATCACCGCCTTGGCCCCGGAGAGATTGCTTAAAAAACCGGCTAAGCCGCTAAAAAAATCACTTTCAGCAGCGCTGTCGAGATTATCTTGACCAAAAATATTTATTATATCGTCACGCGTAATAACAGCAAAAGCGAGTTGGTAGCGGGGATTCAATTTCAGTCTCTCTAAAGCCAGACCCCACATCTTAATCATAGCCATATCTTTATTACGCCAGACGTAGTTGGCAATTTTATTATAACGAGCACCGGCCGCCAAGGCGGCAGCAGCCGCTTTCATGGTAGCATCAGAGGCGGAAGGATAAAGAAAATTACCGGTATCGGTTAAAATGCCGGTTAAAATACAATCGGCCAAATCTCTATTAAAAGATAGCTTGTTGGCGACAATAAAGTTATAGACTAATTCAGCGGTAGATGATAATTCTGGATAACGTATTTCTAAGTCAGCGTAATCATCAATACGCGGATGATGATCAAACTCAATAACCTGGCCGCCTTTATGCTTAAATTCAAGAATATCATCACCTATGGCCGTTCTGGCCAAAGAGCCGCAGTCGGCAACAATAATTAAATCAAAATAATCACGCAAAGAATCATTAATGCCTAACCCCTTCTTTAAAGAGCCTAAATCACTATAGATAGTATTAACTCCGGGCAGATAATCAAATAACTCTTGATTTTTGTCCTGACAGAAACTACTCACTTCCTTGCCTAAATTAAGACCGAGTAAACGCAGGGCGGCGACAGAAGACAGGGCGTCGCCGTCGGGACGGAGATGAGCAATAATTAAAATACGCTCTGACGAACGCATCATCTCTAAAGCCTTGATTAACTTTGCCTGCATTTCCATAACTGGCTATTTTATCGATAAATTGCCTAAATGTCAAAACTAAAAAACCGCCCTAACGAAAGGCGGCCTTTTTATATAACTAATAACAATAAATTAGAAAACATGGCCATTATTATCTCCCTCGCTGTCAATCTTTAAAAAAACCTCCTCCAAATCAGCCGCTTTCTTTTCGGTGGAATCAAACTCCCATAATAAACGCGGCACCTTGCGCAAACGCGTCTTTTTGATAATACCTGACACGATTCTTCCTGAAGAAGCTTTTAGTTTTTTCAAAGCAGTTCCCGCCATCTTATCCGGCCACACAGACACAGCCACCTTCGCCTGCTGTAAATCAGGAGTACAGGAAACATAAGAAATAGTCAGAAATACCTCCGGTAGTTCCAGCTCTCTATTAATGGCGACTGCTAATTCGCGATGTAAAAGCTCATTAAACTGTTCAACTTTAGACATATTATATCTTCTCAATGTTATGGTCTTCACGATAAAATTCCAAAATGTCACCCTCTAAAATTACAGGCTGACCTTCAAATTTCAATCCGCACTCCTCACCCTCTTCCACAAATTTAACTTCTTGCTTAGCCGACTGCAAGCCAGTAATTTTACCGGTGGTAATAAAATCCTCTCCCCGCCAAACATTAACGATAGCCTCATTTTCCGGGCGGCCAGATAAAACTTTGCCGCCAATAATTTGCTGTTGTTTTTCGGTACGGAAAATGGCTAAAACTTTAAGTTTACCTAATTCAATCCTAATTATTTCTTCCGGTACCAACTTCTGCATTTCCTCTTTAACATACTTAATTAAATCATAAATAATGGAAAAAAAGTGGACATCGATATTTTTACTCCTGGCTAAATTTTCCACATTAGGCGCCATTTTCGTATTAAAGCAGATAATCTGAGAATTTGAATCCTCGGCCCGCTTAACGTCGCCCTCGGTAACATTACCTAAACCCTTAGCGACTATTTTTACCTTTACTTTTTCCGTATTAATCTTCATTAGAGACTCTTCAATCGCCTCTGCCGAACCCAAAAAATCACTTTTAATTACCAGATTAACTTTAGCCGTAGCATCGTCAGCGTTTTCTGGTTGAGCAATAGACATTATTTTTTCCTTTTTAACATCGGTGCTCTTTATTTTACGCATCTTTAATTTTTTGCCAGCGCCGACATAAAGAATATCACCCACCGAAGGAGAAATCTTTAATCCTAAAATTTTTACCGGCACCGACGGTCCAGCCTCTTTAATTTCTTCGCCTTTATAATTCTTTAAAGATTTAACTCTACCATAAACTACATCCTCAAAACAAAGCTGGTCGCCTACACGCAAAGTCCCGTTCTGCACCAACAAAGTAGCTACCGGACCGGCCGCTTTATCAACATTAGATTCAACCACTGTACCAGCAGCTTCCGCTTCGGGGTTAGCCCTTAGAGAATCACCTAATTCCGCATCTGCCGTTAAAATAACCATATCAAGCAATTCTTCTACTCCTGTACCCTCCTTGGCTGAAATGGGCACGCAGATAGTCTTGCCGCCCCAATCTTCCGGAGTAATATTTAACTGATTAGCCAAATCTTGTTTGGTTTTCATCACATCAGCTTCTGGTTTATCGATTTTATTAATAGCCACTAAAAATGGCAATTTTGCCGCTTCAATAATACGGAAAGCTTCAACTGTTTGTGGTTTAACGCCGTCATCAGCAGCCACTACCAAAATAGCGATATCCGCCACCTTGGCGCCACGACTACGCATCGCCGTAAAAGCTTCATGACCAGGAGTGTCTATAAAAGTAAGTTTCCGGTCTTTGCGCGCTACTTGATAGGCACCAATGTGCTGAGTTATACCCCCCGTCTCTCCTGCGATAACATTAGTTAAACGAATGGAGTCAAGCAATTTGGTTTTCCCATGGTCAACGTGCCCCATAACAACAATGACGGGCGGGCGGGATTGTAAATCTTCTGGCTTCTCTGAATCTAAAATGTCTTTTAATTTTTTTTCTTCTTTAGTTTTCTCATCCGCGTCGGTTTCTGCTAAAAGCTGGATATCTAAATTAAGATCGGCACCGATAATAACGGCCGTATCAAAATCAATCTTTTCGTTAATAGAAGTAAAAACGCCATTCTTAATAAGCTCTTGTAATAAGCGATTAACTGGAATTTGTGATATTTCAGCTAAAGCGCGGACAGTAATGACGGGCGGAATCAAAATTGTTTTTTTTTCTTTTGGCAAAATAGCCTCATCTTGCTTCTTGGCACGTTCAACCGCCTTTCTTTGCTCCCACTGACGTCTAAAAATTGGCCAATCTTTAATAATTTTTTTGGCGGTATTATTATCTACTTTAATCGCCTTTTGACCGATGGCAAAACCAAGTTCAGGCAATAAATCGCGCAATTCTTGAGGAGAAATGCGCAAAATTCTAGCTAATTCTGTAATATTCATAAAAATTTAACAAATGACTTATTTAGAGACTGATTTTATTAATTATTTTTAAATATTACTTTATTTTTTAAATTTAGTCAATGAAAAACTAGCAAAAAATGCCTTTACAAAGACAAAAATAATTGCTAAGATAATTACTAATATTACTTAGCAATTAATAATTAGCCGAAATTCAAGATAAGCCCGATTTTAGCTGATAATAAGAAATCCTCACTAAAACCGGACGTTTTTATTCCCATTATTATCTTATATTTACCTAAACACTGAAATGATTACTCATGTTGTTATCAATTTTTACCCATATTACACAAAAACCTTAATATAAGAGGAAATTTTATTTTTTACAGATTCAGATGCTTTCTTGTTTTCGGTCTTTACTTTTATGGAATATGTAATCGCTGCTATCGCTGTTGTGGGTGGTTTTTTTATTGGTACTTGGTTTCAACAGAAAAAAACGAGCCGCCGTATCAAGGGCGCTGAAAAAAAAGCAGATAACATCATTAGTGAAGCCAAGGTTAAAGAAAAAGAGCTATTACTTAAAGCCCAAGACAAAGCCCTTAAAATCATTGAAGAAGCCAAACGAGAAGAAGCTCAGCGACGCAAAGAAATTAACGGACTCCAGAATCGCCTTGAACAAAGAGAAAGCGCCTTCTCCCAAAAACTGTTAGATCTCCAGGAAAAACAACAAAAATTATACGACAAGGTTAATGAGGTTCAAGAAATTAAAGAGCGCATTAAAACTATTAAAGAAGAACAGGCAAAGAAACTGGAAGAAATGGCAAATCTCACTCAGGAAGAAGCCAAAGATTTACTGTTGAAAAATATTGAAGAAAAAGCGGAAGAGGACTTAATGATTCGCGTCCGCAAGTTAGAAGAAGATAATAACGACAAGCTACAAGAAAAAGCCAAGGATATCATGGCTCTAGCGATGCAGAGAATGGTGTCATCATACACGGTTGAATTAACTACCACCACGATTGACTTACCTAATGACGAAATGAAAGGGCGCATCATTGGTCGCGAAGGAAGGAACATTAAAGCCATTGAACAAATGACCGGCGTCGAAATAATTGTTGACGACACTCCCAATGCTATTACTGTTTCTGGCTTTTCCTTAATTAGACGCCATATCGCCAAAAAAACCCTAGATTATTTGATAAAAGACGGGCGCATTCATCCTACTAAAATTGAAGAGGCGGTAGAGATGGCTAAAAAAGAGCTGGCGGTTGACATTAAGAAGGCCGGCGAAGAAGCGATGTACGAAGTTGGCATTACCGGCTTTGACCCTAAATTAGTACAGATTCTTGGACGTTTAAAATACCGCACGAGTTATGGCCAGAACACTTTAAGTCATTCAATTGAAGTTGCCCATTTGGCGGCGATGCTAGCTGAAGAATTGGGTTCAGATGTCACTTTAGCTAAAAAGGGTGGTCTGCTCCATGATATTGGCAAGGCGGTTGATCATGAAGTTCAAGGTAATCATACCGAAATCGGACGCGACATCGCTAAAAAATTCAATTTACCCGAAGAAATTATTGCCCCTATCGCCACTCATCATGATGACCAGCCCGCCACTCTTACCTCAGTAATAGTCAAGGTCGCCGATGCTATTTCCTCAGCCAGACCAGGGGCCAGAAGCGATAGCCACGAAAACTACATTCAACGCCTAGAAGAATTAGAAAAAATTGCCACCAGCTTTGAGGGCATTGAAAAAGCCTACGCCATCCAAGCCGGACGCGAAATTAGAGTCTTTGTTAAGCCGGAAGCTATTGATGACTTCAAGGCTCACAATCTAGCTAGAGATATTGCTAAAAAAATAGAAACTGAATTAAAATACCCTGGAGAAATCAAAATCAACGTCATCAGAGAAACTAGGGTAATAGAATACGCCAGATAAATTATAATTAACGCCACCTCCCCAACTGGGGTTAGGCGCCAAATATATGAATAAAGCGCAATTAATCGACAAACTCTACCACGAAGTAGAGGGCCTGAACAAGAAACAAACGGAAAAAATGCTTGATGTCTTAACCGACACCATCATTGAGGAGCTAAAAAATGACCGCGAGGTTACCATCACCGGTTTTGGCACCTTTCTTTCCCGAGTTCGCTACTCTCGTGGAGGTGTCAATCCTCAAAACCCCAAAGAAAGAATTACCATTCCGGCGGTTAAAGTGGCCAAATTCAAAACTGGCTACAACCTCAAACAAGCGCTGAAAGGTAAGCGCTAAAATAAATATTATTTGCTTTAAAAGCTTGCCCGGGGCTCTCTCCGGGCAAGCTTTATGCCGATAATAAAGCTCCGGTAGCTCAATTGGATAGAGCGTGTGGCTTCGGACCACAAGGTTAGAGGTTCGAGTCCTCTCCGGAGCACTAAACCTGTCCTTTTCAGGTATTGACTCTTAGGCTGATGATAAATATAATAGTCCCATACATGCACGGTTAAATTGACTTGATCACTACCCATTAAGTCATCAGATGCGTAGCAGCACTTAATAATATAGAATTTTAGGCTGGGTAGCTCAGCTGGTTAGAGCGTAGCACTCATAACGCTAAGGTCGAGGGTTCGAGCCCCTCCCCAGCCACAGAAATTAATTACAAACAAAGTTCAAAAATTATTAACCATAACAATTAGATTGAACATAATAATGATAATGCGCCTATAGCTCAGCTGGTAGAGCAACTCCCTCTTAAGGAGATGGTCGTGGGTTCGAATCCCTCTGGGCGCACCGATAAATATAGTTCATTTAGCTAATATTTATGCGAAATTTTATTATATTTGGACCGCCAGGAGCTGGCAAGGGGACACAGGCACAAAAGATAGCCAATGAATTCAATTTACACCACCTCTCTACAGGAGCGCTATTGCGGGAAGAAATTTCCCGTCAAACTGAAATCGGACAAAAAGTGCAAAAAATAATGGACCAAGGGGGATTAGTAGACGACAGCATCGTCAATGCTATTGTTAAAGATAAAATCACACAAAACAGCCAAGGAGACGGTTTTATTTTTGACGGATATCCCAGAACAATGGCTCAGGCAAAAAATCTAGACGCACTCCTTACCGCAAAGGCTCTCCCGTTAGTTTTAAACTTGGAGGTAGAAGAAAAAGAATTAATGGAAAGACTAAAATTGCGCGGACAAGAATCTGGCCGCAGCGATGATAATGAAAAGACCGTTAAAAATCGTCTCCGCCTCTATAGCGAACAGACTCGCCCTTTACTTGATTTCTATGCTCGCCAAAAACGCCTAATTAGTGTTAATGGCCAGGGCACAATTGAAGAAGTCTTCCAATTACTACGAAACCAAATAAAATAAAAAAAGCGATAAAAAAAGAACCATTTGTTGGTTCTTTTTTATTTTTTGTTTAAGCCCTAATCAGCTCACTGGATAATTGTGCCTTTAAAAACTTTATTATCAAAAAATTTATTTAAATTAACAAAATTACGACCATTGAGAATCACTACCCGCAATCGAGAAGATTGCGCCAAACGCGCCGCTATCGGGTCAAAGGGGGCATTTAAGCCCGGGTGCCACTCATTGCCAACAATCTGACGAAAATCATCCCAATTTATCTTTTTTATAATTTTGGCATCTGGATAACGGCGAGGATCCTGATTATAAACATAATCAATATTGGAAAGATTAATTACCGTTTTAGCTTTATATTTATTAGCTAATAAAACCGCAACGTAATCGGTCGACCAGCCGGGACGATAACCACCGGCCACAATAACCCGGGAACGGGTGTGTAAAGCTTTATCAGGATTAGTGATTATTTCTGGATAGGCGACATCTTTCAATAAAATTCTCAGTAAATGAGCATTAAGGCGGGTAGCATGTATTCCCAACCAATCCTGGTCATCTTCAGGAACCGTCTCTACGGCGGCAGCCGCTTGAACATATTGTCTGGCGGTGACCCCGCCACCAGCGACAATAATCAAACGATCGGAAGCGTCATAACGTTTAAGCACAAAACGACGGAAAGATTTTAAAAAATTAATATCGATCCCGGTGGCGGGAACAATCAGGGAACCACCGACAGATAAAATATAAGTCATAGCGTACAAAAATGGACGCCCGCTGCCAAGACATCCGTAATGATAAAAATTATTTCTTAGTAGTGCTGGTTGATTCTATTTCTTTGCTTTTAACCTCAGCTAATATGGCCTTGCGCAAAGAAGCCTGTAGCTTATCGTCTTCCTTAATTGTTTTTTTAGCATTTTCGCGTCCGACTCCTAATTTTATATCCCCAAAAGTATAGGAATTTCCGGTCTTTTTAATGACTCCATACTCAACACCAGCGTCAACCAAATCACCGGCCATGGAAATGCCCTCATTATACATGATGTCAAATTCACAAGTTTTAAAAGGAGCGGCCACTTTATTTTTTACAATCTTCACTTTAACCCGATTACCAATAATATTCTCTCCCTGCTTAATTTGAGCAGCGCGACGGACTTCCACCCTGACGGAAGAGTAGAATTTCAAAGCATTACCGCCAGTTGTAGTCTCGGGATTACCAAAAAAGACACCAATTTTATTACGTATTTGATTAATAAAAATAACACTAGTTTTAGTCTTGGCAATTATCCCGGTTAGTTTGCGCAGAGCTTGGCTCATCAAACGCGCTTGCAGGCCCATGTGCTGATCGCCCATCTCGCCTTCAATTTCCTTTTGCGGCACTAAGGCGGCGACACTATCTACAACAATAATGTCAACAGCATTAGAGCGAACTAGTGTTTCGACAATATCCAAAGCCTGCTCGCCGGAATCTGGCTGAGAAATAAGCAGCTCATTAATATTGACTCCGATTCTAGCCGCGTAATCTGGATCCAAAGCATGTTCAGCGTCCACAAAAGCGGCAATTCCCCCTAATTTCTGCACCTCTGCCACAATATGCTGAGCCAATGTGGTCTTCCCAGATGATTCTGGACCAAAAATTTCAATAACACGACCACGGGGGACACCACCGATACCGAAAGCAATATCTAAAGACAAACAACCGGTAGAGATGGCGTCTACATTAGTTTTTCTAACCTCGCCAAATTTCATAATCGCCCCTTCGCCAAATTTTGTCTTAATCTGTTCCATCGCATTGGCCGCCGCCTCCGCTTTCTTATCATTAACCATATAGTTAGCGGTTTCTTCTTTGACAATCACCGCCTTTTTTTCTTTAGGCATAAATATAGCGTCATAACGGCAGCCGCCGGCTATCCGCCCGTAGACGCAAATTACTTTATTAATAAATGAATGATAACACACCGCCGCTAAACCCTTCCTAAAATATCGATAAACACTCAGTGTGGCTCAATTATTATACTATAAAAAATACTTTTTTAATAGCTACTTAAGGTTGTTCCGGCCTCAAATTATTGTATTCTAGCCAATATAAAGACCAGAAATTACGCCAACCATTGCTATAGACCTTTGTATCAAAATATAAAGAAGGGGCTTTGCTAAAAAAATTGGCTAAAAATTGCCTAAAATTACTATCAGAATTAAAGCTATCAAGAGTCGAAGCGCTTGCCATTGAACCTAAATCTTGAGTAAACTCTTCTAAGTTTGAAACGGCTTCAGCAGCGACGACGCTATCTCTCTTATTTTCTTTTACGGTTTCCGAAGCCGAAGGAACGGCGATACCGGCTAAACCGTTAATCATCTGCCGAGTCTTTTGCGCCGCCTTACTAAACCATAAAATTGATTGCGATCTGGTTGTCTCGGTGTTTTCATAACCACCGGTATCTTCAAACCAGACAGAAGCAAAAACCGTGAGAAAAAGGAATAATACGAGAATGATAATTTGCGAAATAATTCTTCTCATATATTTTTAAAATAAAGTTTTCAACTTGAAAAAATTATCAGGAAAAACTTGTATTAATCCATACTGCCCATCAAATCCGGGGATAATAGTAAGCTGCCCTTGGCGGACGCGCTCAATACCAGCAGCCACTACAGGGTAATCGCTTTTTAAAATTGTTAAGTCTAAATCCATTAAAATCGAAAGCTCTGAATAGAATTTTTTAATCAACTCTTGATAGACGATGTTAACTTTTATTGATTTACGATTCTTGACTTGTAAAGATTCAGCGATGATTTTATCTAATTCAACCAGACGTCGAAAAGGTACTGCCTTATCAGGCTTAAATCCTAAAGGGCGATCAGCTAATTCCGCCACACGGCTAGAAACGCCGATAATCAATGGTCGGCCACAGTGTGGGCAAAGATTATGTAGGCGCCGGCTTTCTTCTGGATTGCAGCTAAAATGACAATCACGATGGCCATCAAGATGATACATACCCTCCTCCGGATAAAATTCAATAGTCTCAATCATGCCTTCAACATCGCCAGCCACTAGGCGCTTGTTCCCTTTAATTATTTGATAAATATTCTCATAACTAGCGCTTGTCAGTTCCATGACATTGGCTTCGCGACCAATATTTTCCAGACTGTGGGCATCGGAGTTGGACAAACATGTTAATTTATCAAGAGCGCTTAGGCGCCAATTCATTTCCGGGTCACTAGACAGACCCGTCTCATAAGCATAGATAAACTCCGTCTGTTCATGAAAACACTCTTCTAAAGAATCAAAACCGGACTTGGAATCGAACACGGCATACCAAGGCGTCCAAATATGAGCAGGGTAAACTAAAAATTGTGGATGGATATGTAAACAGAGCTTAACAAAATCTGGAGCGCTTATGCCTAAAATAGGCCGACCGTCTGAACGGATATTATAGGAAGCGCCAAGTTTTTCCTTTAATTCTTTAACCGCCTCTAAATTTGGAGCGTGGACGACCAGGTGCAGCCTCCTGACCTTGCCGCCGTCTTTATACACCAAGGACACTTCTGTGCTTAATAAAAAAAGAGTTTTGCTAGAACCATCTTTCAAATGATAAAGACCGGTGTTACCAATTTCTTCTAGTTCTTTGGAAATTGCCTCAAACCAAGCGGGATGGGTAAAATCTCCGGTGGCAATAATATCAACTCCTTTTGTTTGCGCTGTTTGGGCAATATTAACCAACGTCAAACGCGGCGAACAGGCGCGAGAATAACGAGAATGAAGATGTAAATCTAAAATCCGGCGCATATTTAAGAGACTAAACTCTCGGCAATTGCCAGCTCTTCCTGGCTGTTAATACCCATCGCCTCACGAGGCTCAATATTTATTGTTCCAATTTTGCGTCCCTGCTTAAAAGCCATTGCTACTAGTGAGGTTAAATAATATTCTTTTGATCCGTTGTTATTATCAAGAAAATCAATATTATCCCACAGCCATTTATTATTAAAACACATAAAGCCGGGGTTAACTTCCGTAATTTTAATCTCTTCAGGCGAAGCGTCTTTAAATTCGATAATTTTTTCAATCTCATTTTTATTGTCCCTAACGATTCTTCCCCAGTGAAAAAAAATCTGATGCCAATCATCATAATCGCCTAATTCGGTCGGCATTATCGTCACGGCGTCAGTAATAAATTCTCCAAAATTTTTAATTGACTTGGCCGTTATAAAAGGATGATCGCAATACAAGACGATTACATTATCTGTATTTGCTGGAATTTTTTGACGGGCACAAGCGACCGCATGGCCGCTCCCTAACGGTTGTTCTTGGATAACATAATCACAGTTATACTCCGCTAGCGCCTTACTAATTATTTCTCTATTATCCGGAGAAACCACGACAATGGGTAAATCATCAATATTAGAAGCAACAACCGATTCAATTAAATGAATAATCATCGGCCGACCATCAAGCTGAACCAATGCTTTTGGCAAATCTGAGCCCATACGCGTGCCCTTACCGGCCGCTAAAATAATGATTTTTGTCTTCATAACAACAATTTTTCTTACTTTATATATTAATATTTTAGCATTACCGACCCAAAATTACTACCCTGAAAAATTAGAGAATATTAACAAATTTATTTTAATATTATACAAAAATATGAAATCTAAAAACCATAGTACCATGAAAACAAAGAATAATTTGGTAAAAACCGCTAATTCTACCAACCATTTTTCCGGCCTGAATCTATTATACAGCTGAAACACCATAAAAATGGTTATTACCTTAATTTTAATTATTTTCATCTTTAAGACTTCAATTTCTTTTTTCTGCTCACATCAATAGGATTGAGCGAAAAATATGGGCACAAACATTTCTTGGCTTTTCTCCTTTGGGAATCCGGCTTTTTATTTTAAGCAATAATTTCTTTAATCTTTTGAACTCGCCGAGAAGCTTCTTCATAAGTATTCGCCTCCGCATAAATTCTGATAATTGGTTCCGTGTTAGAAGCGCGTAAATGCACCCAGGAATCGGGCCAATCAATCTTCAGCCCATCCATATCATTGATTTGTTCTCCCTGATAATGCTCTTTAATTTTTATCAATAAAGCCTTAACATCTGTTTCCTGGTTAAGATCAATTCTGTCTTTAATCATCTGATATTGTGGATACCGCCTTTTCAACTCTGAAACACTAACTCCTTCTTGGGCTAAGAAACTTAAAAATAAAGCGGTGCCAACCAAGGCATCTCGACCGTAATGTAATTCCGGATAAATCACGCCGCCATTACCCTCACCGCCGATAACCGCTCCCGTTTCCTTCATCTTGTTCACCACATTCACCTCGCCGACAGCGGCGGCATAATAGGCGCCACCCCTCTTTTCAGTGATATCTTTAAGAGCTCGCGAAGAAGATAAATTAGAGACAGAAATTTTTTGGTAAAAACACGGGCAATAATCATGCATAACATAATCTGCCACCGCCACTAGAGTATATTCTTCACCAAACATCTTCCCTTTTTCATCAATAAAAGCTAGGCGATCGACGTCGGGATCGACCACGATACCTAAATCAGCGCCGATATTTACGACTCTTTGCTTAATTTCTTCCAGAAATTGATCTAATGGCTCAGGATTATGAGCAAACTCACCATTAATATCACCATTAATTATTTCGATATCTTTCACGCCTAAACTTTCTAACAGTGTGGGAATCGCTAAAGCACCAACCGAATTAATGCCGTCGACGACAATTTTAAAATTACGTTTGGCAATATCCTGAGTCCTCACCAACTTTAACGCCGTAATCGCCGCTATGTGGCTTTCCAGGGCATCATTAACTTTTATCTCTCTACCCAGAGAATCAATATCGGCATAAATAAAAGCGGAATTCTTAGCTAAGGTCAAAATAGCTTCTCCGTCTTCAGCGTTTAGAAACTCACCTTTTTCATTTAATAATTTGAGCGCGTTCCACTGGCGAAGATTATGGGAGGCGCTAAGAATAATACCGCCTTGAGCTTTTTCCCTGATAACAGCCATCTCTACAGTAGGTGTTGTCGCTAAACCAACATCTAGTACGGATATGCCGTTAAAACGTAAAACCGAGCTGGCTAATTGATGTAATAAGGGGCCGCTGATACGGCCATCACGACCCAAAACCACAGATAAATCTCCAAATTTAGGGAATTTTTGCTTTAATTGCTGAGCATAAGCGGAAAGAAAAGCTACTAAATCCAAAGGGGTTAAATTTTCTTCAGGTCGACCGCCGATAGTTCCGCGAATTCCGGAGATTGATTTTATTAAGGTCATATTAATTTACTTTTAAAAATTGATATTATTAACATTATACGAATAAATGAAAATAAAGCCAAGAAAAAAACACCGGATTTACCGGCGTTTTTTAAATAGCTTCTAAGTTTCCCATAAAAAACACCATTGTTCTGGCGGCGACCTACTTTCCCAGGGCTCAGGCCCAAGTATCATCGGCGCTGGAGGGCTTAACTTCTGAGTTCGGGAAGGGATCAGGTGTGACCCCTCCGCTTTAACCACCAGAACAATGGCGTCTTTTTATGGGTTTTCGAAGAGTTTTATTTGAAAAACAAAAGTGTGGGAAAATCTGACGACTTATTAGTACTGCTTTGCTCAATCCATTACTGGACTTACACATACAGCCTATCAAGGTCATATTCTTTAACCAGTCTGTGAAACCTAATCTTAGAGACAGCTTCGCGCTTAGATGCTTTCAGCGCTTATCTTAACCGAAGGTAGCCACCCTGCAATGCCCTTGGTAGAACAACAGGTACACTAGAGCTTCGTCCTTCCTGGTCCTCTCGTACTAAGGAAGGGCCTCTTCAAGTTTCCACGACCACAGTGGATAGGAGACCGACCTGTCTTACGCATGTTTTCACTTATTACTAAGTGCATGGACTATGCTTTCATCCTGAAACGCTTTCAGGAGGCCGACGTTTAGTCTCTACGGGGTCAACTTATGTTTGCTGCGTTTTTTAGAATAATTTATCTTTACAAACTTATTGATTAAATCCATTAATTTAGAAAAATCTTTGATATTTTTTACTAAATCTTTTTTTCTAAAAATTTCTTCTAATTTGCGATTGATAATATATTCTAATATTCCGTCTTTTCTCTTACGCAAATAGCCACAACTTAACAAGTTACAAATTTTTGGAAATTTTTTTCATCTTTGGCTGATTGAAAGAGAGCTATGTAAGAAGCAATCTGAAAGCCATAATGATAAACGATAAGTATCATTCGGTTTCAATCTTACATAAATACTACTATCACCATCGATAAATCCTGCTAAGTAAGCTAATTGAGTTTGCATTAATTTTAACATAAGCGACTTCCCTCGATATTATCCTAACATATGACAGGTTAATTTTCTATTGCCTGTTAGGATTCCATCGATATGAGTCAGCTTTTTATGCCAATATCAATTACTCGATATTGCCGCCGTATATGATGTCTTACCTCTGGATTCAGAGCGTTTAATAGCCAATATTATTAGCTGCTAAACGGTCTGAACCCAGCTCGCGTGCCGCTTTAATGGGCGAACAGCCCAACCCTTGG
>ERZ795056.1729-NODE-1729-length-25247-cov-7.505438_pt1 | contig 25247 bp, 13 predicted proteins | sample MGYA00375140_ERZ795056 | MGnify/ENA primary metagenome ERZ795056 (study PRJEB30185, sample SAMN05720227) | activated sludge metagenome | isolation source: Anaerobic digester | place: USA | collected 2015-03-09 ... | reverse complement strand
GACCGGCCGGCGTGTCGTCCGGCGCGCTGACCGTCACCTCGCTGATGTGAATCGGACGTTCCGCCTCGGCCAGACAGTCCAGTACGGCATAGAGTTTTTTCGGCGTGAGGATGTCCGCGCCGTCGGCGATGCTCTTCGACTCTTTGGGGTTGAAGATGTGCATCTGCACACCGACCAGATCCACACGTGCGCCGCGGTCGATCAGATCGCGCGCGATCTCCACATAGCGCCGCGACGGCCCCCAGTGCATGTCGCAGTCGTTGATGCCGAAACGCACCGTGGCGGGAAAGTATTTCGCGGCCCAAACGTAGGTTTTGAAGGTGTAGTCATCCGGCATCACCCCGCGGTTGGCCTGGTCGATCGATTCATTCACCACGTCCCACCGCTGGATACGCGCGCCGTAGCGCTGCGCCAGCGTTTTGACATGCGCCTCAAAGATCGGCTCCATCGCCTTGCGGTCGGCCGGCATCCACTCCGGATGGCCCCAGCGACGCATGCCGTAGATGATGGCGTGCCCATTCATGTCGATGCCTTTGGCCTCGCAGAAGTCCACCACCGGATCGGTCGGCGGGCGGCGGTACGCGTAGGAGCTGTCCGCTGTGAAACGCGGTTTGCCCTGCTCCGGCTCCAGCGTCTTCCAGTAAAACGGCACGGTCGCGGCATTGAAGAGCGTGCCGAAGGTGTCCTCGTAGCGCTTGTTTTTTTCAGGCGTTTTGAGATCACCGAACAGAAAGATGTTGCCGCCGAACAGGAAAGCGTGCGCGATTTGCTCGACCTTGACCTCGCTACCCGCCTTCACCCCGTCCAGTTTGAACACGCCGTCCGCTTTGCGATGCTGTTCAATGTCGCGATCGATCCGCGCCTGGACCTCAGGTCCCCAGAAAGCCCGGTACGCCTCGCTCATCACCTCCGCGCCATGCACCGACAACGCCATCAATCCCCAACCGATGAATCCAAGTTTTTTCATTGTTTTCCCAAAAAATAGCCGTGCTTGGCCAATCCAAAATTGCCCGATCCTTCGCTAACCGCGTCTTTGGACAACAACGGATCCCATGCGCCTGCCACCCCTTTTACGGACACTTTCACCGGCTTGTCCGTCAGGTTGATGACTGATATCACGCGCGCGCCGTCCAGCCTGCGCACGAACGCGCTCACCGCCTGCGGCTGGTCGTTGTCGAGCCACGTCAGCTCGCCTTTCATGAGCGCGGGCTCAGCTTTACGCAGCGCACAGAGCTTCTGGACAAAAGCGAAACGGGCCTTGCCCGCCGCGGTTTCGCCGTTGGCCCAGTGGATCGGCGCGCGCCCGAAGATACTGTGCCTGGCCGTGTCGGCCACCTCCTGTCCGTTGTACAGGAACGGCACGCCATCCATGGTGAACAGCCAGACCAGCGCGGCCTCGACCCGCGCCGCGCCCCAGCGCTTCTCGATGCGGTTCTCGTAGTCGTCATTGGCAATGTCATGGTTGTCGATGAAGCGTGCGAACTTGGCACCGCCGCGCGGACGCTGGTCGCGCATCGCGGTCCACAGCTTGCGGATGGCCTCGCCGTCTTGAAGCTGCGCGAACGCGCCGCCCCAGCCATAGTCAAGGTCGAACGCCTTGAGCTGATCCTCCTTGCGCGTGCCTTCCGCCAGCATGCCGACGTCCGGCTTGATGCGCTCGATGCGCGCGCGACCCTCTTCCCAGAAATCGAGCGGAATCTGATCCGCCACGTCGCAACGGAAGCCATCCACGTCGAAGTCGCGGATCCACCACTCCATGTTCTTCCAAAGATATTCACGAAGCCCGGGGCTCTTGAAATTCAGCCCCGGAAAACTCCAGCCCGCGTTCTTCACTTTCCCGTCATCGGCCCGTTTCACAAAGTCAGGATTCGACGCGATGAAGACCGCCTTGGGGCCGCAGTGCAGGTAGACCATGTCGAGCATCACGCGCAGCTTGAGCGCGTGCGCGGCCGCCACGAAATCCTTGAGGTCCTGATCCGTGCCGTACTCGGGATCGACATGGTAGAAGTCTTTCATGCGATACGGATTGCGCGGATTGTTCATGCCCGATTTTTTCTGGCGCGGACTCCAGAAAGCCAGATCCATATCGTCGTCAGCCACAAAGATCGGGCACAGATAAAGCACGGTCACGCCCAGCTCCGCCAGGCGCGGCAGCCGCGCCTGCGCGGCTTTGAGCGTACCCTCCGGCGTGAACGCGCGCGGCTGGATCTGGTAAATCACACCGTCTGTCAGCCACGCCGGCGACGGGCGCGCCTGCTGCTGATTGACCGGCACTTTGTCTGCTCCCATCGCCATACAGGCCGCCAGTGTTAGCGCCAACGTTCTGATTTCGCTTTTCATTGTCTTTCCTCCAGATGTTTACCGACGCCCGATTCACGACTCCCAGGTATTGCCCCACATCAAACCTGCCGGCTGAAGCCGGTACACCAACCCTCGCGGACCAGGGCTGGTGTACCGGCTTTAGCCGGCCCCATTCATCGCCAACCCCCTACTGCTTAACCTCGATCTCGTACCACACGGTCTTGTACTGCGGCCCGATCGCGACGCGGCAACCGCCCGCGACGCTTTCGACCGGGACATCGCCCTTGCGCGCCCCGCGCTCGTCGAGCGCGAAGCAGCGCGTCTTCGCCGCGGCGGAGGGCAACGTGACGACGGCCGGCACGCCCTCGGCCAGCACGGTCCCCTCGCCCCAGCGCGTGCGGTCGCGCAGCGCCGCCGAGTTCCCGGGCAACGCCTCAAGCTGCGTGCCTTCGTTCTCCGACACGCCGGTGGCGGTCAGCAGGATCGTGGCCGGCGCGCCGCCCGCGCCGAAACCGGTCGCGTGCCGCGAGGTCAACGACACGGTGGCCCAGCCCAGACGCGTCGGGCCGACTGCCAGCCGGACACCGTCCAGCGCGATCTCGCGACCTTCGGGGAAGCCGCAGAACAGCTTCGTATTGGGCGTGTCGACGGTCCAGAACGCTTTTCCGGGGCGCTCGCGATTCCACGTCAGCTCGCCGGTGTCGCTTACGATGACCGCGCCCCATGCGGGCGCGGCAGGCTTGGGGGCGCTGACGGCTTCGTCCGCAGGTTCCGCCGGAAAGGCCATCGCCACCTTGTGAACCAGCGCGTAGCGGTTGTCAATGCCGCATGAGCCGATACTTGCGGTGATGGCCCGCGACTTTACCAGTCGGTCAAAGAACGCCGCGTCGCCGATCGATCCGACCACGCTGCCCTGCGCCTCGCGCACGTCGCCGCGCAGATACATCGCCGCGCAGGCCGGGAAGTGCGCGAGCACGTCCGTGCGGGCGATCATGCTGAAGAAGTAGGTGTTGCGCCGCGGGTTGAAATCCGGACTGTGGTTGTAGGTGTATTCAAAGACGCCGTCCCACCCCTGAAGCGCGCCGTACGCGCGCAGCATCGGCTGGCCCTCGGCGCCGTACTGGTTCGGGAACGGGTGGTTGTACTCGCTGACGGTGTAGGGCTTGCCCTGCACGCGCTGCGCCGCGAGGCCGATGATGCAGGAGAGCGAATTCACCATGGTCTCGTTGCGGATCGCCCATTTGGCGTTCACGCTCGGATGGCACCAGTACGAATGGCTGTCCACGTAATCCAGTTCCGCCTGAAGCTGCGGCGGGCTGTAGCCGAGCTGCGTGCCGGAGATCGGCGCCTTCGCCTTCAAATCTTTTTTCACGTAGTCAGCGATGCCGGTCCAGTAGGCGTGCTCCGTCTCCCAGATGAAGCGCGTGAAATCGGCCCGGGCCTGCGGGGGCGCGAAATCGCGGCTTTTCACGACCGGCACGCTGGCGGTCTCGATACGCGACTTTTCATCAAATGCCGTGACCGCGCCGTTCTGCAACGAGAGGTCGTCAATCTCAAAGGTGCCCTCCGGAAAGCGCGTGAACTGGATCTCGGCTTTGTCGCTGGTATCCGCCGCAATGAACGCGAAGCTGTGCCGGTGCCACGCCTTGCCGACCGTGAGCTTCTCGTGTGCGCCCAGCGAGCGCCACCCCTCTTTGGCATCCGCGACCGCGAAGCCCAGGGTGGCATTGCCCTCGCCCTGGGTGCGGCGTACCTTGAAGGAGACCGTGTAAGGCTTGTCTTTCTGCACCGAAATCCGGCGGAAGAGTTTCGGGAAGAACTCATCGCCGCCGCGCGAGACCGCCACGTTCAGCGCACCGCCCTCGGCTGCAGCCGTCACTGCGGCCGACCCTTTTGCGAGAATCCAGCGCCGGCCGTCAATTGCCACCGGCCCGTCAAAAGCGCCCTCGGCGACCTGCTCGTCGCTCAGCGGCACCGACACCCATTTCCAGGCGGCTGTCATCGCCTCGGTCGAGCCGTATTTCTTTTTGAGCCATGCGTTCCACTGGCCGTGCAGCGCCTCGGCGACGCGGCCCGACACGCGGTCGATCGCGCCGCTGTTGTAATTGTTGAAGAAGGCGTTCTCGTTATTGATCTCGATCATCGCCACGCACGGGTCGTCGGTATACGCCAGCTTGGTGTAGGGATTGACGCGGGTCAGCAGCGCCTTGGCATACGCCTTTTCGGAGGCGATCATCAGCGGATCGAAAAAGCTCAGCCCTTTGGGGAAGCGCGCGACATGCAGGTTCATGTTGACGTAGATGCCGCGCTTTTTCAACGCCGCGATCAGGTAATCCTGGCGATCCACCGCTTCAGGGTCCAACCGGAAGGGCTTGGCCGGATCCGCGCCGAACGCGCCGGGCAGCCCGCCGCCTTTGCCGAAGATGCCGGTCTCCGCGGCGGTCATGAAGTTGCCGTACTCGGCGTCGAAGTAGTGCAGCCGCACGCAGTTGATGCCGAAGCGCGCGAGCCGGTCGGCCGTTTCATCAGCCTGCGCGTGCGTCGGGAAGTTCGCAGGCCCGGTCAGGTTGGTCGCATGGAACCGGATGCGCCCCTTGTCCGTAACGAACCGTCCGTCCTGCACCCGCACGAACCCGTGCTTGCCGGCCGGCGCGTCGAGCAGATGCGCCATGCTGACTGCGTTGTCCGGCGCGTCATACGAAATCAGAAACGGGAACAGCGGCGACGACGCTTCCTCCGCACAGACCGCCAATGCCACCATGCCCAACATCCCGCCGATTACGCTGCTTCTTTTTTTCATTGTTTTTGCCCCTCTCCCTATTCCGGGTTTACTGTAGCGCCCCGACGCGAGACAGACCAGCTTGTTTTGCGCAAAATAAACCTCTGTTTTGCGCATGGACGAAGGCGCTTCAGGGATGATCACGCCGGTAGAGCGGCCTCGTCCAGACCGCCTCAGAGATGAGTGTCCGTCCGTCTCTCGACAACCCCCAATTCCGAAGTCTGCCCCAACACCCGGTTCGGCGTTCGTTGCCAAATGAGCCTTTCAACGGAGAGGCGATTGAATCCCGTCTCGATGCGGCGGCCTCGGCGAGACCGCCCTGCCGTCGGGAAGACCGCATCGGCGCGAGGCGGAAGAAGGAAGGGGAAAAGGTGGAAGGAAGAGGGATGCGACCTTCGTGATCAAAATGTCGGGTTGCGTGCTGCGCCACGTATGCGTACAATCGGACCTAAGATGAAAACTGATTATATCCTCTTCGCCGCCTGTGTCGCGCTCGCATCGGGCTGCACCTCTGCACGCTCAGAGCGGGCGGGCAAGACGAATAGATCGGAGCAAGATTCGGTCTGCATGCTGCAGGATGATTTTGAAGGCGATCAGCCTCCGTTTCTGCGGCACGTGGGAGAGAGTTTGAAACTTACGATTGTCTCTGGGAATGAGGCTCTTTCCGGCAAAAGATCCCTGTGCATGGATTCGATGGGCTCATCGCACGAGTGGATTATTGGCGCGCAATTGTCGAAAGGCCTGAGGCTGATTCCAGGCAAGGGCTATGCGGTCGAATTCAAATACCTCCTTACCGACACGGCCAACCAGTCGGCTGAGAACTTTTTCTCGGCCGCGGGGCCCAAAGGTCATTTCTACGCACGCGCCGCGTTCGCGGCGGCTCCCGGACAAAAGGGCAAAGCCGCCATCACGTTTGTCCTACCCGATGACGCGACGAACGCTGTCCTCCGGTTTTCTTCGCACGGCGCGTGCCGCATGCTGATCGATGACATCCAAATCAAACGGCTCCCGCCCCGACATCCCCGGGCGCGACAGGTTCGGCGGGGTTGCAAACTCCGCCGCCGGTGCGCCCGAAACCGCCGGATTCACCACCGCGAAAGTTGACGGGAAATGGTTCCTCAGGGATCCGGACGGCAACCTCTTCTGGTCGGTCGGCATCACCGGCGTGGGCAATCTCCCCGCGACGATCGTCACGGACAGAGAACATTATTTTGAAAGCATAGACCCGAATTATCTCGGAGATTCGAAAGGCTACAAGCCGGGATCCTATTATCACGACAAAAAGGTGAAATCGTACGCTTTGGGCCGCAAGAACATCGAGCGGAAATATGGCAGCGGGGCCGTTACGAATTATTGGAGACTCGCCGCTCCCCGGCTCAAGAAGTGGGGCATGAATACGTGCGGGGCCTGGTCGAGTTCCGGCGTGACGTCTTCCGGAACCGTGCCGTTTACGGACATTCTCCACAGCACCGGTTCGGAGCCGCTGAAAACCAACCGTAAACTCTATGTTCTCTGGGGCGGCATACCCGACTATTTCACTCCCGCATTCGAGACGCGCACCCTTCAGTCGGCAAAGGCGCATGCGCTCTATCTCGGGTGCAGGCTGGCCTCGCGCAACGAGATCGTCGAGCGGGCCGCCTTTGAAATCTGCGACGTCGTCAGCTACAACATCTACAAGACATCCGTAGACGCCTTCGCCCCGCCTGCGGGCTGCGCGGACAAGCCGGTCATCATCGGAGAGTTCCACATCGGACGCATTGACAAAGGCTCGCCCTACGGCGGTCTGCTCGAAGTTCCCGATGCGGCGCGCGCGGCGGAGGCGTACAAGACTTACATGACATCCGCTATCAAAAATCCGCACATCGTGGGGGCGCATTGGTTTCAGTGGTTCGACTGCTTCGTCACGGGACGGGGTGACGGCGCAAACGCGACCTGCGGTTTCGTCAGCACGCTCGACACCCCCGATTACGCGCTGACCGACGCCTGCCGCGAAATCTCGTCAAACCTTTATGAGATTCGAGCCGGACTTCCATCCTTCATCCTTTTGACGCTTCCACGCGCCGCGGCAGAAAGGCTTCGATGACGTGTTGATTGGCCCTGACTTTCCCGTGACGCCGCGAAATCAGCTCCATTTTCGAGAGCGCGTTAAGATCCCGCTGCACCATCCGCTCGCCCGCCGTGGCGTATTCGCGCGCAAGCTTCGGTGTGAGTAAGTCAATCCCCGCCACGTCCACCCAGTCGCCCCGGTCGGTGAGGGCGAAGACGAGATCCCGGCGGCGCTTCTGCGTAGGGGAGTTCTTCACGTCCCTGAAACGGTCATACACGTAGTTCTCCCACGCAACCCGCATCTGCTGGTCGCGAATGCGCCCGATCTGTTCGCGGATGCCGTCAAGGAAACCCCGCAACGCATAGCGGATGAAGGGCAGAAGATCTCCACCGGACGCGCTTGCCTTTGCCAGCTCGCGGTAATACCCGGCGCGCGTCAGATTGTAGTGGTCGCTCAGCAGGTGGGCGGCGGGGAGCGGGATTCCGTTGGCGAAGAGGATGTGAAACTCGATCAAGCGCGCCGTCCGTCCATTGCCGTCCCCGAAGGGATGTATCCACGCCAGATAGACGTGCGCCACGATGGCCTTGATGAGCGCGAACGGAATACGCAACTCCTCTTCTGCTGGCGAAAAATCATCGCTGTTCAGCCATGTGCAGAGCCGCTCCAACAGGTACTCGCAATCCTCCGCAGGCGCCCCGCGGTAGACATTGCCGACCAGCACCGAATGCGGCCGCAGTTGCCCCGGCACAGACCCTTCCGAAAGCTCCAGCCCCTTGAGCACGTCGTGGTTGTATTGCTCAATCAACGCACGGCAGAGCCGCCGGTCGCCGCCCTCCGGTCCCATCAGCTCCCGGGCTTCGCGATTACAGACATCAATGATGTTCTGCACCTCCTGCTGGAGGTACTGTTGAGATTTTGGGAGTTCCAGTTTGCCGTCAACCAACAGCCGCACCTGCGTTTCGCTCAGGGTGTTGCCCTCGATGGCGGTGGTGGCCAGCACGCCCTTGGCCAAGTAGACACGGTGCAGATCGGCCGCAACGTCCGGGCGCAACGGCACCCCGTTCACGTGCTGAACCTTGGACGAGACCTCCCCGAGCAAAAGCCAGAGATGGTAGTCGTCAGGCGGGAGACGGAGCGAAAACTTCAGCCAAGGATGGCTTGTTTCGTACTTCATGGCGCACAGGATAACCGACTTAAGGCAGGCCGTCAATGCTACTTTGGTGTCAAATTGACTCTTTTAGAAAAACTTTTAGTGTCGCGGTTTGACGACCTTTTGAACGTAGTTGAGACCGCGCCCGTCACGGAAGGAGCCGCTTCATTCTCAGGCGTTTGCCGATACCCCAGATAGAACTCGCTTTCTGGCGCAGAGATCACGGCCACCTGCGAAACGCGCCTGCGCGAATACCGCATCGAGACGTCGGACCACTTCTTCATGCGCCCGACCGTGTCGATCAACACCGGGTCGCGGAACCAGCCGCCTTGGAGGTCCATGTACCACAGGCCGACGCCGTTGCGCCGCGCCCGGGACTTTCACCGACTCGAAGGTCAGCGACGCATCTTTCCATGCGTCGCGGAGCCGCGACACATCGTTGCCGTACTTCTCGCGCACGTAGCGGACCAGGCGCCGGCGCATCGGTTCCGAGAGGTCGGACGCCGCAGGATTCGTCGTGGCAAAATAGTAGGCGTCCCAGTGGAAGTTCTCACCCCACGGCCCGTTCGCGACGTGAATGCCGAGCAGGTTCTTGCCGTAGTCGGTATCCATGAGATGCCGCACCGCCCGCCGATAGGCAGAATCTTATCCGCATGTTACACCATTCAGACGGTTATTGGATGCTGAACAGCGTACCTTGGCGGAACACGCTCACGCTGAAAGTTGTTTCGTCCGCGCGAAACGCGACGGCCATCGACGGCTGCGCCGGCTCGACCTGCCATCCCGCCACACCGTCCGGAGCGGTGATGGACGTCGCGTTGACGAGCGTCAGCGCGCCGGTCGTGAAGCCCTGCGGCAGCGACACCACGCCGGTGGCCGCCAACGTCACGCTGCCGTCCACGGTCAAGGCGTCCCCGCCCGCGATGACGGCACCGTCCTCCAGGACGACCTCGCCCGCCAACGCCCCGGCACCGCCGATGACGCCACCGGCATGCACGGTCACCGCCGCGCCCGCTCCGGTCGCGAGGCCGCTCGCGTTTTCAACCTTCAGCGTGGCGTTTGACACCGACAGCGTGCCGCTGAACGTTCCCGCGCCCGCCAGCGTCTGGACCGCGCCGTCGCGAACTGCGATCGCGCCCGCGCCGGTCAGCGCGCCGTCGAACGTCGCGGTGCCGCCGGCAATCGTCAGCTCGCCGCCTGTCGCGACGCGCACCTCGCCCGCGCCGCTAAGCCCGCTGACCCGCTGCGCCGCCGTGCCGACATCAAGGACGGCCCCGCCCGCGACTTCAACCGCGCGCTCGGGCGGCAGGACATCGGGCCGGCCGCGCAGGGTCTCCAGAATCTCGGCGCGCGACAGGGCGCAGTCATAAACCGTCACGTCATCGATCATCCCCTGAAACCACGCCGTGGGGGCATTGGGCTTGTAGCCGATCGAGAAGGTGCCGGGATCCACCGTCTGCCCGGTCACGCGGCCTCTTGCGACGAGTGCCCCGTCGACATAGAGCGAACGCAGCCCGCCCGGCCCGACCACAGCCGCCAGGTGATGCCACCCTTCCTCGCGGTCGCCGCGATCGAAAGAGACCAGCGTGTCGTCCCCGATATACGCCACGCCGTCCACCAGCCGGAAAACAGCCTGTCCGGCGGCGTTGCCCGCCAGGCGCAGCAGGTGGCATCCCTTGCGTCTGTCAATGGTTGTTCCCCAAAACACCATGGAGCCCTCTTTGTTGGGATTGGTGACGGGATTCACCCACGCCGTGATCGTGACCGGCGCGTTGCCGGTCGGCAGCGCCTCGGGAAAGACGCTGTTGGTCCATGTCAGGTAACCCTGATTCCAGATGTTGAGCGACATCGCCTGCCCGACTTTGCCGGCCGCCGACGCGACGCTACCCTCCGCCTTGAGATGATACCCGTAAGGTCCTGAATCCCGCCCGAGGTTGGCCGCATCCTCGAAATCATAACGCGCCACCACACGCTCGGCCGGACGCGAACCCCACGGCTCTGATAGAACGCCGGTCGCGACATCCGACACCTCGTTGTTGTCCAGCGCGCGGTTGAAGATCATCACCTCGTCCAGCAGACCGTCGAAAAAGTTGGCCGTGCTGTACGGCGCACCGCCCACCCAGAACATGTTTCCGGCCACAGTCAGATCAGACGTTATTGTCCGTGTCTGAGTCAGAATCCCGTTAAAGTAGACGCGCTGCTCGCGCTTCGCCGCATCATACGTGCAGACAATGTGGTGCCAGCCGCCGTCCGGCGTGTCGCTCGCCAGGTCGTACCCGGCGTTCACCGTCCAGTTGTTACCCATGTTCGAAGTCATGATATTGGTGGTCGAGTTGAACCGGAACAGGACGGAGCTGTTTCCTGTATTGTTGCCGAAGCCCCAGTACACCGGCAACCCGGACGTGTTGCCGCCGGCTTTGAGATTGCACCAGGCCGCGACCGTGTAAGAGGAGTTGCCGGTCGGCAGGGCAGCCGGGAAGACCGGCGCGTAAAAATGGGTCTTGCCCGACGCCGTGAACGAGGCCGCGCCACTGAAGAGACCGGGCGCGAAGGCCGGCGCGTTGCTCGCGGCCAGGTCATAGCCGTTGCCGCTGCTGTCTTTGCCGAGGGCCGCCGCGTCGTCGAAACGGTAGTACGCCTGAAGGCCGTCGGGGATGCGACCGGACAGCGCCAGCGTGCCCTCGGCGATCTCGACGGTGCCTGTCGCGTCCACCCGCCCGCCCAGCGTCAGCGTCGAGGCTGCGCCACGTTTGACCAGTCGGCCGTCGCCGGTTACCGCGCCGTCCAGCCGTCCGCTGCCGGTCACGGTCAGCGCCGCGCCGTCCTGCAGCGTAACGCCGCCCGCCGCGCCGGCGCCGCTCAGCGTTCCCAGCGTCTGGTCACCCGCCAGGCTCAGCCTCCCGTTGTACGCGATCTCGACAGCCGCCGTCGCCGGCAGCAGATCGGCAGGCGCCCGCTCGGGGGGCAGCGCTCCGTTCAGCCGCAACGTCCTGAGCTGGCCGTACGACAACGAGCCGCGCACGATCAACAGATCGTCGATCAGCCCTTTGAAGGTGTCGGATGAAAACCCTTTGCCCAGCGTGAAATTGCCGGCTGCCACTTGCAGCGGCACCGTTGACGAGTCAGCCCCCACCGGCTCCCCGTCGATGTAGTAAAGATAAAAGCCGTCGCGATAGACGATGGCCACATGGTGCCACGCGCCGTCCATCAGCCCCGGCGCGTAAGGGATCTCGCGGTTGTTGCCCCAGTTGGTGTGCATCAGCGGTTTGACCGAGGCGGGCGTGTTGAGCCTGAGCATGTTGTACTGCCGGTCCAGATTCGGTGCCCCCCACGCAAAGAGGCCGTGAGCTTCACGTCCGCGTCAGGCTTGAGCCAGAACGCCACCGTGAAGGACATGTTGGAGACCGGCAATCCGGCAAGCAGTCCGCCGTTCGCCCCGGTGAGCCACGTCCCCGCGCCGCCCAGCGCGAGCACGCTGCCGCGCTCGGGATCGTTGGCCAGCCACTGCGCCTGCGCGCCGCTCTCGACCAGATGGTTGGCGCGGAGGCCGGAATCCTTGCCCACCTCAGCCGGATCGTCAAACCGCCACCAGCCGGTGACGTCCACATCGATGCCGCACGCCAGGCTGCCGTTCTCCAGCCGGACCGCCGCCACGTTCTGCGTGTCGGTCACGATCAGCGCGTCGCCGCGCGTGAAGCGCAGCGCCCCGTTCGAGAAGCAGCCGTCGAAGGCCCTCGCACTGCCCACGCCCCCGATCGACAACGTATGCCCGCCCAGATCCACCGTGGTCTGCGGCACGCACCGCGATTCGATGCTGCCGATCTGCGCGTCGCCTTCAAGTTGCAGCGCGGCGTCTGGGGCATCCACGATCACCGCGCTGACCGCCAGTCCCGCTCCGTTGGTCAACGCCAGACGCCCCGCCTTCAAGCGCGTGAATCCGGTGTAGGTATGCGTCGACGAGAGCCGGAGCGTGCCGGCTCCGGTCTTGGCGACCCCGTAACCACCGTTGTTGACCGGCGACATCAGATTTAATTCGCCTCCGTCCACTCGGATCTCGCCGTAGCGCTCCGCCAGAAAGTCCGGCGCGTTCGCGAGGCCCAGGCTCCCCCCGGTCACCGTCCAGAGATCGCCGGCAAGGCCCGTGAAACACAGGGCGCCGGAGGACGTGTAGTTGGTGAGCGTCACGGTCTCGCCAGAGGCCAGAGCCGTGAAATCCGCGACATCCCCGCTGCCGGGATCGGTACCCGCCGCCGACGGCACCACACCGTCCTGCCAGTTGGCGCTGTCGGCCCAATAGCCGCCCGAGACGTTCGACCACACGCCGGTCGCCGCCTGCGCCGCGATCACACCCGACACAGCCCATGCACACACCCACCGCACCGCACTTCCACCACGCTTTTCCATCTTTCTGCCCTTTCCTTCTAATCTCCGCGAAAGGTTCCGCCTCACGTCAATATCGTTACCTTACCACCCCCCGTTTCAAACAAACCACCTCCATTTGCGCAAAAAAAAGATCTGTTTTGCGCACCCCCCCCTGAGGCGAAAAACACGGGAGGGACGAGCGAACGCTCTTCCCTCCCTGTGTGTGGGACTGTCCGTTTTGTCTACGGCACGTCCGGCGGAAGCATCATTTGATTTCGGCCAGCGTAGCCCGGATCAGCACACGTTCCTCGTCGCGCGTCGCCCACTCGAGGGCCCGTTTCAGCGCGGCACGCTTCTGTTCGGCCGGGAGCTGCTGTGCCGGCACGAGCTTGGCATACGCCCGCAGCGCCAGAATGCCGATGCGCGCCGTTTTGTCCGCCGTGATCAGCGCCTCCAGATCCGGCAGGACATCGGGCGACTGCCAGTCGCACAGCGCGCGCTGCGCGGCCTCTTTGAGCACCGCATCGCCGCCTGCCGCCGCCTGCCGCACCAGCGCCAGCGTCTCGTTGCCGCCGATGTTGCACAGGATGCGCAGCAGCGCGAGCTTGGGCGCTCCCGTCGCCCGCGCGTAGGTGTCGGTCAACGCCTTGAAAACCGGCGGCGGCAACGCGGCGGCGCCGACATCCAGCCGCAGCAGGGCGCCTTCGCCCGCCTTGGCCTTGCGCGGCACGCCGTTGACAGTGTAGGTCATCTCGAACTGCTTGACCTTGCCCGGCGCCGAATCGCCGAACGAGCCGTTGGAAATCTCGAGCACCGCCGCCCCGTCTTGGACAAGCTTCGCCACCTTGGCGGTCACATCTTGCTGCGGGCCGTCGGGCAGCACGCCGTAGACGGCCTTCACCACAGACACCGCTCCGGGCTTGAGCACGCTCAGCCGCTGGCAGACCGCCGATACCGCGCGCTCAGCCGCTTCAAGCGCCGGCGTCTTCTGCAAAACCGCCAGCAGCGCGGGCAGCTCGGCCGCCCCGCCCAGGTCGCCGAGAACCTTGAGGCTGGCCGCCGCGAGCTGCGCGTCTTCGGCGGCAGCCAGGGCCAGCAGGCGCGGCACCGCCGCGACGATACGGCGGCGTCCGGCCAGATCGATGCCCAGCAGGCGTAGCGCGTTGTCTGGCCGGTCCAGCAGCGACACGATCATGGCGTCGGCCTCCGGGCCGGCAAATGAGACCAGCGCGGACTGGGCGGCTTTCACGACCTGCGCGTCTTCCGCGGAAACCGCCAAGCGGGCCAGAACCGGCAACGCCGCGGCGCTGCCCAGCCGTTCGAGCGCCGCGATGGCCGCCACGCGCGCCGAGGGCTCGCCGCGCTCAACCAGCGCGATCAATGCCGGCGCCGCCGTGCCGTCGCCACGTTCGCCCAGCAGCGCGACCACCCCGGTCTGTTTGACGGACGGCAGGCGCGGCAGTTCAGCCGCCAGCGCCTGCGTGACACCGGCGCCGGCCAGTTCCTGGCCGACCCGCAGCGCCACGCTGAACATCGCGGGGTTGTCGCTCCGGAGCTGTTCCAGCAGTAGCGGCAGGCCGGCCTCCGCGCCGCGCGACAGGATCGCGCCACGCACGGCGGCCATCTTCACATGCGACGGCACCGGCGCCGCGCGCAGCCGGTCATACAGCGCGCGCGCGTCGGCCGGCGCGGCGGCCTCGGCGCACGCGAGCAAGCCCTCGGCCGCCGCAGGCACCCGCCCGAGCGCGTCAGCCAAAGCCTCGCGCGCGGCCGGCGCACCGATGCGGCCGAGCGCGACAGCCGCCGCCGCCGCGACTTCGGGATCGGCCGCGCCGAGGCACCGGGCCAGCGCCGACACCGCCTGCGCGTCGCGCCGCACGCCGACCGACTGGATCACGCCCGTCAGCAGGCGCCCCTGCAGGCGGTCGAGCGCGGCGCGCAGCGCCTCATCGACCGACGGATGCGGGATCGTCTCCAGCGCGTAGCGCGCCATGTGGGCGAGTTTTTCGTCAGCCAGCAGCGCGGCCAGCGGCGCAACGGCCGCCTGGGTGCCCACGCGGCCGAGATCGATACAAGCGTCATTTTTTTGATGGTGCGACGACGCGCCGGTCAGCACCTGGATGAGCGCCGCTTCGGTCAGCGGCTCCGCCGCCAGCAGCGGCAGGCTCAAACTACACGCAAACAAAAAAGAAGCAATGGTTTTCATACGTTTCGTTCTCTCGCATTCGAAAGTTAGATTTGCCACGGCTGACGGCTCGCGCGCGAGCGCATGCGGTTCGCTTCGGGGTCGTTGAGGAATTCGTCCTTGGCCGGATCGAAGCGCATGTCGCGCTTCAGCCACATCGCGATGTTCGCCGCATGCACGGCCGCCATCGAGTGGTGCATGACCGACGCATCGGCCACCGGCTGCTGGCGCGTGCGTACGCAGTCGAGGAAGTTGCGCATATGGCCCATGCTGCGTCCCGTGCGCGCTTGATAGTCGCTGACCAGCTTGGCGTAGTCGGCCAGCAGCGACGGATGCGAGGCTTCCGGCCGCTGATAGCCGTCGGCGCAGGCGACCCACCCCTCGCTGCCCTCATAGCGTACCCCGCACGAGCCGTGCCAGCCTGCGCGCTGCGACACCATCTCCACGCCGTTGGCGAAGCGCATCACCATACCGTCGCTGGAGTCGTTGTTCACGTAGCCGTAGAAGACCGGCGCGGTATGGCCCAGCCCCAGCGCCACGTGGCACTGCGCGAAGGTGTGCGAGCCCCACTCACCAATGCAGCTCGTGTGAAAATCGTACTGTCCGTGCCAGCCACCTTTGACATAGCGCGGATTGTAAGGCCGCCACGGCGCCGGCCCCAGCCAGGCGTCCCAGTCCAGCTCGTCGCGCGGCGGCTCCGGTTCGGCCGGCAGCCAGGCGCGGTTCATGTAGGCGCTGTCCCACGGCGCGATATGCGCACGCACCGTGCGGACCTCGCCGAGCCGGCCCAGCCGCAGCAGTTCGTTGGCCACCGTGAAATTCGCCTCGCTCAGGCGCTGGGTGCCGGTCTGGAAAACGCGACCGTAACGGCGCGCTGCCGCCACCACCGCCTGCCCCTGCGCGATCGTCATCGAGCCGGGCTTCTCGCAATAGACATCTTTGCCGGCGCGCATCGCCAGCACCGAGGCCGTGGCGTGCCAGCGGTCGCTGGTGGCGATCAGCACCGCGTCGATGTCAGTGCGCGCGGCCAGAAACTCGCGAATGTCGCTGTAGGTCGCGCAATCCTGATTGCCGTATTTGGTGTCCACCATGCGTTTGACCGCTTCGCGCCGGTCCTTCCGCACGTCGCAGACCGCCACGAACTGGGCGTCCTTCTCGGGCAGAATGCCATGACCCAGATCGGCCGAGCCGCGCCCGCCGATCCCGATGCCGCCCATCACGATCCGCTCGCTGGGCGCGACCGCACCGTCTCGCCCCAAGGCCGACGCCGGCACCAGGACCGGCATGACAATCGCTCCGCCGGCCGCGACGGCGCGCTTGAGAAAACCGCGGCGGCTCACAGCGCCGCCCGCTCCCGACTGCTTGCTTCCGATATGCGTTGACATAACCTCTCTCCCCTTCTGGTTTCATCCACTTTGAAAGCGTCCGCTCACGGCGTCGCGGCCGCAGCGCGTCCGCGCTGCTCGAACAGACGACGCAACACCGCAGGATAGGCCTCCCCTTCAGTGGTTCCGGCGCCTTTGACACCGGACCCGAAGGTGAGACTGTCGCCGAAACACACGACTGTCTCGCCGGCCTTGACGCCAGCGCCGACCGCCTCGAACACACACCGGCCCAGCAGGGCCTGTGCCTGCGCCGTCAGATGCACGCCGTCACGCCCCCCGCCGTTGGCGACGCAGCGCAGCAGGCTGTCCGCAGAAACCGACGCCCCGCCCTGCTTTTCGACGCGCGAGCGCCAATCGATCAGCCCCAGCTTACGCGCCTGCGCGACCCGTCGCACCGCCTGATCGTAGGCGGCCAGCCACGCCTGCATGTCGGCCCTCTGCGGATGTTTGGGATGACGCTCCTTGACATACGCTTCGATCACGGGATGGATCGTCACCAGCGCCACCGTACGCGCCCCGCCGGCCGCCAGCCTCTCCGCGAGGGCTTCCAAGTTCTGCTCAAACTCCGCCAGCGGCACCAGGTTGCCGGAATTCATCGCGTCGTTCATCCCGAAAAAAACCACCGCGTGCTGCGGCTTGAGCGGCAGCACCTCCCGCTCCAGCAACGCCAGCGCCTGCCGGCTGTTGCGCCCGGGAAAGCCTTTGTTGACGACAGTCACCTCGGCGGCCGCGGCGCAGGCCGCCTGCGCCGCGCACCAGACACCGAGCGCGCACATCCAGACTTGATGAGGCCTCATGGGCTTACACTCCTTTCCCGCACAACGGTTGCGCGTCTATCGCGCATACCGCAGTTTCGCCGGCTGCCGATTCCGCTTGTCGTGCTCCACCTCTTGCTTCAACACGTCAAGCGCCGCCTCGAGCTGCCGGTCCCGGCCCGCAGCACCGTCTCCGGGCTCATTCCAGACCAGGACATCCGGCTGCGTACCGTTCAACTCCATGTCGGTGCCGTCGGGCAGGAACCAGCCGCGATGCGGCAACCGCAGCGTGCCGAGGTCGAGCAGCGCGACATCCGACGTCGCGATGACGCCGCCGCAGGTCGGCACGCCGACGATCTTGCCGCGCTTCAGCGTCTTGATGGCGTGCGTGAAGATCTCGCCGTTGCTGACCGTGTTCTGGTTGCACAGCACCACGATCGGCTTGTCCCAGACCGGTCGGCCCCAGTAGCCGGAGAGATAGGCCGGGGCCGCGCCGCGCGCCACGGCGATCGAATGCACGCTGCCGCACAGCACGCCCAAGATGCGGTCGGCCACAAAGCCGCCCGAGTTGTCGCGCACGTCGATGATGAGCCCCTCCTTGTCAAACCCTTCGGCGAAGATCTCCTGTTCAAACCGGTAATAGTCATCCCAGCGCATGCGCTGGATGTTGAGGTAGCCGAGCCGTCCACCGCTGGCCGCGCGAACCCGCGCGCGCACCGCCTCGAAAGCCGCCGTCTTAAGCTTGTCTCGGATCGCGCCGTACGTGGCGGCCGGCAGCGTGATCTGCCGCGGCGTCTGGTCGCCCGAGCGCACGGTCAGCTCGATGTTGCGGGTTTCCGGGCCGTTGAGCACCTCCGCAGGATCGGTGTCCGGCGCGACCGGCCTGCCGTCCACCGCCAGCACGCGGTCGCCGGGCGCCAGCTTCAGCGCGATCTGATCGGCCGGGCCGTCCGGCACCACGTCGCGGATCAGCCAGCCGGGGCCTGGAGCCGACGGATCAAAGCGCAGGCCGAGGTGGGCGGTCACGACGGACCACGATTGGAAGCCCGCCGTTTTGTCCCACTCTTTTTTGCTGCTCTCAGATGCCGTGAACCCCAGATGCGAGGAGTTCAGCTCGCCGTGCAGCAGCGCCATCACGCGCTGAAAGACCGAGTGGCTGGGCGCACCGCGCGCGGCATCCCGGTACTTCGCCTTCATGCGCGGCCAGTCCGCACCGTGGTAACCGGCGTCGTAATACCAGTCACGCAGCCGGGCCCAGGCCATCAGAAAGCCGAGTTCCTGATAGTCGCGCAGATCGGTCTCCTGATAGGCGGAGAACGCGAAGGTTTTGTCGAGATGCGCGGGCAGGTTATCGCTCAGCCAGAGCAGCCGGTTGTCCTTGGCCAGCCACTGGAGCGCGCGGCCGCGCCGGCGCGTCAGTAATTCGGGCGTCAGCTTGTCCGGCAGCACGACCTTGTAGGTGCCCGCGACGCCGTTGACGGTCGCCTCGAAGGCGAGCGTGCGGCTGTCGTGCGAAAAGAACGGATGCGCGGGCGTCACGCCTTTCAGCGTGATCCGGCGCACGCGCGTATGCAGGTCTTCGAAATCGATGGCGACCGGCGCGGCGCCTCCCGCGGCCTTTTTCTCGCCGTCCGCCTTCTTTTTGGCGTCGCCGCCTTTGCCCGCCGCCGCGCGCGCCGCCTCCCGCTCCTTGTCAAAGGTGTTCCGCTCTTCATCGGCCCGGCTCAGCCAGACGTAAAAGAGGTCAGTCTGGTCATCCGGCCGCTGGCCCACGAACGCGACCAGCTTGCCGTCCGGCGACCAGCACGGATGGCCGTCCCAACTGAAGTGGCGCGAGAGGTTGCAGTCCTTGCCTTTACCGTCTGCCGCGAGCAGCCAGACATCCGTGTTGCTGTAGTCGTCGGCCAGCGAAGCCACCAGCCAGCGGCTGTCCGGCGACCAGGCGTAGGCGTCCACATTCGACGCCTGCCGGCAGCGCGTGACCGCCACGCCGTTGGTATCGGCCACAACCAGGTTGCCGCACGGCTCCACCCACGAGAGGCGCGTTCCGTCCGGGCTGATCCGCAGCAGGCGACGGTGCGTTTCGTCGTGGGTCAGCACGGTCTTGCGGAAGGCCGAATTCTCCCACCAGCAGGCGGAAGCGTCCGCGCGTTCCGCGCGCCACAGCGCGACGCCGTCGCCTTGGTCGGACAGATAATAGAGCGCCCCGCCGTCGGGCGTGAACACGCAGTCGCGCTCGTGCGTGCGCGTCGCGCCGTGCACGCGTTTGGGCTCGCGCAGCACCGTGTCCATCACCCAGAGGTCGCCGCCGGTCGTGAAGGCGATCTGCATGCCGTCGTCGCAGAAGGCCACGCAGCCGGGCTCGTCATTGTTCCAGCAGGCGTTGTAGTAGCGGCGGCGCGACGCCGGCCGCAGGGTCGCGGCACCAGGCCGCAACACGATGCGCGCCGCCGGCTGCTCCGGGCGGGTGGGGTCCATGCGATAGAAATCGAACAGCCGGCGGAAGACCAGCGTGCGTCCGTCGCGCGAGAGCGCGGGATGGATCACGGCGTCTTCCGCGTAGCGGGTGATCGGCCGTTCATCGCCGGAGGCCAGATCGCGGTGGCGCACGTTCATGCAGCCGCCCTCGCCCGACACGTAGTAGAAGCCCTTCCCGTCGGGCGTCCACAGCGGCGTGCGGCTCTCGGTCGCGCGTTTGACCAGACAGGTAAAACGCTGATCGCGCCGGTCGTACAGCCAGATCTGGGCGGACTGGCTGCCGGCGGCGCGCGCCCGATAGAGGTCGCCGCCCTCAATCGTGAACAGCAAGCGCTGGCCGTCCGGCGCGAGGCAGGGCTCGTTGGCCGGGTTGTCGAACAGCACCTGTTCCGGGCCGCGCGCCGCGGCCGGCAAGAGGGCGGCGCGCTCCAGGGCGCGTCCGCCGTCATGATCGCGCACGACGACGGCCAGCAGCGCCTGTCCGTCCGCCGTCCAGCCATAGGGGCGCGCGCCCTCCGAATGAAACGAGAGCTGGCGCGTCCGGCCGTCATCCAGATTCACCTCGAAGATTTTCCAGCCGCCGTCGCGGTCGCTCTGAAACGCCACGCGTCGGCCGTCCGGCGCGAGCACCGGCCAGACGTCTTTCGCGTTGCCGTTCTGCAAGGGGGTGGTCGTGCCGCCCGCCGTCGGCGCGAGCCAGATGCTGTCACACCACTCAAAGACAAACTGGCTGCCGTCGGCCGACACAGACGGGCGCGAGCCCAGATAGATCCGGTCCAGCGTGTCCGGCTCATCGGCGGCCTGGCCGCACACCGCCGTGGCCATCAACCCGGCGAACACCCTCCGCGCCATCCTCCCGTTCAAACGCATAGATCCCCCACTTCATCATACTGACGGGGATACCATACACGTTTCACGCGGGTTTCGTCAAACTTCAGCCTCCCAACCCTGATAGCCGCTATCGCAAACTCAATCCAAATCGCTATCGGTATCGGAATCGGAAGAAAAGCGGAATTGGCGATACCGATACCGATAGCGAGGCCGATTGTAGGGGCGCCTCATCATCGGGACGATGTTTCAAGTTCGCTCACGGATCGACTCAAAGATGGCTTGGGCGAGCAGCGGGAAGGCCGTGTTCTGGAACTCGGCGTCCTCCATGTAACGTGAGACGATCTGGTCGTTCTCGCCGAGGCGCTGGATCATGAGGTCGGCGATGATCTGCTTGATGCCGAGCTGGAACTTGTCGAGCGGGTTCGCCTTCGCCGTGTCGATGACCTGCTGGTTGCGGGCGGCCTTTTCGCGGATCTGCTCGAAGAAGATGCGGTCTTCTTCCGAAAAACTGGTGCCGAAGCGGTCGTTGAGCGCCTGGATGATCTCCGATAGCGGGGCTTTGACGTCCTTGGACGTGCCGGTGCCGACGTCTGTGGGACTCTTCACCCCCTCGGGATCGCCCTCCCTGATCCCGATGTCATCGGAGAAGATCTTCTGGATGCGGTAGAACTGGAGCCCCACCTCGTCGCTGATGACCACCCGCTCCGTGTCGCGGTCCAGCGGCAGATGCGGCAGCAGGAAGCGGGCGAAACTGTAGAGCATCTCCAGCGCGTCGTCCGCATACGGGATGATCTGGCTCATGAAAGCGTAGATGCGGACGTACCCGCCGAGCTTCTCCCGGAAAGCGTCACGGCGCTCGTCGTCCTCGATGGCGTTGTAACGGTCGACGGCGGGCTGCAACTGGCGCTGCATGAGGGCGTGGTCTTGGGCCGACTGTTTTTCGAGCGGCTTGTAGAAGACGCGGGCGAACGCCTCGACCTCGCTCTGGTGATAGACCTGCGCCTTGTCCAGCTCGTGCTTGAGCTCCTCCAGCTTGTGCGGATCGGACACCCCCTGGAGGCTGGTGGCGTCGTAGTAGGGCTTGAAGGCGCGATAAATGTCCTCCGCCTCGTTGACGAAGTCCAGGACGAAGGGCGGCTCCTTGCCGGGGATCTTGCGGTTGAGGCGCGAGAGCGTCTGCACCGCCTGCACGCCGTCGAGGCGCTTGTCCACGTACATGGCGCAGAGCAGCGGCTGGTCGAAGCCGGTCTGGTACTTGTTCGCCACGAGCAAGACCTGGTAGTCGGAGGAGGCGAAGCGCTCCGGGAGCTGCCGCTCGCTGACGGGCTTACCGCTCACGCAGTCGAGGTTCATGTTGGGCTCGGTGTACTCGATGCCTGAGTCGGGGTCTTTCACCGTGCCACTGAAGGCGACCAGCGGGCGGATATCCGAGTAGCTCTTGGACGAGATGTAGCGCTGGAAGGCCTGCATGTAGCGCACGGCGTGAAGTCGGGAGGGCGTGACCACCATGGCCTTGGCCCTGCCGTGCAGCAGGCCGCGCACCGTGCCGCGGAAGTGCTCGACCATGATCTCGGTCTTCTGCTCGATGTTCACGGGGTGCAGGCTCATGAACTTGGCCAGCGCCTTCGCCGCCTTCTTCCGGGGCAGGGTCGGGTCGTTCTCGATGGCCTTCACGAGGCGGTAGAAGTTCTTGTAGGTCGTGTAGTGCGTGACCACGTCGAGGATGAAGCCCTCCTCGATGGCCTGCCGCATGGAGTAGAGGTGGAAGGCCTCGGGGGTGCCGCTCGTCCCCGTGCGCCCGAACAGCTCCAGCGTCTTGCCCTTGGGCGTGGCGGTAAACGCGAAGAAGCTGAGGTTGGGCTGCCGCCCGCGCGACTGCATCACCTGGTTGAGGCGATCCTCCCAGTCGGCCTCCTCCTCGCCGTTCTCCGCCTTGGCGGACTTGCCCAGTATCTCCTTCAGCTCGCGGGCGGTCTCGCCGGTCTGGCTCGAGTGCGCCTCGTCCACGATGACGGCGTAGCGGCGCTTGGCGATCTCCGCCTCCCACGCCTTGGCCTGACGCTTCTCCTCGTCCGACGCCGCCTCGGCGCTCTCCGCCCCCGCCGCATGCAGGAGCCCGCGCAGCACGAACGGGAACTTCTGAAGGGTCGTGACCACGATCTTCGTGCCGTCGACAAGCGCGGCGGCGAGCTGCTTGGCGTCCTGATCGATGGCTTTGACCACGCCCTGCGCGTGCTCGATCTGATAGATCGCGTCCTGCAACTGGCGGTCGAGCACCTGCCGGTCGGTGATGACCACGACGCAGTCGTAGACCTTGGCGTCCCGCACATCGTGCAGGCTGGCGAGGCGGTGCGAGAGCCACGAGATGCTGTTGGTCTTGCCGCTGCCCGCCGAGTGCTGGATCAGGTAGTTGTGCCCGCTCCCCTCCTCGCGCGCGGTGCGGACCAGCTTGCGCACGGAGTCGAGCTGGTGGTAGCGCGGGAAGACCAGCGTCTCCTTTGTGACCTTCCTGTGGCCGCCCTTGCCGTCGTCGACCTTCTCCTCCTTGACTTCGAGGAACATGAAGGCGTGCAGGATGTCGAGGAAGCTCCCCCGTTCCAGCACCTCTTCCCAGAAGTAACCGGTGCGGTAGCCGGAGGGATGCTGGGGATTGCCCTTGCCGCAGATGATCTCGCCGGGATGGCTGCCCCGGTTAAACGGCAGGAAGTGCGTCTTGTCACCCGCCAGCCGCGTGGTCATGTGGATCTCGTCAGGGTCGGCTGCGAAGTGGACAAGCGCCCGCCGCTTGAAGGCGAAGAGCGGGGCGCGGGGGTCGCGATCCGCCTTGTACTGGCACACGGCGTTCTTCCAGCTCTGGCCGGTGCCGGGGTTCTTGAGTTCGATGGTCGCGACGGGCAGGCCGTTGACGGCGAGCAGCATGTCGAGCGTGCGGGTGTCGCCGGGGTGGCACGGCACCTGCCGCGTGACCGTGAGGCCGTTCTTGTTGAAGAGGTCGATGGTGTCGAAGTTCGCGCCGTGCGCGGGCTTGGCGTAAGAGAGCCGGAAGGGCTTGCCGTAGAACTTGAAGCCGTGGCGCAGGACATGGAGCGAACCCTTGGCGTCCAGCTCCTTGACCAACGCCGCGACGAGCGCCGACTCCAATCCCGCCCCGTGCAGCGACCGCATATCGGCCCAGAGCTTGGGCTGCGTGGCCTCAATGAAGGCGCACACCTGCGCGGGGAAAAGCGCCAGTTCCTTGTCCCAGCCGCCGAGATTGCCCCGCGTCCAACCGCTCTTTTTCAGCAGGATCTCCTCCACGTAGGTCTCGAAGGCATGTTCGTTGGTTGTCTTCATAAGGTTACATGGCCATCAAATAAGACTGTCAGGCGATGAGAATCGTAAGTCGTTGGTAATCAAGCGTTGACCTGCGACTGGCATAGCAAACGCCCCGTCTCCGGAGGCTTCGCATCAAATAACCATCAAATAAGAAAATCATATGGTTTCAAGCCCAGAAAGGAAGGTACTTGGCGTATTTCTTGCCTTGAGCGGGATCATATGGCTTGATCTGCCCGTCCTCGCTGGCGTCCCGGATGATCCGGGATGCGATCGCACTGTTCTTCTCATCAATTCCGAATCGTTCCCGCAGGCTGGAATTCGTCATCGGGTTACGTTCCACATGGCGGAGACAGGCATGCAGGTAGCAGGCCCGCACCCTGTCGTTCCGATCCATCGCGTTCAGCACCTTATGCGCAAAGAGCACCGCCCGTGTAGAACCGTCTGGCGTCTCGAAAATTGGCGCTGGCAACTGATAAAACTCGGTCTGAAACACCACTTTATCGACGCCACTACCACGCTCCTCACAAATGCCCGCCCGCCGCATCATGGAAGCCAGCGCTTCATTGCGTGAACGAGGAGGTGTATCGAGAAAACGTTCCGTTTTAACAAGAGGAAGTCCCGGGTTCGTTATTTCCATGCGGTCGGCAAAAATCTCGACCATTGGTCCGCTTCCCGTGACCGAGAAATCCTGATGAATAAGCGCGTTTGCAATCAACTCGCGGATGGCCGGTTCGGGATACATCGGCACATTTTTACGCAGGGCTTTTCCGACAACTTCGTTACGAGGAAGCAGGGCATTCACAAAATCGATTAACCCTTCGAACCCAGATGCGTATCCTTTGCGACCGTCTTGTTCACGTACAGTAATAAGCCGCCCCTTACCCTCATATACGATTACGCGGATGCCCTTTCTTTTCAACACTTTGAACGCGTCCAGATCCTTTGCAAATAAAATGGCCCCGAGATTCGTTATATCCCAGCCTCCCGCCGGGTTTGCCACAATCAGCCGATCATCCGCCAGACGGGACAGAATCTTGTCTCGGTCGGCAGGCAGCGGCTGCGACATCAAATCAAAGTAAGCCGGGTAATCCAGCAACGTGAGGACCTGAGCTGAATCCGCCCGTTCAACCGCTTTCAGATCCTCAAAAGGAGTTGTATCGAAAATCCGCCATAAATCGCGCTCAAGATTGGGGTGATCCTTCAGCTTTTGTCGATACGAGCCGACCCGAATAAACTCTATCCCTCCAAACTGTGTCGGCTTTCCCGTTGCGCGAGGGATCTCCAGCACCACAAGTCGCTTGCCGTCGATATCAAGTTCATTAAAGCGGAAATGAAGGCGAGGGTTCAGCAGTCGGACCAGCCAGCTTTCCAAATCCTCGTTCCCCTTTTTTGTTTGGCCAATCTGGAAAGACGTGCCGGTGATTTCGTGCGTTCCGTCCTTGATTCCCCAGACAAGGTAGGCGTTCGCCTTGCCCTTTAAGGCCGCTGTGTTGCTCAGCGCGGACAAGTATTCTCCAATGTCGTCGGGATTGGCAACATTCTCTTTGAACTCGACCCAGCCGGTCTCCTTGGGCAGCTTGCGCAGTTCGTTGACCAGACCAACAAGGTAATCCTGTGATTTATCCGTGCTCATGATGCGACCTCATTTCTCACATCAAT
>ERZ795056.1717-NODE-1717-length-25349-cov-53.555428_pt1 | contig 25349 bp, 24 predicted proteins | sample MGYA00375140_ERZ795056 | MGnify/ENA primary metagenome ERZ795056 (study PRJEB30185, sample SAMN05720227) | activated sludge metagenome | isolation source: Anaerobic digester | place: USA | collected 2015-03-09 ... | reverse complement strand
GAGAAGGCGGCGATGGGGTACTCGGTTACTTGAGCTGATCCTTAATCTTCTCGAGTGCGGTCATCGCGCACTGCTCGTCCAAGTGGCCGCCTGGTGCGCCGCCAACGCCGACCGCGCCAATGGTTTCGTTACCCACTTTGATCGGCACGCCGCCGCCCACCAACAAGAAGCCTGGGATGTGCACCAGCGTGGCGGCAGCCGGGTTCTTCTGCACGTTTTCCATCATCGCGAGCGTCGTGTTTTTCGCCGATGCGGAGGTAAACGCCTTTTGCTGGCTCGCACCTAGCGTGTGTGGGCCAGCGTTGTCGGCGCGTTGCACCGCGCGTACCGTGCCCGCGCGGTCGACCACGGTCGCCGCAACGTTGTAGCCGTTGGCGCTGCACGCGGCGACCGTTGCCCCTGCGATTTCATTGGCGAGCGCGAGCGAAATGTTGCGCTCGGTGCGCACGGCCTGTGCGTGGGCGACGCTAGCGAAGACAACAGCAAGCGATGCGGCAACCGCCGTGACCGCGGAAAGTGAGTGGATTCGTTTCATAAGTGGCTCCTTCATCGAGAGACGCAGCAACACGCTGCGCGATGGGAGAACATTAAATTTTGTGCGCGGATCGCACTATTCGGAGCGCTACGCGCAGGCATCCGTAAAACTACGTAGAGATGGCTCTCGGACGGTGGCGACTTACTCGACTTCCACTAACGCCGCGTAACGGCGAATCAACGTCGCAAGCGACTCGACATCAAGCTTCGCGAATACGTGCGCGCGGTGCGTCTCTACGGTGCGCGGCGAGAGCGTGAGCGCGCGGCCAATCTCTTTGTTCGTGAGCCCCGCAACAATCAACCCAAGCACTTCGCGCTCGCGTTCGGAAAGCGATGCAAAGCGCTCACGCGCCGCACGGTCGGCGGTGTTTCGCTCGCGCGAGCGTACGTGTTGGCGCACGGCGTTTTGCAACGCTTCGAGCAACCGCTCGTCGTCAACGGGCTTCTCCAGAAATTCCGCCGCACCCGACTTAAACGCTCGGCGGCACATCTCCACAGTCCCGTGCCCCGTGAGCATGATGATCGGCTGATCCACGCCCTCCTGCACCAGTGTTTCGAGCACCGTCAATCCGCTGATGCCCGGCATGCGCACATCGAGCACGATTGCGCCGATGCTCGCGCGGTCGAATTCACTCATAAAAGCGCTGGGTGCGGCCCATGTCTGCACTCGCAGCCCGACTGTGCTGATGAGTAGCGCGAGACTGTCGCGCACAGCGGCGTCGTCATCGATCAGATGAATGAGTGGTGAGAGCGATTGGCCTGCATGAATGGCGTTCATGCTCCGTCCTTTGTAGGAGCCGCTGCGAGCGGCAAGCTGAGCGTAAACATGGCGCCGTGCAACTCATTCTCACCCGCGCGTGCGTTCTCGGCGCGTATCCGTCCACCCATGTTCTCCATGAGCGACTCGCAAATACTCAGGCCCAATCCGAGCGCATCTGACGGCGTATCTCCGCTGGCACGCGTCGTAAAGAAAGGCTCGAACACGCGCGGCAACACATCGGCCGGAATGCCAGGACCGTTGTCAACGATCGCGAGTTCGCCGCGCGTAGTGTTCACAGAAATAGTGAGCCGAATTCGTCGATTCGCTGCGGGCACGGTTTGCAATGCATTGGACGCGTTGGTGAGTACGTTGTGGATCACTTGCTCCAGGGCAGTGGCGTCGGCCATCACTTTTGCAGAGTGCGTCGCGACGATCTCGGTTTGAATACGCAGCGCGCGAAGCTGCGGCTCTAGCAAGTAGAGCGCGTTGCGCACGGCGGCTTCGAGCGAAGTACTTTGCAGTGGTAGTGCGCGATTGGGCTGCGCCACGCTCTGCCGAAGCCGCGATAGCACGTCGGCCGCACGGCGCGCTTGGTCGGCGGCGCGTTGCATCGCGGGCTGTGCAGTGGCGATGTCGGGCGGATCGTCTTTGAGCAATCGCGCGGCGGCCTGCGTGTTGGCCAGCACCGCCGTGAGCGGTTGGTTCAGTTCGTGCGCCATACCGGCCGCAAGTTCACCGAGCGAATTCAGGCGAGCGACCTGGCCTAGTCGCAACAATTCTTCAGCGCGTACCCGGGCGCGACGCTGCCGCAGTATCGTGGCGAGTCCAATCATCAAAGCGATCGAGAGCGCACACCAGCCAAACATCAAGAGCCACGGCATTTCGCTCCAGCGCACACAACGCGTCACTACCACGTCAAACGGCTGGCTCTCGGTGGCGAGATGTTTGTGGAATTCAAATTTCCACGGCGAGCCTTGTAATTTTCCTGGCTGCAAAACCCATTCGTTCGTACCGATTGCAAGCGCAACCCGTACCGCGCTGTCTCGGTCTCCGGCACCGTTTATCGCTGTCGGCCATTCGCTCCACGGCACCATGCTTTGCATGTCGATGAGCAACGCATGGCTCAACGTCGACGATGCCTGCACCATCCAAAATTGCCCTTTCGTGTAGTCGACCACCGCGAGTACAGGGCGTGCCTTTGCGCGTGATGCGGCCTCAGCGGTTGCGAGCGAAGTTGCACTGCCCGCCAACGGCCACTGCGCCTCGTTGCTGCGTTTGGCAGCCAACAGCACCTGCGGGTAAACCGATGACAAGCGCCGTTCTCGGTCATCACTGTCGGTGGGAGATTGCAGCAACCCGAGGGTTGCGAGAATCGCATCGTGCTGCACCGCGCGCTGACTCAGCAACCGATGCATGATGCGCGCGTCGGTATCGAAAGCGTCGCGCATTTGCGTGAGCGCGCGCTGCCCAATGAGCAGGCAGCCCGCTACCGCAAGCGCTGCGGTAGCTGCAATCCAAGGCAATGTTTTTTCGGAGAATGCGTGCATCCGAAACATTCTTTCACGCCGCCGGGGCGATGCGGCTTGGCCTTGCTGCGACGTAAGTGTGTTCGACGCATGTCTCGCCGCGAAAGACCGCTTCAGCCGTTGAATGCAGTGTCATGCCCACGCGTTCGAGCAGGCGCATGGATGGGCTGTTGCGGGCATCAGTGATGCCAACGATCACGTCAACAGGTGTATGTTCAAAAATCATCGCTATGGCGCATCGCACAGCGTCGGTAGCCAATCCTCGTCCCTGCGATTCGCGTTGCAACGTAAAGCCAATCTCGGCGTGCGTGCAGTCGCCGCGAAGGTGAACGCCAATGTCACCCACCAACGCCAACGTATCACTGTCCGCGATCGCAATCTGCACCCATTCGCCCGGAACGAAATGCTCCGCGGAACCGAACTCAGCGAGGAACTTCAACGCGGCTTCGTCGGATGTCGGCAACCAGCCTTGATACCGGCCGAGTTCCATGTCGTGGCGGTACGACTGAAAAACGCGCAGATCAGAAGCAAGAAAGCGACGCAGCGTGACTCTCGCGCCGCGCCTAGGCAGTACCAGCGGGTAATTGGCTGCGGGTGCAAGTGGCATGGCCGCCATTGACATAGCGTTCAATGACGGTTCACGTCAAACTATGGCCATCGGACAACATTGATAGCGTTGATGCTCACGCCGTGGCGTGCTCTTTCTGCGCGGAGTTCACCGCTTCGCTGGCCTTGGCAGTCGACGGCGCCACAATCCCCAAACGATCTAAGGCCGCTGCAAGTTGTGCCACCGTCCGATCCACGTTGTGCCATTTTTCGAGGCCAAACAAACCAATACGGAAGGTCGAAAAATCCGCTGGTTCGTCGCACTGCAACGGTACTCCCGCTGCGGTTTGCAGCCCTTCGGCAAGAAATTTTTTGCTCGTCTGCAGACCCACGTCCTCGGTGTAACTCACGACCACGCCGGGGGCCTTGAAACCCTCGGCTGCGACGCTCGGAATACCGCGACTTTCGAACAGCGCACGAACTTTGGTGCCCAGCGCCAATTGCTCCGAACGCACGCGATCAAAACCGTACGTTTCCGTTTCGAGCATCACCTCGCACAGGCGTGTTAGCGCGTCGGTGGGCATCGTCGTGTGGTACGCGTGTGCGCCGCCCTCGTAGGTTTCCATGATCTGCATCCACTTCTTCAGATCACAGGCAAAGCTCGTGCTCGTGGTGCCGTCAATCGCCGCACGCGCGCGCTCGGAGAGCATGACCATCGCACAGCACGGGGAGCTGCTCCAACCCTTTTGCGGCGCACTCACCAACACGTCAACGCCGGTCGCTGCCATGTCCACCCACATCGCACCCGATGCAATGCAATCGAGCACGAAGAGACCGCCCACGGCGTGCACTGCATCGGCCACGGCGCGCAAATAATCGTCCGGCAGGATCATTCCGGCGGCGGTTTCAACGTGGGGCGCAAAGACCACGGCCGGCTTCTCGGCTGCGATCGTCGCAACCACATCCGCGATCGGCGCAGGTGTCCACGGTGATTGTTTGCCGCTGCCCGTGCGCCGCGCTTTCATCACGATGCTCGACGATGGAATATTTCCCATTTCAAAAATTTGCGTCCAACGATAGCTAAACCAACCGTTGCGAATCACGAGCGCTTTTTTGCCCGTCGCAAATTGGCGCGCAACGGCCTCCATGCCAAACGTGCCGCTACCAGGCACCAAGACCGCAGACTTCGCGTAGTACACGGTCTTCAACATGCGAGAGATTTCACGCATGACGCCACCAAAGCGCTTCGACATATGGTTCAGCGAGCGGTCTGTGTAAACCACCGAAAATTCAAGCAACCCATCCGGGTCAACAGCAGGCAATAGGCCGGGCATACAGTTCTCCTCGTGAACGACGTCCGGGTGCGTTGGCCCGGCGCTTTTTTTGATGGACACAGACGATAGCACGGAAGCGACGCAGCGTGCTGTCTGCGTACACTCACGCCACCTCTGCCATTGCAAGCCCCATGCTCGACATCCTCGCCATCACCACCCCGATCTATTTAATTATTTTGATTGGCTATGTGATGACGCGACGTGGGTTGTTTGCGAAGGCGGACATGCGCGTGTTGGGTGCGTTTGTGATGAATTTGGCATTACCCGCGCTATTGTTCAAGGCCCTCTCCACGCGGCCGATTGTCGAAATTTTCAATGTGCCGTATTTGGTGGCGTATGCGCTCGGCTCGCTCTTGGTCATTGCGGTGGGTTACGTTTGGTCGCGACGCGTGAGCGGGCAGGACGTGACGACGAGTGCGATTTCGACGATGGGTATGTCGTGCTCCAACAGCGGGTTTGTGGGCTATCCGATTCTGCTGTTGACGATGCCGTCGGTTGCGGGCGTGGCGTTGGCGCTCAATATGCTCGTTGAGAATCTGCTCGCGATTCCGCTGCTCCTGTTCATCGCGGAGCAAGGGCGAAATCCGGCGGGGCGGTGGCGTGCGGTACGCGATTCGTTGGTTCGCTTAACGCGCAATCCGTTGGTGATTGGTCTCATGGCAGGCGTGCTCTTTTCGCTCACGGGATGGGCATTGCCCACGCCGATTTCTCGCACGGTAGATTTGCTCGCGGCGGCGAGTGGCGCGGTGTCGCTCTTCATCATCGGCGGTACGTTGGTGGGCGTTGAACTGCGTGGGCTCGGGCCGCGCGCCGCGCCGATTGTGTTCGGCAAATTGCTGCTGCATCCGCTATTCGTGTTCGCCATGATTGCGGCGTGTGCGGCACTGGGGCTGCGCATGGTGGACCCAGAGTTGCGCGCCGCAGCGGTGCTGCTCGCTGCGATGCCGATGATGGGCGTTTACACGACGATTGCGCAAGGATTCGACAAGGCCGAGTCCAGCGCGGCGGCGTTGCTGGTCACGACGATTGCTTCGTTCTTCACCTTAAGCGCGCTCTTGTGGCTGCTGCGGCATGGCGGGCTGACGTAGTGTCGCGCTGTGTCACAGAGGAATCGTCGGTTGATGTCTTTTTGCCTTTAACGACAGCTGGGCGGTCGTTGTAGCTCGTTTTATTGACTAGTCGATAAATTAGAAAACACGCCTAAAACGACCGCCTGGCTGTCGCTTGAGCCATAAAGCTGTAAATCGCTCACACTGTCTTGGATGCCCTGCTCGGAACCGTGCGCAGAAAACTATTCAACCCAAACGACCGCATCGTCCACCGCGTAAAGTTTGCACCCCGTTTTCGCGATCTGGGCGCAACGATCTAACGTGCGCTTGATAGCGTCATTGCCCGTCTGAAAACTCCATTCGCCCTTCGGTCCGATGGCGAACGCGCGCGGCACGTCGCTATTGAGAAAACGCCGGTAGCCGTTTTCTTTGACATCAGGTTTTACCAACGGGAGTTTGCTCGAATCCACGAGCGACGCAAAGGTTGTAGCAGCGGGTGCACCTTCCGCCGTGGGTGACTTGATACCCAATCGTGCAATGAATTTGTCGAGCACGGGCCGCCATAAATTCATCCCCGCGCCGATCAACGTGTGCCCGTCGCTACCCACCGCTGGAAGCATCACAAATTCGGCCTTTCCGCCCGCACTGACGTACGCGTCGTGCCATTTGCGCGGGATGCTTGCGCCCCAGTAATTGTCGTTTTCAGCGTAGAGCCAGAGCATCGGCGTCGCGCCAGCGTTGGCTTTGCCGGCGTCCGCAAACACACTTGCTAATTGTGAATATGAGCACGGGTCGGCCTTGCGCGCGACGGGGTCGCCGCCACCGCCACCGGCGAAATTAATGCCCGCGATAACCGACGGATGCTTTTTCCCCATCGCCACGACGGTCGCGAAACCGCCCATCGACTGGCCCATCACGATCACTTTGTGTTTGTCCACCCACGGCTGTTTGAGTGCGAACTCAATCGCTGCGAGCGACTGAACGTTGGTCGATTCAGCAGCGACGCCGTAGCGCTTCGCGCCGCACGGTCCGGTCTCCTCAGGGTCGGGTTCAAGCCCGGTGTCGCCATAACCCAGCCGGGTCGGCACGAACACCGCCACGCCGCGCCGTGTCCAGTAACGCGCGATGTTGGTGTAGCGCCAACGCCCTGGATTCGCACGGTCGGTGCCGGAGCGACCATGATGCATGATCACCGCCGGAAACGGGCCGTCGCCAGCGGGTTTGAAGTGCGTCACGATCATCTCACCGCTACGCGCGTCGCCGAATAGCGGCTGGACTTTCACTGGAACTTTGTCGATGGTTTCGTACATATCCGCGGCGAGTTGCGGCGTGGTACCGCCCTCCTCTTGCGCTGGCGTTTGCGCAAAAGCGGTGGTGATCGCGAGCGATGCGACGACAAGTGCGTAGCGGTGCGATGCAGTTCTCATGGTGCTAATTCGTGCGTGGTTCAGTTTACGGGTTACTAATTATTGCCGCCTGCATCGGTGCCGCCAACGAACGCGGTCGTCACCTGCGTCGTCATGTTGTCTTGATACTTAGAGCCTGTGCCGCTCATGCGAATGCCTTCGTCCGCGTTATTTACGGCGTTGCGGCGAAGAATGGCACTCGCGCCCGCGAAAATGCCGCGAAATGTGCCCGCACCTGCGCCGCCCGTGATGCGGTTTTGCTCGTAGACGGCGCCGGTGCACGACGTGCAAATAATGCCGGCACCGACACCCGTTGTCGCCTCGACGACGTCGCTGATGTCGTTGTCGATAAATCGAACTCGGTTGCCGTAGCCGACGATAGCCATTGCATTAGTCGATGCCCCTTGCGGAACGACGCGGTTGACATTCACCCGACGCACAATGGAATGGTCGCCGACAACGATCAATCCGAAGCCGCGCGAGGATTCGATGCGCAGGTCTTGCAGGATGACGGCGTTCGGGTTCGTCGCGTATACCCCGGCGTTCAGCGCCGCGTTGAAGCCGCGAATCGTGCCATTACTTAACTCAAATCCACGCAGCAACGAATTGTGGAAGATGCCGTTGGCGGTGGACGCCACACCCGCCGCTGTACCGTCAAGCACGAAGCCTTGCAGATCAAGATGCACATCGGCCGCATTCACCGAAATCGCCGCCCCGCTGGTCAGCGTGCTGCTGAGCGACTGCGTAAGGCAATAGCGCCCCGGCGAGGTGATGCTGGTTGGAACGGTGGTAATGGGGGTGCACGTTTGTGCTGACGCCATTTGAGCGAAGAGCGCAGCAACAGCAATGGGGGCGAGCGACATGAATTTCATGGTGATTTTCCTTGCGGTGAGGTGGGCCGTCCGTGCGATTCGACGGTAATACGCCCATGAAACGAATTCGCGGTGCCATTCACGCCAAGGCGCGTCATTTTTTACCCAATGGCGAAGTCTTCGCAAAAAAATCGTTCCAGAGGCAGTCGCTATTGCATCTCTAGGGAATCAACCATGAATTCGCTTTTGAATAGTCGCTTGCGCCACGTGCACGGCTCGCCTCACGCGCGCCACACAGGGTTTATCGCGCTGGCGCTGCTCTGCGTTGCACTTTCGATGCCAACGACCGCCCAGGTCTATGTCTCGGTAGGCGTTGGCGGTGAACCCTTCACCAGCCCTTTTCGAGCGCACACCTGCGCGGTACTCGACACGGGTGTAGTGCAGTGTTGGGGCTCCAACTCTAACGGACAGCTGGGCAACGGCGGAACGCAGGATCACACCATGCCAGCAACGGTCACTGGCCTCACGGGCGTTGTTCGCGTAGCAACAGGTAGGACTCACACGTGTGCGGTTCAGGCTAGTGGCGCGGTGTGGTGTTGGGGAGAAAACTCCACAGGCCAACTTGGGAACGCAAGCACAACAGAGGCTCACCTCCCCCAGCAGGTTTCTGGCATCAGCACCGCAGTCGAGGTTTCGCTCGGCAGCAGGCACACCTGCGCGCGCCTCAGCGACGGTGGCGTGCGCTGTTGGGGCAGCGCCAACAGTGGAAAACTGGGTAACGGTGCCACCACCGGCAGCAGTACTGTGCCGGTCGCTGTGTCTGGTGTCACCAACGCCGCCATGCTCAGCAACGGTCGAGACCACACCTGCGCGGTGCTCTCCACTGGAGCGGTCGTGTGTTGGGGCGAAAACCTCAATGGAACATTGGGCAACGGCACAACCACGGACAGCGCGGTACCCGTTACAGTGCCCGGTGTTAGTAACGCGGTGAAGGTCGGGGCAGGCACATTTCACACCTGCATCGCGCTAGGCACGGGCGCCGTGCAGTGCTGGGGCGAAAACGCTAGCGGGCAACTCGGCAACGGCACGACAACTGGCAGCCTGACTCCAGTGACGGTCATTGGCTTGACACAAGTGACGCAACTGAGCAGCGGAGCAGCCCACAGCTGCGCGCGACTGAGCACCGGCGCGCTAAAGTGTTGGGGTACGAATGCTAACGGTGAGCTTGCGGTTGGAAGCAACGCGTTTTCCTCCTCGACGCCATTGTCTGTACTGGGCATCAGCGATGCGCAGGCCGTTGCGGCGGGTGGTAGCAACGCTTGTGCGCTTTTGAGCACCGGCGGCGTACGGTGCTGGGGAGACAACGCGCTGGGACAACTGGGTGTAGGTGGCATTGCGCAGAGCGCCACGCCGGTGACGGTGTCAAACTTCACGGGAATTGGCGCGGTGTCGTTGGGTGCCGATCACAACTGCGCGATCACAACGCCCGGCGGAGCCGTTTTCTGTTGGGGGGACGGCTCAAGCGGGGAACTAGGCGCTGCGTACGCAGCCGGGAGCACATCTCCCGTCGCCATCGTTGGTTTGCCCGCAGCGACTTCGATTTCGGCCGGCAGTAATTTCACCTGTGCACGAATGGCGGACTTGACCGTGCAATGTTGGGGAAGCAACACCCAAGGGCAGCTCGGGCGCGCCGGTTCGTCGTTTGGCGTGCCGGGGGCAGTGAACGGCATCGCGTCCGCAGCCGAGGTCAGCGCGGGCGGCAGCCATGCCTGTGCACGACTGACGAACCAAACGGTGCAGTGCTGGGGTGACAACACCGACGGGAAACTCGGAAACGGCACCACGAGCGGTGGCATTACACCCGTGGTCGCAACGGGTATCAGCAACGCGAGTGCGGTCTCGGCGGGCAATCGCAGTACTTGCGCGGTGCTGAGCACTGGATCGATCCTCTGCTGGGGTTCAAATGCCAGTGGGCAGCTAGGCGATGGAACAACAGTCAACAGTAACGTGCCCGTATTCGTCGCGGGTGTCAGCAATGCTGTGTCTGTGTCAGTGGGCGACTCGCACGCCTGTGCGCGGCTCAGCGACAGCAAAGTAAAGTGCTGGGGCGCGGGTGCGACCGGAGCTTTGGGTAACGGGTTGCCTGCCAGTTCCGGCACGCCCGTCTTCGTCACGGGCATCAGTACCGCGACGCAGGTGTCTTCAGGCAGTAAACACACCTGCGCGCGACTCAGTGACGGCCGCGTCATGTGCTGGGGGTCCAACAGCTCCGGACAGGTCGGCAATGGCAGCGAGACAGACGCCTTGGCGCCGCAAGAAGTGTTCGGCATTACTACAGCAAGCTCCGTCGAGGTCGGTGACGCTACGAGCTGCGCACGACTAAGCAACGGAACCGTGAAGTGCTGGGGAAATAACGCACACGGACGTTTGGGCGATGGGCAGGCGATGCTAGATGCGCGCGTGCCACAACCCATCGGCGGCGGGTCCTCGTGTTCGCTGGACGTCGACGGCAACGGATCGGTGGACACCCTAACCGATTTGCTCATGCTGACGCGAGCGCGCATGGGTATGTCCGGCGCAGCCGTTACCGCTAACGCGATAGGCGCCGGCGCGACTCGCACGACGTGGCCGTTGATTCGCGCGCATCTCGTCAACGGCTGCAAGATGCAGGGGCTCGCGCCTTAGCGTCTTATCACCTTAGAACTGGCGAAACATCGAGCCGCTATCGTTGTGACGGGCCGTCGTGAAACATCGAAGCCCCGCGCGCCTGGGCTTGGAGACGGCGTGGCGTTCTCGTCCAATCAACTAGCGGCCGCACTACCGATCGGCACACGCCTCGAACACGGGGAGCAGCTAGCGAAAGTGCGGTGCGGCCGCGGGCGTTTGTGCCAATGTCGTTCTCGGCTTCACAGTGATCTCAGGCGCCGCTTTGTGGTCGCCCTGCGCCTGGCCATCGTGCTGCTAAGCGACTGGATGACGCGTTAGCGAACTGGTCTCCCGATCGCGTCTACTCCGATCCGATTGTGCAGCGGAACGCCAGACCGCGCGAGTGCGTCAACGGGAAGCGATGTGGGCAACCCGCCAAGACTCTTCGTGTCGCCGACCGCGACAAGACATTCACGATGTACTGCGATCGACTGTGCGCGGAGCAATGAATTCGCGGAGAACTTCGAAGCAATGGCGGATGTCGTCGTTAACAACGGAAGCGCCTCGGCGCAGCGGCCTTGTGCTTTCAGGTAGATGGCGTGACGGAGCAACATAATGTGTGTGTTGTTGGGGCGGCGTTGGTCAACGGGCTGCGCGATCGCCAACTCGACGATGGGTGTTGAAAGTTTTAGGGCTGCTGCCGCATCACCCGCCAAATATGCGTTGAGCGCTTTCTGTGCCAACGCAATGTGTTGAACTTTGCCCAGCGGGCCAGTTAGATCTGGAAAGCGCTTCAGAACTCCGTCGTAAACGGCGTCGGCGTCAGCGTGCTTTGCCAAAAGGCTCTGATTCATGGCGATGCGCAGCAAAATGTGCGCGTGTTCCGCCGACTCCAATGGCCACAGACTCGCGAGCGCCTGTGAGAATTTTTGGAAATGTTGCAGCGATGCGTCGTACGCACCGGTTTCGGTGAGCGCGCGCCCCTTGGTTAGCGGTAACAACACGCGCCCGACGCCGCTGTCACCTAGTGATGCGGGCAACCGCTCGAGAATTGCCGAAGCAGTCGCTACGTCGCCGTAGTTAAGCAAATGATCCACATAGCGCAGGCGATTTCGAATAACCGTGTCGACTGGAATGTGCGCGACGTTGTTGTCAATGCCGATTTGGCTCTTGGCATACATCGCTTGAGCCTCTTCAAATTCCCCGACATTCGACAACGAGCGACCAAGCGCTTCGTACGCGCGCGATGCCCAAAAGGAGTCGTCACCCCATTTAGGGACGCCGACTTCGATCGCTCGTCTGAGGTGTCGAATCGCAAGGCGTGGGGCGTTTTGGGTAACCAGTGATTCACCGAAAGTCAGTTGTGTCTGTGCGACCTTGATCGAATCGCGTCCCTTCTCGGATTCGGCAAGTTCTATCGCGCGTCGGTACGCTGTGCGCGAGGCTTCGATCTGCTCATTCACGTCCAAGGCGTATGCATAGTGTTGCAAGTTGTCGATCTTGCTGTCCACGTCAGCGCTGTATGTGTCGCTCAATTCGACGGCGCGCTGGCCATGCGCCAACGCCAGCGAACGCTCATAGGCGGACGAGTGGAGGTGAGAGAGTGTGCCGTTCACGTTGGCACGGATACGTTGTAACTTCGGATCGCGATTGGATTGCAACTCCTTATCCAGCGCCAACAGCTGCGACTTTGCATCAGCCGTTTCGCCGGTGTCGTAGAGAGCGGCGGCGATCGCGTAGCGCGTGGCGAAAATTTCGACGTCTGGCAGTGGGGTCAGCGATTTCAACGCTGACACCCGAATATTCAAAGCAGCAATCGCATCTCGATTGAGATGGAGGTCACGGAGCAGGCCGCCCACGACGCCAAGAAGCTCGGCACGTAAGGCGGGTTGTGCGGCAAATTGTTTTGGCAACTCGGCGACAGCTTCTTTGAGCAGCGCTTCCACGGGCAACGCACGTTTGCGCGCAGCCGCTACTTGATCCAGGCTATTGGTTTCAAAGAGCTTGACCAAAAAGTCCTTGGTGGCTTTCGCGGTCTGGGCTTCGCGCCGCGCCGCCAAGGCTTCGACGAGGCGTGCGCTTTCTGCGGCGCGTGCCCGTGCCGCCTCGGCTTCCGCGAGACTTCGCGCTTGTGCGCTCTCTTCAGACGCGCGTTGCGCCACGGCCGCGCTTGCCTCCGCGCGTTGGTAGCTTTCTTGCGCCGCGCGCTTCTCGCGTTGCGCATCATCGGTCGCAGCTAAGGCACTTGCTGCCTGTGTTTCCGCGATCCCTCGCTGAAGATTCGCCTCACGCGCTTGCCAGCTCGCAACACCGACGCCGCCGACGAGCGAGAGCGCGACCGCGCCTGCCGCGCTGACCGCGAGTTTGTTGCGGCGAACGAATTGGGTGATGCGATAACGTTGACTGTCGGGCTGTGCGCTTACTGGTTCGTTGCGTGTGTAACGATCTAGGTCGTCGGCAAACGCGCTCGCGGTGGCATAGCGCTGCTGCGGATCCGGGTGAAGCGCTTTGAGGCAGACGGCGTCAAGGTCGGGCCGGATGGACTCGCTGACGCCCGCGGTGCTGTCGCGCGCTGCCGCGCGGCTCGGAGCGATGGCGCGCACGTCTGACGTCGAATTGCTGCCGTTGGTCAACGGTCGCACGCCCGTGAGCAACTCGTAAAGGATGACGCCGAGGGCGTAGACGTCGGTACCGGTGGTGATCACCGCGCCGGCGCGCTGCTCGGGGCTCGCGTAGTCGGGTGTGAACGGGCGGCCATGCAGTTGTGTGAGCGCGCCTTCGCCGTTTGTCGGCGCTTCGGCGCTGAGCAGTTTGGCGATACCAAAGTCCAGCAACTTCACTTGACCCTGTTGATCGACTAGGATGTTGGCGGGTTTGAGGTCGCGGTGAATGACGCCGCGCGCATGGGCATATTCGACGGTCCGCGCAACTTGCCGTACCAGCGTGACGCGCGCATCGAGCGTGGCGTTGGTGCGTTTGCAATGCGTGTCGATGCGCTCGCCGTCGATGAGTTCGAGCGCGAGCCATGGGCGTCCGTTTGCCTCCACTCCAGCGTCGAAAATGCTCGCGATATTCGGGTGTTGCAGGCTTGCGAGAATGTCTCGCTCCATCAGGACGCGGTCGTGCCAGCCGCGCGTATTGCCTACGAAATACGGGAGCTTGAGCGCAACACTGCGCTTTAGACCGCCGTCGCTGCGATGTGCGCGCCAGACGCTCGCGCTTCCGCCTTCACCGAGCAACGCGTCGAGCGTGTAGGTGCCGATTTGCTGCCCAACGGCTGCATCGCTTCGCTCGGCATCTTCCGTGTCATCACCCGCGTCGCGCCCGTCAAAAATGAGTCCAGACGGTGCGGCGAGAAAGGTGCCCGACTCCACGCCGCGCTCGGGGAAGAGCGCTTTTGCGAGTAGCGCCTTCACGCCGTCGTCGCCCACAGGTAGCGCGTCAAACCATGCACGGCGTGCGGACTCGGACACGTCGAGGCCGGTGCGCACTAGTGCGTCGAGCGCTTTGAGTTGTTGCAGCGTGAGGGGCATTTGACTTGTTCGTATTGGCGCGGGTTATCGCTGCGCGCTCGTGAGTGTTCTTTGCGCAAGCGTTCATGGAACAAAACGGAATTGGCGGGAAATATTCGCCAACTCACACGCAATATTTACGAAGGGCTATTCGTTCATCATCGCGCGCAACAACGCACGCGCCCGCTCCCATTCGCGGCTCGCGGTGCGCGCAGCCATGCCGAGCGTTGCCGCCGCTTCGGCTTCTGACAAACCGGCGAAGTAGCGCAGTTCAACCAAGCGTACGAGGCGAGGATCAAGGGCCGCGAGCTGCGCCAGCGCTTCGTGCACGCGAAGCACATCGGGTTCAGCCTCGACCGATGACGCGGCGGATTGCATCACTTCGGTGTTTAGTTCCAACAATGCCTCGCCGCCACCGCGCCGTGCCGCGCTGTTGGCGCGGACTAAATCAACGATCACCGAGCGCATCGCTTGCCCACAGTAAGCCATGAACTGGCCGCTGGTGGCGAACGCGCCGCGCTGCTTTTCAGCGAGACGCGCGTAGGTGTCGTGCACCAACATCGTAGTGTCGAGGATCGTGCGTGCGCCCACCGTGCGCAGCCGCGAGCGCGCCAGGCGCTTTAAGTCCGGGTAGAGCGCGGCGAACATGGCATTAGTCGCGTCGAACGTTACGTCCGGCACGGCGGTGCTGCTCTGTTCGGTTTCACGCTCGGACATGCGAATCTTTTTCCGGTGGTTAGATCGTCGCCACGAAAACGTCGACGGCGTTTTGATGTGCAAAAGTTGCGAATTGGCGTTGATTATTCCGCAGAGCGCGAACGCTTGGTGGCAAGGATCACATTTGAAGTTGGTTTTACAGCTTTTTAGCGCTAACGACCAGCGGGCGGTCGTTCTGACTAACAATCTCTAGTTGTCGACATTTAATAAAAATGGCCATGAACGACTGCAGGACAGTCGCCGGAGCCAAAAAGCCATACGTCCTGTCATTCTGCGACCGCGTTGCCGCTATCCTCACGCATCGTTTCTCGCAAGCCGTTCGCCATATTCATGACCACCACCCAACTGTCCAAGTTACCCACGCCGGTCGCGCTCGTTGATACGCAGCGCATGCAAGCCAACATCGACACCATGCAAAGCCGCATGAACGCGCTCGGAGTTGCGCTGCGGCCACATGTGAAAACGAGCAAATGCGTTGATGTGGTGAAGCGCCAGATCGAGGCAGGCGCGCGCGGCATCACTGTGTCCACGCTCAAAGAGGCGGAGCAATTTTTCGCAGCGGGCATCACCAATGTTCTCTACGCCGTCGGTATGGTGCCATCAAAATTGCCGCAGGCGAAAGCGCTGCGCGAGCGCGGTTGCGATTTGAAGATCATCGTCGACAGCGTGGAAGCGGCGCTCGCCGTGGCTGCGTTTGGGCGTGACCAAAAGCATGTCTTTGAGGTGTGGTTAGAGGTGGACACCGATGGCCACCGCGCAGGGCTCGCACCCGAAGGCGACGCGCTGATCGCCACCGGCCGTGCGTTGCACGAGGGCGGCATGACGCTCGGCGGCGTGATGACGCATGCGGGCGCGAGCTACGCGCTCAACACGCCCGCCGCGCTCGAAGCGATGGCCGAGCAAGAGCGATCACGCTGCGTGCGCGCCGCCGAGCGGCTGCGCGCGGCGGCGCTGCCATGCGCGAACGTGAGCGTTGGCTCAACGCCAACCGCGCTCTCGGCGACGCGGCTCGACGGCGTGACCGAAGTCCGCGCTGGCGTTTATGTATTTCATGATTTAGTGATGGCGAATGTGGGTGTGGCGCAGTTGTCGGACGTGGCGCTATCCGTGCTCACCACGGTGATTGGCCACCAGAAAGAAAAGGGCTGGGCGCTGGTGGACGCCGGATGGATGGCGATGAGCCGCGACCGCGGCACGCAGAAGCAAACGCACGACTACGGCTATGGTCAGGTGTGTGATGCGGACGGGAATCCGATTGCAGGTTACGTGGTCGACAGCGCGAACCAAGAGCACGGCATCATCGCGCGCGCAGGTGGTGAAATCGATGCGGACATTGCTTCGCGCTTTCCAGTCGGGACGATGCTGCGCATCCTGCCCAACCATGCGTGTGCGACGGCTGCGCAATTTCCCGAATATGTCGCCGTCGAGGGCGATACGCTAACGGCGTGGCCGCGCTTTTACGGGTGGTAGTGCGTGCGCAAAGTCGTTCGCTACAGGTTCCGGTCGGCGCAGTTGTTCAGGTTGTAGGCGACGACTTGGCGTCGCTTCGTCGCATGAAAATAAACCGGACACAAGCGCGGCCAAGTCCGCGCCTACACCTTAGGCCCCAAGCGCTTCGGCATACGCCGGCCACGCAAACAAACTCGCGTGCACGCGCGGCGTGTAAAACTTCAAATTCGCTATGCCGTTCGCGGCGAGTTTCTCGCCGATAGCAATGGCATCAAGCGCCGTCGGATCGCCACGCATCGACGCGCAGGCCATGCCCCATTCCGCGCCGTAAATCGGCATGAACGCTTTGTACGCCGCAACGTGCGTGAACACGCTGCGCAGATCAGCAAGCGTTTTGGCAAAGCGCTCCGGGTGATAAAAAGCGCTGCCGATGTGCGCGGTCATCAAACCGTCCATCGTCAGTCGCGAGCGAACAAGCGCGTACGTTTCTGCGCTGTAAAGTTGGTTCGCTGCGTTCGTCTCGTCGTCGCCCGGATCGGTCAAATCCATGATGATGAGATCGAAGCTCTCCGCGCTGTCACGCAGCGTCGCGAGAGCGTCGCCGATGACGATTTCAACGCGTGGATCGTCCAGCGCACCTTGGTTGACATGCGAAAAATGTTCGCGGCAACTCGCAATCACTGTCGCGTCTAACTCGGCAACGACGATACGCGTGATGCTCGAATACTTTAGCAACTCGCGCGCGGTGCAACCGTCTCCTCCGCCCATAACGAAGGCGCTGCGTGGCGCTGGATGCGTAAGCGCGGGCACATGCACCATGCATTCGTGATAAACAAATTCATCTCGCTCTGAGACCATAAACGCGCCGTCGAGCGAGAGCGCCCGACCCAACGCACGCGTGTCGTGCCAATCGAGACGTTGCAACGGCGACTGCGTCGTTATCGGTGCCTGCCGCTCTGCGAAACCGTGCACCACATCGGGTGTGAGCCATTCGAGCGCTAGGTGCTGGTCGTCCGGCGTTTCGGGCGCGCCGGGCACGCCACGTTGCACCCGGTTGCGATTGCTGCGCGCGGGCAAAAAAAGTTCAACGAGCGCATCGGTGAGCGCCTGCGCTTTGCTGGTGTTGTCGTGCTTGAAATTGCAGACGTAAACGTCGAGCGTGACGGCGTTAAGCTCCGGCCACGTGTGTACAGCGAGGTGGGATTCGGCCAGCAGCACGAGGCCGGTGACACCGCCCGGCTGGTCTTCAAAGTTCGCAAACTGATGAAAGTCGTCGCCCACCACAGTGAGCCCTGCGCCGCGCACGAGTCGGATGCAAGCTTCTTGCAGGACGCCACGGTCAACGAGCAAATCGCGAACGCAAGCACACTGAAAAAGATCAGCGGTTAGGTGGATGCCCTGCATCTCTACGTTGGGTAGTCGCCGTTCGCGATGAACCGCGAAGTTCGTCTAAGGCTTGATGTAGGCGAAGCGTTCGCGCGTTTGCAACTGCCCAATTCGCGCCACGCCAGAGGGCGTGAAGTCCGCGTCGAGAATGAACTGCTCTTTTTTCAAATTGCGATTCTTGAGCGTGATTTCGCAAATCTCAAACTTCACACCGCGCGCCTTGAGCGCCGAAACCAGCGGCGCGTATTCGGTTTTGCTCTTCTCTTCTTTTGCGCCTTCCATCAGCATGTCCACGCCGTCGGCATGCGTCACCACCGTAATCTGTGTGGTTGGCGCGACGTCCATGTGGTTGCGAATGTTGCGCAGCCCCTTAAGGCCCTGCGCCGCCGCGTTGTCGATGTGATAAACCACTTTGTCTTGTGCGGCGGCAATCGTTGCGCCAGCGGTAAGCAGCAAGATTGTGAAGAATTTGGCTAAGCGATTCATAGTGTTTCCTAAGCTATTCCAATGAAGCTTAGAGTTTAGCGCGCTACAACCGCAACGACAGCACCGATCCACCCATCCGGCTCGAGCTCATCCAGTGAAACATCGAATCTACGGTCACTGTTTCGATTCGATCCGAAAAGCGTTTCTCATTCGGATGATCGTCGAAGGCGACGTTGGCGGCGCTCATGCGGCCGCCAAGTCGGGTGAGTGGATCAATCTTTAGCGTCGTCGGCTGATAGCCCTTGTACTTGAGCCACGCTTGGGCTTGGTCGCGCGACTTGATGTCGGCATCCATCGCGAGTGCAAGCATTTCAAGCGCCCATTGGTTGGACTGTTGATAGCGCGTGCCCCATGCGTAGCTCACGATGCTGTAAGGCTTGATGTGTAGCGCCGTGACCTTTCGCTCATCGTTGAGTGTCGAAAGTAAGCGACGCTGCACGTCCTCGTTCGGCACAACCCACGCTGCTTCGAAACGGTATGGATCATCGAGGAAAAATTCGCCTAGTCCCTGTCGATACAACACCGCTTCTGCGGAGCCGCACGTGTTGAGCTTGTGAACGACACGCCAATTGCCGTCATCAGCTTTGTAGGCCCAACCTAGGTGCGAATAACGCAGACCGTACTTGCTTAAGTCTTGTCCTGCGCGAGCCAGTAACACGACGCTTGCGCCGCTGGCATTGAGCGCTACGTTGGTGCGCTCGGCGAGCGTGAAGCCTTTCTCGATCATGCGCTTGCTCGGCGGACGATCTTCGCAGGAACGTCCCGCATGCGCGTGTGTGGTCAACACGAATGCAGAAACCACTACGCCGAGAATTTTCAAGATGCGATTCATTTACATTCTCCAGAGATTGTCGTGGGCTACCAGGTGAGACGCTCGTTGTGCAAGAGCGCACGGCCAAGGACGTTCGGCACGAAGGCAATCGCCTCGCCCGCGACCGAGAGCACCGCACCCGCGCCGACCACGCTGACCTCCACGCTTTGCCCCACGTTCATCAGCGCACGCTCGGTGCCGCGTGCGGCGACTTCAACACTCACGCGCGCGCCGTCAGAGGCTCGTTCGAGAACGCAGATCGTGCCGCGTGCCGTGCTCTCGACAGTCTTGACGACCAGCACACTGCCGGTCACCGAGAGCGCAACGGGCAGTGCCACCGTAGCCGCGCTCGCCGCTGCACCGGCGTAAACGACGGACACCACCGGCAACGCGGAAAGAAGGAGGCTGCCGCCCGATGGACCGAAGCGGTCGTGTGCGAAAACCGGAGAAGCGATGTTGATGGTTGTTGCGAGGCACACAAGTGCGATGCGGCGACGGATGATTGGGGGGTTCATGTTTGTGTCTCCTAGGAAGTGGTTAGGCAGCGTTGTCGTTGGTGTTGCCGTTGCGGCGACTTGTCAAGCGCGCTTCATTCATGTCGGCGTCGTGTGCGTCGCGCAGCGTCTTGGCGAGCGTGAAGGTGGTGGTGATCAGATACAACCAGCTCACGAGCAGGAACACTTTGTAGGTTTCGTTGATGTTCATGCGCCACAGGCCCCACGCGGTGAGCGTCATCGCCATGAAGAACGCACCGTAGACCACAAAGCGCCACATCGGCGTGTCCGACTTTTCGCGTTGGTTGTCACGAACGAATTTCGAGAGCACGAACGCAGCGGTGAGGCAGAACAAATAGCCCATCACCATGAATGCGCGGTCGATGTCTTGGCCCGGCAAGTAAGCGAGTCCGACTGCGCACAAGAACATTGCGATTGCGAATGAGGCCCAGACCTGAACGCGCCATGCGCGGGTGTCACGTTGAATTAGTACTTGCATTTTTTTCTCCATCCCGTATGTGGCGTCGAGCGCCGATGGAGCGAACTTTTTCACGTTGCCCGTCATTGCACCACATCGGCATGCGAAGTATTGCACCCCGCAATCGACGGTATCACTTTACGATACCCTGCGCCGATGCGCGCCCCTAGACCGAACACGTGAGGCGATGCCAACACCGCAATGGGCTAATGTGCAGACATGCTCGAAACACTTACTTCGCTCACGCCCCCTGCTAACTTCGTGATCCTCTCACTGTGCGCGTTCGTCGCGGGCCTCGTTCGGGGTTTCGCCGGCTTTGGTTTGTCTGCGGTGTTGGTCGCCAGTGCGGCCTTCGTAATCGCGCCGCGCCAGATCATTCCGACCGCGCAAGCGTTGGAAGTGGTGGGTAGCATCGCACTGATTCCGAGCATTTGGCGCGACGTCAATTGGCGTTGGTTGACACCGATGGCGGCGAGTTACGTCGTTGCAATCCCGCTCGGCGTAGCAGCCTTGGCGTACGCGCCAGGGCCGTGGCTGCGGATGGGCGGCTGCGTGGTGCTACTCATCGCAAGCCTCTGTCTGTTGCTCAACATGCGCCCGAAACTGCCGGACGGGCTGCCCTTGCGCGCTGGCACCGGCATGGTGGCGGGCTTCTTCGCGGGCTCCACGTCGCTCGGCGGCATGGTGGCCTCCACCATGTTGTTCGCCGTGTCCATTCCGGCGAAAAATCTGCGCGCGACGCTCATCCTTCTGTTTTTCTGCAGTGGGATTTATTCGCTCTTGTGGGGAGCGTGGCATGGCGTGGTGAACACCGAAACGTTCACGCGAGCCGCGTGGCTTACGCCTGCACTGCTGGCGGGCATTGCGGTGGGTTCGCACGGGTTCAAGCACGTCAGTGAAGCGGGTTTTCGCAAGACGGTACTCGCGGTGCTCTCGATGCTCTCGGTCGCGGGCATACTGAGTGTGCTTTGATTAGCGCGCCTCGCAACTTGGGCTACGCTTGCAACGATGACGAACCCGTCGCTCAATAATTCAGCATATGACGCGTCCACATCGCAGCGTTTAGGCGATCCAACGCGCGACTTTGATGCGTTCCGCAACGCGGTGTTTGCCGACGATGCGCTGCGTGTGGCGCTTCAAGCATGCGCTTCCATGGACGATCTCATTGCACTTTCCCTAACACTCGGAGCAGCACGCGGCTATTCATTCGATCGCGACACTGTGGTCACAGCAGCGAATCAATCGCGACGAGATTGGATCGAACAATGGATCACATAGACGGAATCGACGTCACTGGCGCATCCTTTGCTGGATGGATCCCGATTCGATTGTTCATCCGCGACGACGCACTTTGGGTGGATTGGTGTTTTCGCGGGGCGCACACCTTCAAGCAACCCTTCTTTCGGCAAGACGTAGAAACGCTGCTGCGTAAGCCATTTAACGTCGTCTACCGGCGTCATACGCCAATCGACGCGCTAGTCGCATGGGCCGAGCGCGGCGGTGACGGCGTAGCGATAGCGCCGCTGCGCGCTTTGGTCGGGCACGTTTCTAGGTGCGGTTCGACGTTGATCTGCCAAATGCTGGCCACCCAGAGCTCGCACGTCGTAGTGTCCGAACCGCCGATGTTGGACATGTTGCTGGGAGTTAATCAACGGCTGTCGCACGTTTCTCTCAATGAGAAAATTCGTTGGCTGCGCGCGCTGGTGTTTGCGCTATGCCAAGCTCCCAATGGTGAACGCCACACAGTGATGAAGCTTGATGCTTGGCACGTTTTTGAGTACGACTTGTTCCGCGCAGCTTTCCCTGACGTGCCGATGTTGTTTGTGTTCCGCGATCCGGTCGAAGTCGCCGTCTCGCACATTCAAGAGACGGCGACCTACATGATCCCGGGCGCGGTCGGCACCATCACGCGTTGCGTACCGTTTGACGAAGCGGTGTGGACTTCGCCAGAGCGCTACATCGCGGCGGTGTTGGGCGAGATTTATGCTGCTGGCGCGGAGGCTTGCGAGGGCGGCGGTGTGATGGCACTGAGCTACCGCTCGCTACCGTCAATTGTGTGGACACAACTTAGAGAAGTTTTGGGTTTGGGTGATGATGAGGCGACCATTCGCTCTCTTCTGGCATGCACGGAACGTGATGCCAAGCGCCCGAGCGATACATTCTCCGATGACTCACATCGCAAGCGCGACGAAGCTTCACCGGTGTTACGTGAGGCTGTCGTGGCGTCATGTGCGCGAGCCTATGAGAGTTTGCAAAAGTGCGCGGTTGCGACTACTCCGCTAGCCAGCGCTTCATGCCCGGATACGTCGTTGCAGTAACCGCGCCGCTATCCGGTGCGTCGGTCAGGCCGCGCCAAACAAGAATTGGCAGGCCGATGTAGCGACCCGCTGCAAAGTTCTCGATGAGGTTTGCAGCGCCGCCTTTGTAACCTGCTTCGTGGAAGAGCACTGACGGAGCGAGCCCTAAGTGCATCGCCGCCGCGTACGACCAGGCTATCGCGCCCACTTCCGGCCCGCCATCTGCGCCTACATTCTCGTGAAGAAACGCGCGTTCGGCAGAGGGAATAACCGCGAGATGACCTGCTTCGTGCAATACATCGCCCGGATACAGGAGCGCAGCTCTGTCAACGACGAGGGTACCGTGCTCTATCGCGAGCCCAGGTAAAAACGTCGCTTCGGACAGGGGATGTTCAACCACAGTCAAGCCAATGTGTCGCAAAAAGTCAATCAATTGCGACACAATGTTCATCTCATCTTCACGAAGCGTCTGCGTAGTTGTCATGCGATTTTTTTAGCAAATGGAACGTCGGCATTGAGCCTGCGATGCACACTTTGAATCTTAGGGCATTGCATGGACTCGGCCACTGAACCGACCACAATACAGCCAGAGGCATAGTCGGGGCGCCAACCATGACGGCGCGGACGGCTCAGCGTGCTCTCTCTGGCCCCTCCTCCCGAGCACTCCGTGCTGACCGCATCGTGTGAGGAAGTAGCCTTGAGAAGCGCAGCGCGTCAAGCAATTGCACAAGTCCGCGAAGCACCGACTTGCTGCATCGCAACATCGCGACGTATCGCTTCGGTAAACTGATCACATTTCCTCTCTCATTTCAACGCATGAACCCAACTCAACGCCTCCACGGCAAAGTTTCCCTCATCACCGGCGCGGCGCAAGGCATTGGCCTTGCCACCGCGTTGAAGTTCGCGCGCGAAGGCGCGGTCGTCGTCATCTGCGACATCAAGCAAGCGGGCGTTGACGACGCGGTGAAGGCTTGCGAAGCGCTGGGCGCGAAAGCGGCAGGGTATGTGTTGAATGTGACCGACCGCGCGGGCATCGATCTCGTCGTTGCAAAAGTAAAAGCGGATTTTGGCCGCATCGACGTGTTGGTGAACAACGCGGGTATCACGCAAGACGCGCGCTTGCAGAAAATGACACTGGAGCAATTTGACCGTGTGGTCGACGTAAATCTGCGTGGCGTGTTTCATTGCTCGCAAGCAGTTGCCGACGTGATGGTGGCGCAGGGCTCCGGCGTGATTTTGAATGCATCGTCGGTGGTGGGAATCTACGGAAATTTCGGACAAACGAATTACGCTGCGACTAAATTCGGTGTAATCGGCTTCACCAAAACATGGAGCCGCGAACTCGGCCCTAAGGGCGTTCGCGTCAACGCTGTGGCGCCAGGTTTTATCGCCACGCCGATTCTCGCCACTATGCCCGACAAAGTGCTCGACGAAATGAAAGCCCGCGTGCCGCTGCACCGCTTGGGCACCGCTGAAGAAATCGCCAATGTGTATGCGTTTCTAGCGAGCGACGAAGCCAGCTACATCAACGGCGCCGTGATCGAAGTATCGGGCGGGATGTCGGTTTAGCGTCGAGTTCGTAGGGTGGATGCGTGATTCGCCATCCACCCTACGTTTAAACATTCCACCCCATTTTTCAGCGTTTCGCGCACGCTTCCCGCAGTTCATCGCTTGCCCCTCGCAAGCGAAATCATGCCCCGCTAAAGTTCATTCCATCGCAACAACGCGATGCCACTGAAACCAAAACAAAGGGACATGATTATGAAAACCACCAAACAATTTACCGGCACGCTTTCACGCGTTGATCGCGCACTCACCGCCGCCGTGTCAGCAACCACAACCTTCGCGTTGACCACCGTGATCGCCGCTGGTTTTCAAGGCGTGGCAGCAACGCAAACCAGCCAATTCTTCGCTGTGCTCGCTAAGGCATTCGCCTAATCATGGCGAACCAAAACATGCGAAAGCAAATTACCAGACGCAGGGTGGGCAACGCGGTGCCCAAGCGTCACCAACAACCATGACGATGCGGTCAGCGCAGGGTGCTCACCCCGTCCCCTCCTCCCGAGCATTCTGCGCTGACCGTATCGCGTAATCCGTAGCCTTGAGAAGCGAAGCGCGTCAAGGCATTTGTTCATCGAACCAATGTACGAAATGCCTTCGGCGTTCAGACAGGAACCCGGACGCGCTTCGCTTCGAAGGGCTACCAGTGGCTAGCGTGGAGACGCGACCCATCAAAACCCAAACCGAGCCCCCCACCCGAGCAGCGTAGCCACCCCCAGCACCGCGAATATCAACGCCGCTATCCCATGCACCAAGCGCACCGGAACTTTGTTGGCGATTTTGCTGCCTAGGAACACGGCCGGGACGTTGGCGATCATCATGCCGAGCGTTGTGCCTGCTACGACTGCATAGAACGCGTTGTATTGCGCCGCAAGCGCGATAGTGGCGATCTGTGTTTTGTCGCCCATTTCGGCCAGAAAAAATGCGATAACCGTCGTACCAAAAACGCCAAACCGCGCACGCGTGCTGCCCGCCTCATCTTCGTCAATCTTGTCGGGGATGAGCGTCCATATCGCCATCGCGATAAAGCCGATGCCGAGCACCCAGCGCATGATCTGCGGGCCGACGGCGGCGGTGATCCACGCGCCCAGCGCGCCAGCACCCGCGTGGTTCGCAATCGTGGCCAAGAAAATGCCCGCCACAATCGGCCAAGGTTTTTTGAACTTCGCTGCGAGAAGAAATGCGAGGAGTTGGGTCTTGTCGCCAATTTCGGCGAGGGCGACGATGCCCGTTGAGATCAGAAAAGCTTCCATGCGAGCATTTTGCCGGGTTACGTCGAATGCAACCGTCGTGCGGACGCTTCGGCTTGCGTTGTGTCATGAGTCACCGCTCGGCGGGCACTGATTCAATTCTGATCGTTATGCGGCCGACCGGCGAGGACTCGGCCGCGCTCGGTGGTGTGCGCGCAACTCGGCCGAGTCTTCGCGTACACATGGGTTGGATGAACACCTCAAGCGGCCGTCACACATTCAAAAACGAACCCAGCAAATCTGATTGCTTGCGTCCGGCGCGCCTTTTCATCAGAATAATCCGAAACAAACTACGG
>ERZ795056.1715-NODE-1715-length-25356-cov-10.752184_pt1 | contig 25356 bp, 22 predicted proteins | sample MGYA00375140_ERZ795056 | MGnify/ENA primary metagenome ERZ795056 (study PRJEB30185, sample SAMN05720227) | activated sludge metagenome | isolation source: Anaerobic digester | place: USA | collected 2015-03-09 ... | reverse complement strand
AGGTGCCGGTGCCGTTGTTCAGCATCAGCAGGTCCTCCGGATCGCAGCCGCACTTCGCCACGAAGAGGTCGTTGGTGCCGTTGTTGTCGATGTCCGTGAAGATGCTGCCGTAGTTGCCGCAGGTGGTGCCGTAGCCGCCTTGGGTGAAGACCAACTGCCCCGCGCCGTTGTTGATGAAGGCCACGTTGGCATCCACATCGTGGCAGGTGAAGGCATCGAGGTGGCCGTCGTTGTTGAGGTCCGCGAAGTTGGTGCGCTGGCAGAAGATGTACTGCGGCGGGCTGAACTGGGTGAAGGCCGTGCCGCTGGCATTGGCGGTCATGAACGTGGCACCGCTGCCGCCGCCATACATCAGGTCGCGGTGGCCGTTGCTGTCCCAGTCGCCCACGGCGAAGCTCCAGCTCGCGGCGTTCACGGCGGTGGTGGTGGGGTAGGTGGTGATGGGCAGCGTGCCGTTCGGTTGTTGGTGGGCCACCTTGAAGTTCACGTCGTTGGGCGACACCAGGTCGTCCAGCCCATCGTCGTTCATGTCCACCAGGCCCATCACGTTCGAGAGCCCGGGCACGAGCTGCAAGGTGAAGAACACCACGTTGACGGGCACCGTGGACTCCTGTACGGTGAAGGTGAACCCTTGGGCGCTCCAGGTGTCGTCCCACACGAGGGTGTAGGTGGTGCCAGCCAGCACGGGGAAGGTGGCGATGGTGGTGTATCCCGGTCCTTCGTCATCGCCGCCGGCATGGCATTCCAGGGCATCGCAGGGTCCGCGGTACACGTGCAGGCGCGTGTCGACAGCGGGGAGGCCGATGTTGTAGCTGCTCACCGTGAGCACCATATTGGCGGTGGGGGTGAAGCGGTACCACAGCCCGTGGGTGCCCAAGTTGAAGACCCCGCCGCAATTGGCCACGGGTGCTGCGCCGGTGACCGGGGGTGCGGTGTGCGTGCCGATGCCCACCACCACGGCATCGGCACAGGTGAGTTGTGCGGTGGCCGCCAATGGCAGCAGAAAGGCGAGTGCGAAGCCGGTGCGTAGGGTGGCCATGGGTGCGGGGTGTGGATACCAAGGTAGGCGGTGGCGGCGACGCGCGTGTGCCGTTGCCTGGGCGGGCGCGACCGGTGCACGGGGGTTTTGGAATGTGCGTGCCCCCCTACAACTTCACCTACATCACGGACGATAAGCAGTACGACCGGATCGCTTTCCTGCCCGGCCTATTGGACCGTTTACAGAACGGCGGGGTGTACGACATGAACAAAACGCTCTTCCCCGCTCGGTGTCATGTGAACACGGCGCAGTTCCGCAGATCCATGAAGTATTCCATCAGCGACCACCGCCCGTGCTGGATGCAGGTGGGGGTGTAGGGGGTGCGCCTACCCGCGTTCCCGTGGATGGTCCTGTCGCAACCGTTGTGCGGGTTACTTTCACCGGCCACCGACTGCACCAACGGACCGGTGGGTGTCGTTCCTCATCCTCATTTTAGCATGTCCACTCCACGCTATTCCCGGATCGCCCTGCTCGTGTTCGCCACGCTGCTGGCTTGCGCGCACCTCCACGCCCAAGGCGCCGCCAAACGGGTGATCACGCCCCAAGACCTCTGGGCGTTCAAGCGCTTGAGCGGCGTGGCGCTCTCCCCGGATGGTCGCAATGCTGCCATGGTGGTGCAGGAATGGAACGTGGACAAGAACAAGAGCACCAGCAACATCTGGTTGGTGCCAACGGCCGGTGGCGAACCGCGCAAGCTTACCACGGCACAGGCCAGCGATGGGGCACCGGTGTGGAGCCCCGATGGCACGCGCATCGCGTTCACCAGTAAGCGTGGCGAGGATCAGGCGGCGTCGCTCTACGTGATCCGCACCGATGGCGGCGAAGCGGAGAAGGTGCTGGAACTACCCTTCGCGATCAGCAACCCGCGTTGGATGCCCGATGGCAACGCACTGGTGATGGCCACCACCTGCATTCCCCGGTTGGCGAAGACCTGGAGCAAGGACGACATCGCCGCGATGGAGAAGGAGAACAAGCGCCGCAAGGACACCAAGATGACCGCCAAGGTGACCGAGGAACGCACCTACCGCTACTGGGACCATTGGACCACCGACACTGTGGCCGACCGCCTGCTGCTGGTGAACACCACCACCAAGGAGTTCAAGGACCTGATGCCCGGATGGGACCGGCCTTTCCAGACCAGCGGCTCGGTGGACTTCGACCTGTCGCCGGACGGCGAACTGGTGGCCCTGGTGCTGAACACCACCACGCCTACCTCCAAGGACTTCCCCAACAACGATGTGTATCTGTTGCCCACCGATGGCAGCGGCACCCTGCGCAATGCAACAGCCGAGAACACCGCCGATGACAGCAGCCCCACCTTCGCTCCCGACGGCCGCTCGCTCGTGTTCTCGCGCTTGACCATTCCCTACTACTGCGGCGAGGTGAGCCATCTGTGGCGCCATACGTTGGCCACCGGTGGTAACGCACCGCTCACGGCATCCATCGACCTGGCGTTCACCGATGTGAACTTCTCGGCCGATGGCACCACGATGTGGCTCACCGCTGAGGAAAAGGGCGTGGTGCCCATCTTCAGGATGAAAGCCGATGGCACGGGCCTCACCGCTCCCTACAAGCAAGGCACCAGCGGCGACCTCGACGTGGAAGGTGGACGCATCGTCTTTCTGAACGACAACACCAGCCGCCCCAACGAACTCTTCGCGCTGGATCCGAAAAGCGGTGCGGTGCGCCAGCTCACGCACTTCAACCGGACACTGGTGGAGCAACTGGACCTGGGCACCGTGGAGAGCTACTGGTTCGATGGCGCGGCGGGCGACAAGGTGCAAGGCTGGCTGATCCTGCCACCGGGCTTCGATACCGCGAAGACCTACCCCTTGATCCAACTGATGCACGGCGGACCGCACACCATGGTGCGCGACAGCTGGAGCTACCGCTGGAACGCACATGTGTTCGCCGCCACCGGTGCGGTGGTCAACTGGGTGAACCGCCATGGTTCCACGGGCTTTGGTGACACCTACGCACGCAGCATCATCAACGCATGGGGCGTGAAGCCGCTGGAGGACATCCTGCGTAGCACCGACCACCTGTTGGCACGCTACGCCAACATCGACCCGAAGCGTATGGCCGCAGCGGGAGCCAGCTATGGTGGCTACATGGCCGCATGGGCACAAGGACATACCGACCGGTTCGCGTGCATCATCGACCATGCGGGCGTCAACGACTTCATCACGCAGTTCGGTGCCGACGTCACCGGCCACAGCTTCACGCAGGTGCTGGGTGGCACGCCATGGGAGAACCCCGAAGGCATGCACAAGAACAACCCCACCACCTACGCCAAGGATTTCAAGACGCCCATGCTCATCCTGCACGGCGAGCTGGATTACCGCGTGCCCTACGTGAACGGCACGGCCTTGTACAGCATCCTGCAGGCCATGGGCATACCCTCGCGGCTGGTCGTGTACCCCAACGAGAACCATTGGATCCTGAGCCCACAGAACGCCATCCACTGGAACTGGGAGGTACAGCGTTGGTTGCAGCGCTACATCGGTACCACGCCCACGTTGGTGCAACCGGTGTTCGAGACAGGCACGAAGTGATCCGTACGGCCGGTGCACCGCTGGTGCGATCGGTCCTCCGGCCCGGTCCCGTCCACCATAAGGCGCCCTCCTAGGACGCGGCATTCGGATCGGGTTCAGCGGCGTTCGTGTTCGCGCGATGCGTTGAAGGGTCACGGCTGTTCCGAAGCGCCATCGGTTGGCGGCTGCCTTGCGCAGATCGTTCGATCGCGTTCCACACGGACCAGCGCCCGGCCTTGCGCGCCATGCGTGACGCATCGCACCGCGTTCTTGTTGCCCGGCACCACCAATGCGGAGCGAGCGCGGTCATCCCTGTACCTATCCACCCCACCATGCGCACACTCACACTCCCGCTCCTGTTCACCGCCGCCTCCCTCGTTGGCCAGGACCTGCCCGGACTGGTGGGCCATTGGCCCATGAACGATCATGCACTCGACCTTTCACCCAATGCCTTGCACGGTACGCCGGATGTGGGAGCTTGGCAAGGGACCGCAGACCGCGAACAGCACGAAGGCTGCGCGGTGCGTGTGCTGGAAGGCGGTTTCGTTACGGCCGAGAGCGCGCTGTTCGCCAGCGGCACGCCCTATGGGATCACCTTGGCCATGTGGGTGAGGCGATCGCAGGCGAACGGGTTCGCGTCGATCCGCATGTTCCCGAGCGGCCCGGGTGTCCAATTGGGGGTCCGAGCGGATGGCATACCGAGCTTGGGGACGTGGGTGGACGAGATCGCGGCCGCTCCGGGCCAGGTGCCGGTGGATGATGCATGGCACCATGTGGCCGGTACCTATCAGGTCGGTGCCTGGAACCTGTACTTCGATGGTCAGCTGGTGGCCAGCACGGTCAATACGCTGTACGAACCGATGCCCGGACCTGCCGCGATGATCGTAGGTGGTGTGTGGGATGTGGAGTTGGACGACCTCCAGGTGTTCGACCGGGCACTGCCACTCACGGAAATCGCGATCCTAGCGGAACAGCCGACCACCTGCGAACTGGTGGCCGCGGTGCAGGAAGTCCCCGACAATGGGTTCGTACTGCTCACCGACCCGACGACCGGCGTGTGTTCCGTGGTCCTCCATCACGATCCCGGTCCGGGCACCACGGTGCGTCTCGCGGACATGGCCGGGCGCACCATGCAGGAGATCGCTATTCGCGGAAGAAGGACCGGATTGGAATTGCACGGCCTGCCCGTTGCACCCTATGTGATCACGGTCGTTGGGCCCGGATACGCGACGACGCGCACCATCCTGTCCGGCTGGTGAGGTGCGTGGGTGGCGTACGGAGGGGATGGCCCAGGAAGAATGTTCCTACCTGTGCGAAGTGCGTGTAGAGGGATGTACGATCCTGACAACGTGCACGTGGATCACGAGGGCTTGCTATGTGACCGATACGTGAACGTGCTGTATCGCCTGCACGATCCGACGCCGGAAGGGACGCGGACCCGTTGTGTGCAACACACGGTGCAAGCCCCCCTACAACTTCACCCACGTCCGCACGAAGCTGCGGTCGTTTATCCGCATGTGCAGGTGGTGGATGCCCCGCTGCAGGTGCTGCACGGGAATGCGGATGCGGTGTGTGCCTGTGCCGCGGTGTTCGTCGAACGCGGTGGCGAGTTGCTGGCAGTCACCCCCCCGCACCGCTATGTGGAACGAATAGAACACGATCGAACAGCCAGGGGGTGAACGTGATCCGTGCGCCAGGGTCCCATGCAAGAGCCCTTGGCGAAGTATGCTCGACCCTTGCCTGGTCGTGGATGGGTATCGCACGGAACATTCCACATGGATCGGCACTGCGTTCGCGGATCATGTCATCGTTTTCACACCCGGCGCGGAACGTGAGGAACACGCGCCCCATGGTGGGTGATGTCAACAGGATCGTTGCGGTACTCGACGAGCGCCGGTCCACCGTGGTGTAGTGCCGAGCGGCCGAACGGGCACGCCATGTGCACCTGGAGGTGTACAACACCCTTTATCATGCGCAATTCAAGTACCCATGACACAAGCATGTTTGACGGCAAGGAGCGATGGGGCCGACGGCCGGTGAACCTGATCCAGGGCTGGCCGCTGCCAACGGACCTCTTCATTGACCTAGGCTCCGCAACAGTAGAGACCGGTGAGCCAGCGCGCGAAAGAAGCGTGCGTGGATCCTACGACATTGAACCCGGTACGCCGATGGCGAATGCGCAGGGGGGTCGATGAATGAGATACAGACTACGTAGCGAACCAACCCCGGTCCGCCATCGCCCCCAAGCACCACGCGATGACCCCGCCCATGACACCCACGGTGAAGGCTGCTGCCACTACATCCGCGGCCACTGGCCACAGCGAGTTGAAGAAGTGGGAGGTGGAGTACCAGTACAGGTCCGTCATGATGGCCACGAGCGTGCCGATGAGCGCCCCCAGGAGCAGCCCCTCCTTGAAGGTGTGGACGTGGGCCCAACGCTCGAAGATCAAAGCGAGCAGGAGTGCGTAGGCCATGCAGGAGAGTAACAGCAGGAGCATGCTGGTCGCGTCCCCCTCCTTGTGGAAGCCCGGCAACCGGGTGGTGTGCGCGGCCATATAGCGACCGAGTATTCCTTCGAAGACGAGCCAGCCCACCAGGAAATAACCGAGGGTGCCGAGCAACGTGGCGAGTGCGATGCGCATGATGCGTGTGTTCGTTCCAATAGTAGTGATCCGATCCGGAACCTGACACACTGGTCGTTGTTCCCGTTCATCGAGCGAACGCGAACCTACCGGTCCTGGAAGGTAGGAGGTCGAAGGATCCCAGCCGTTCCTACTCCTTCACGAACCGCCAACGCCGATGCTGTCCGGTGCGTTCCAGGAAGTATACCCCCGATGGCAATGCGGACACATCGATGGTGTTGTGGTTGGATGTCGTGTACACGGCCTTGCCCCGGATGTCGGAGATGGTGATGGTCCCACCACCTGATGCAAGCATGGGCAGCTGCAGCCGGTCCGTGGTAGGGTTCGGGAAGAGCAGGTTGTGCGTGGGTCCGATCGGGTCGATACCGGTCGCCAACGGAGCCAGTTTCGCCACGAAACCATCACCGGAGGATCCCACGAGCTGCGCGCGCCCGGCGAGGTGAAGTGCGCCATCAGGACCCATGACGATGGCGTTCACCTTGCTGTGCTGTGCACCGGGCACGTTCCAAGCCTGGCGGAAGAGCCGCGTACCTGTCGTATCGTATTCGTACAGGTAGGACCCGACATAGGCCGTGGCGATGGTCCACCGGTCGTCGTGCAACAGGGCGTGGTCCATGTTCAGGCAGTAGTTGTAGCTGCCACCGGTCAGGGTATCCATCCACAACACGTTCCCGGCGCTGCTCAGTTTGGCGAGCAGGAGGTAGGGGCCCGGGATCGATGCTTGGAAGGACCCTTCGCCCACGGCATAGACATCGCCCTGCGCATCACAACGCACATGCCGCACCTGGCCGCTCGCACTACCAAGACCCGGAAAGGCGAAGTCGGTGCTCCAGGCCACGTCGCCGCTCGCATCGAGCTTGGTGACGTTGAACTGCTGGTCGTGTGCGCCGCCCACCAGCACATGCCCAAGACCATCGGTGGTCATCGCGTTGTTGTTGTCGTTGGTGGTCACTTGCAGGTCCGTGGTCCACAGGTGCGCACCGCTGGGCGCGAACCCGAGAGCTGCGGAATACGAGCTGCCGTTGCGCGTCCATAGCACCACCAGAGAATCGCCGATGGCCTCCACCGCGAGGCCTAGACCGAATCCGTTCCAAGCGGCGGGTATCGGATTCGTGACCCACCAGTCCAGCGCGCCCGTTGGCGTGAGACGTGCAAGGCCGGGCTTCGCCTGTCCGGCGGTGCTGAAGGTGCCGGTGAGGTACACGTTGCCCTCCGCATCCATCGTGGCATCGCCGAGGTCATCGCCATTGTTCAGGCCGGGCGAATCGATCACCACCTGGCCCAGGAGCACACCGGTGGGGCTGTAGCGTTGTGCAAGCACATCGTTGGTGCCCGTATGGTTCTCGAAGTCACCCAGCGACAGCAGTGTGCCGTCGTTCAGTTGGAAGATCTTCCACGCTTGGCCGATGCTGTCCGGTAGGCCGTTCGTCCATTGGGGCGTTCCGTCCGCAGTGAAGGCGGCCGTAAAGAACTCGGTGGTACTGCCTGGTGTGAACACCCCGCTCACCGCCACAGTGCCCGATGGCAACAGTACCAGGTCCTCCGCGCTGTGATAGCCCGTGAGCCCATCGAAGAGGGTGATGTACGCAGTGGTGTACTGTGCTCGCGCCGATCCCGCGGAGAGGAGCAGGATGATCGCGACGCCCAGCGGAGTGGATGCGTTCTTCATGGATGGTGGAATACCGTCGGTGATCCAAGTTTACAACGCTTTCGCGGCAGCTGCGTGCGCGATGTGGTGGGCGCATCGCCGTTGCCGCGGTGCTCTCCAAGAGGTATGTCCTTACTCGATCACTGACGTGTTCTTCCGACCGCACTGGTGAAATGACGTTCCACGACCGCTGAGCAGGCTGGCCCCATTCGGTGGTTCACACACACGAAGCAGCATTCCTTCAACCGGCTTCCGCCTTCACCCATGCTGGTGCCAAGGTGGTGATGAACTCCCGGCGAAGGTCCTTGCAAAGGAGTTGGATGGCCCATCGTCCGCTCTGCGCAGCAGGCGGCAGACCGCCACCAGGTGTGATCCATTGCCCGATGAGCGTGAAGCCATCGAGCCCGGGGATCCGCATCTCCAATTGGCTGTTCAGGTTGTCAGGTCCGGGCAGGAAGCCCTCGTAGGCGCCTTGCCACACACCCGTGTAACGCACATCCGTTCGTGGTGTGGCCACGTCGGTCACTTCGATATGCCCTTCCACTTCGGGATACAACGTGATCAAGTGCCGTGTCATGGTCTCCAGTATGACCCGTTTCTCCTCCTGATAGTCCTCACCGTCCAGGTCCTTCCAGATCGCCCAAGGCGAATCGAAGCGGATGATGATGGTGGTCTTGCCAAGGGGTGCGAGCGTGGGGTCGAATCCATAGTTGAGCACGTTGAAGCCGGTGCGCAGGGTGGTGCGTCCCACACGTTCCCCTGCCGCGAGCACCGTGGTGGTGGCATGCTGAACGGGCACCTCTCGGTCGATGCCGAAACAGACATGGACCAGTGGTGTGAAGGTCTCCCACGTGGCGAAGGCCTCTCGCATGCGCGGCGTGAGGTAGCGGCCTTGGAGCATGCCATGAAGGATGCTGTGCGCATCGGCCGCGCCGATCACGTGGTCGGCCGGAAGGAAGCGGTCGTCCACCAATTCAACGCCAACGGCCCGGCCGTGCTCTACACGGATCGATCGTACACGCTGCTTCAGCAGCAGTTCGCCACCCAGTTCCTTGTAGCGCTTCGTTAGCCGCATGGCGAACGGCAAGGAACCGCCGATGGGATAACCTGCGTTCTTCTTGGACATCCAGGTCAGCATCATCAGGAAGGCCCCGGCGCTGAAGTGCAGGTCGCCGTACAGGTTGTCGAAGTAGAGCCTGAGTCGTGGGCTGGTGAAGCCCAACTCATCGAAGTAGGCACGGCAGCTCTTGTGCATGTGTTTGCCCAGGGTGTACAAGGCTCCTCCACTGTGGTACAAGGCCTTGATGTAGTCCACGATGGAACGCATGCCCGGCGCGTCCTCGAACTGCTCCAGTGTGTGCGTGCCGCGCATGTCTTGGATCATGCGACGGATCGCCTTTTCGTCCTCGGGCGCGATCTCCAACAAGTATGCTTCCCAACGATCGATATCGGTGTACACCAGGAACTCCGTGCCGTCCGGCGCCAGCACGCGGGTGTGTACGGCGTGGTCCACGATGCGGGTGTCGGGCTCCAGTGCTCCGAGCTCCTTCCAGATGGTGTGGAACGTGCCTTCATGGGTGCCCACCAACCAGTGCAGGCAATGGTCGAAGTGGTAGCCGTGCCGCACCCAGGCCGTACACTGGCCGCCAGGTATGTCGTGCATCTCCACGATGGTGGTGGTGAAGCCGTTCATGCGGGCGTAGATGCCGGCACTGAGCCCGGCCACACCGCCCCCGATGATGACGAGATGAGGATCCATGAGAGGTTCTATTGTACGAACGAAGGTCCTTGTAGCGGCGCGTGGTCCCGCTGACGCTCATCAGGGTCGGGATGAAGCTTGTGTTAAGCTTTCGTTCGTTCCGGACCTGGGTCAAGGACCTTCATCAGGACCACTCGGAGAGACCCGAGCTGACCCACGGTGGAAGTGGGCCGGTGTATCGGATAGGTTCAAGCGGACTCCGCGTCCGGCGCGTGGGAAGCACATGCCATGCGCGAAGAAGCCCCGTCCCCGGGGCCTCTTCATCTGCTCGTCCGCTGTCCGGATGCAAGGATCACCGGCCCCGCACACGGCGCGGTGGCATGGCCCTCCCGGGCTTGCACATCGTGATCTTCACGAAGGCCTTCTGCTCGAAAGCCTCCTTCCTTGGGACAACGGACGTCGGGTCTTCGATACACCACGAAGGTCGTGCGGCATTGTAACGTGGATATGTACGGTTCATCAAGCATTCGTGCATGGACCTCATCTTATCCACCATGCTTCAACAACCCGTCGATCCATGACCGTGGTCCATGCACGATCACATCCTTCCAAGGGCGCGGGATCGAAGCACCGATGATGACGTTGAGATGACCGGGTGCCTCTCGTCGTACTGCGCAGTTCGTACCCGACCGTTCGTGTCACGATCGTGCATACCACCTGCATGTCGTCCCCCTCCATGCGTTCGATCATGCATCTTTCACATCCGCCGACCAGAACATTCAGAGGGAGCGGTACCTAACGCACCACCACGAAAGGCGTTGTGACATGACCTTCGACACCGATCGAATACGACCCGGGTGCCAGCATCCGAACATCCAGTTGCATGGGGATCCGCGCTACACGTTGCTGCAGGACGGCGCGTCCGGTCGCATCGCGCACGGTGAGCCGGTGGTGGAGCGCGTCGCTGTCGAGGCTTATGGTGAGCAGGTCATCCACCGGGTTCGGGAACAGGGAAGGGCGCGGCGCGAAGCGCTCCGCCACACTGGTAACACCTTCCAGTAACCAGCCCAAGGCATCGCGCAGGTGTGACCGGAAGATGAGGTCGCTGGTGTAGTTCTCCTGTGCGTGGCCCAGTGCGGTGTACACCACCCGTGAACTGCCGGGTGTGCGGTACCAGCTCATGGGGCGCGGGGCATCGTAGCTGTTCACCTGCCCGTTCGGTCCCACCGTCTCTTCCACGATCAGCATCGGCGTGTTCAGCTCCGCGAAGTAGCCGTTCTCCCAGTAGTAGTATTCTTCGGCCTTCACCCATTGGTCGGGCACGTTGTAAGTGGCGGGGTGTGCGCCCACGCGTTGCATGGCGTAGGTGGGTGTTCCATCCACATGGTTGGGCGCCTCCTGCACGCTCGCGCCGATCAGCTCGGGGAAGAAGTCCCACGTCCCCGTGTTGTTCCCGTTCGCGGTGCTGTGGCGGTAGGTGTCGCTGGCGGCGTGGATCCCCAGCACACGCCCACCGTTGGCCACCCACTGCTCGAAATGGGTGCGCTGCTGCGCGTCGAGGATCGCATTTCCACTGGTGTTGCTGAAGATGATGACCGTGTACTGCGCCAGGGTGGCCGGGTCGCTGAAGGGGTCGCTTGTGGCATCATCGTCCACCACCACACTCAGGTCCGTAGCGATGGACTGGAACATGGCATAGGAGACCGCACGGGTACCGTGGTCGAAGCCCGAGGTGCGTGTGAAATGCAATACACGCGGTTGGGCGATCAGGGGTATCGATGAGACCAGCACCACCCAGAAAAGCGATCTGCGCATGGACCGAAGATAGGGTGGAGGGGGGTGGGAGTTTGTCGTTCCATACGGCCCTGGTCCACGTGCGGACCGCGCGGGAAAAGCTGTGCCGCTCCACCTTGGACGGTCTTATCCCGGTGTTGGTCGCACATGAAGTTTCAAGCGTGGTGGAAATGCTCATGCTGTGTTGGTGATGGCCTAACACGGTAGTGGTCCCTTTGCGTCACCAAACCGAACAGCATGCACCAACGAACACGAACGACCTCCATGTACCTCATCGCCATCGCCACCCTCTTTTCCGCCCCGCTTCGCGCTCAAGAACCGGACAACCTGCTCGCAGCAGCTCCGGTCTCGCATACCACCACTGCCGCTACCTCCACCGCCTCGGTAAGCGACCGACACAGCTCCATGGAAGCACCCCGCACGTTGCCCGTGATCAACGAACTGCTCGTGGTCGCGCACGATGCGGACGGTGATCTGGCCGTGGAGGTGCGCAATGCCCAAGGCCAGGTGATGGACCGGTGCACGACAACGCTGGATGCACACGAGCGCGTACGCGCGATACCTGTTCACTCCCTGGCCCCAGGACGTTACGTGGCGCGCGTGCAGCATGCATCCGGCGCTGTGCTCCTCCGCTTCCAGCGCGACTGAACACCCACACCATACGGTATGGCCGGCCTTCGGGCCGGCTTTGTTGTTCTTGGGGGTCGCTTGTCCACTTGCGGACCCATTGTTATCCCCACCGCCGTGGGGCCTACCTCGTTGACGACCTACCTTCGCCGTCCTTGCGCACTAGCGTGCAGGGGTCATTCCATGAAGAACACCGCCCGTCTATTGTTCCTTTCCGTTGCACTCGTCACCAGTTCCTTCCTCGCTGCGCAGAAGAAGAACGTGGCGGTGGTCACCTGCTACGTGGACAAGTACCTCGATGCCTCCGAGCTGAACGGCAACGCTGCCCTGCTATCCGGGATCGCCACCTTGGCCAAGGACGAACGTTTCGACCTCACCTCCGTACTCGCCAAGTTCCACGACGACTTCTTCACTACCTATTCGAAGGAGTTCACGTTCGACCTGGTGCCCGAGGCGGATGTGCTCGGCAACGAGGCGTACAAGAACTTCGATAGCCGGTCCGGGGAATCCGATCAGGATGGAACACGCATCATGGATAGCTCGCTCCCGTATCCCGGTTACAAGGTGCTCATCCCGAACGCGCTGAAGCGTGAGAACAGCAACAAGTTCAAGATGCTTCAGATCTTCAAGGGCAAGGCCGACGGTGTCATGTTCATCAACCTCGGATTCAAGTTCCAACCCAAGGTGGCCGTGGGGGGCATGGGCACCGCCGGTGTGGCCGCCGTCATGAACATCATGCTCTTCGATGAGGCCGGTGATCGGGTCTTCAACTTCGTGGAGTATGCTACGGCCAAGAAGTCCATTCCCATGGTATCGGGCGTACCCGTGCTGGACCTGGACAAGATCAAGCCACTGTGTGAGGAAGCTGCGGAGAACCTCATGAAGGACATGCTGGAGAAGATGCCCAAGCTGATCAAGAAGATCGACAAGAAGTTCTGATCACACGATCCTGTTTCGCGAAAGGCCGTCCAAGCATGGGCGGCCTTTCGTGTTGTTCGGTGTGTGTGTATCCTATGCCAGCTGCACGAATGTCCTTCGGAGATCGGTCGATGTGCGTGATCCCACGATCGATCAAGCTTCATTGGCCACTGTTCATTCGAACCTTGATGTTCACGGGTAGGATCGGTGCAGGAGATCGGTAGCGAACGACCTGTGTGCCGGTTATGATCGGACCATCGGCCGCACAAAACCACCGGCTTGGTAACGACACCATGTAGACGGTTCCCACCGTGCTACGGACCCTGTGCTCAGCGCAGCAGGGTCACGGTTCCGTGGAGATCACCAGGTCCGTCCGGTCCCGAGTAGGTGAGCGTCCAGAAGTACACGCCATCGGTACATTCGTTCCCGGCAGCGGTGCGCCCATCCCACGCGAACTCCGGCCGTTGTGAGTCGTACACCAGTTGCCCCCAACGGTTGTGGATGGACAATTGGATCCCCGAAGCACCCTCGATCGCGATCGGTCGGAACTGGTCGTTGATCGCATCTCCATTTGGGGTGAAGATGTTGGGCACCTCCACCGCGACGTTGCACGGCTCAATGGTCACCAACGCCGTGTCCGAAGCAGCGCAGGGGCCATCGGTCACCACCACCCAAACGAGGCCGCTTGTAACGGCCGTGAACGACGTGCCCGTGGAGCCGTCCTGCCAGCGGTGACCGGCATCCGGCGCACCGGTGGAGAGCGTCACCGGAACATCCGCGCAACTGGTGAGGTCCGGACCCAGGTCCACCTCGGGCAAGGGTAGGAGCGTCACCGTCACCGAATCGCGACCGAAGCAGGCCCCGTTGAGCACATTGACCCAGTAGGTGCCGCTCGACGTGACCGTGAACTGTGGGCCGGTCGCGATGCCATTGTTCCACGTGTAGGTATCAACGGCGGGCGTGGTGGCATCCAACACAACCGGCCCAGGACCGCAGATCACCTGGTCCGGCCCCAGGTCCGGTTCGGGGTAGGCGTTCACCACCACCACCACACTATCCGTGTAGGTGCAGAAGGGGTTGAACGAGATGTCGTCCAGGGCGAAGTCGTTCCCGCTGGTCAAGGTGTTCTGGTTGGAGATGCAGATCTCCGCCGTGGTGGTGGCACCTGCGTTCCACACCTCATAGAACTGGTTCCAGGTGCACGAGGAGGCCGCCGCGGTGAATGGATCACCCAGCACCTGACCGTTGATGGTGAATTGGAGCACCGCGGGGTTGGAGACCACCATGGAGGAGAGCCACGCAGAAAAGGCATAGGACGTGCCCGGGACGACCGTCACGGTCTGGCACCAAACGGATACCCCTGCCGTGGCTGCACCGTTCACCACCATCATGTTGCCACCACCCGTGTGGTCCGTGCAGGGCGGGAAGTTGGTGTGGGTGTCGCTCGCGTTGCTCGCCACGGCGTACTGGCCTTCCAGGCTCAACAATCCGAAGGTGCCACCCGTGCCCGGGATGTATCCACTGGTGAAGCCGGTAGCACCGGAGGAGAAGTCGCCGTTCACGACCAGGTCGTCACCCACGGCGAGCTCCTGTACCGTGCAGCTGTAAACTCCGGCGGTGCCTTGGTTGAGGACGGGTGCTGTGGAGCCAGTGTTCCATACGTAGCTCAAGTAACCCGGACCCGGGGTGAGGAGCGTGGTCTGGCCTTCGCAGAGCACCACATCGAGGCCCAGGTCGATGGAACCTGAACATTGGGCATGCAAAGCAGCGTGCATGGTCGGCCATGAACAGGCCAAGAGTAGGATGTGCCTCATTGTGTGTGATGACCGGATCAGGGGGGTAAAGGTCGCCTGTGGACTTGGATCGTGAACATCAGAGGCCGGACACCGCCCCGCCACGCTTCCGGATATGCGTGCGCGTAATGCGCTGAGGTCCTGAAAGTGTGCCCAACATCCTGTGGAAAGTGCCCCACACCGCTTACCTTTCGTATACGATGCACGATCCCCTTGATCCGTTGTTCCAGTTCTTCGGACGGATGACGTCCAAGGAACGTCAGTTGGTGGAGGATTCGGTCCAAACCAAGTGCGTGGCCAAAGGCACGGTATTGCTGGAGTTGGGCGAGGTGTCCGACCGGATGTACCTGGTGGTCGCCGGTGGTCTGCGCACCCTGTTCCATGACCGTAACGGCAACGAAGTGACACGCTACTTGGCGTTGCCTTGCCGGGTGTGTGTGGTGCTCGATTCGTTCATCACCGGCAAGCCCAGCAGGGAGGTGATCGAAGCCTTCGCGGACAGTGAGGTGATCACGTGGGACCGTGCGACACACGACCTGCTCATGGCCAAGGTGCCGGCCTGGTCGCGCGCTTACATCTTGCTTTTGGAGCAGGCGCAGGTGATCAATGCCTGGCGGCTGACCACGCTACTGGGTATGGATGCCGCACAGCGCTATGTGGCCTTGATGCGCGATCATCCGGAACTGGTCCAGGAGGTGCCGGACCGTATCGTGGCCAGTTACATCGGCATCGCTCCCGAGTACCTGAGCCGGTTGAAGCGCCGGATCCTGCGCGGCGGAAATTGACATAGTTCAAGCGCTCCGGCCCGCCCCTCGCCGGACCTTTGCGGCATGACGACAAGCGTTGAGAACCTCACTGCTGAAGTGACCGCGGGTCCACACGGGGAGGTGTGCATCCGGTTCAAGGAGGATGCACAGTTGACCGCATCGAGCATCGCGGAGGTATTGGCCTTGCGCAAGGCCCATTTCGGCAAGGAACCCCACCATTTGCTGATGGTGCTGCCGGCGGAGACCGACTTCGACGTGCGGGTGATGTATCAGGAACACTGCGCCCAGGCCCAGGTGGAACGGCTCGCACGTACCATCTCCTGGGTGGTGAACTCGGAGACGAACAGGAGCCTCATCCAACTCTATTACACCTACCACCCCACGGACGTGCCCGTTCAGATCTTCCTGCGTGAGGACGAGGCCAAGGACTGGCTGGCGAAAGGCACCATGGGCAGTTCCTTGAACTGAGCAGCACACATCGGTCGGTCGTCACGTATGCATCGGGACGATCCCGGTGGCGCGGAAGGCTTGTTGGGATCCAGAGTGGGTGAGTTGTATTGGCAGGTGGGCGGACCGCGTCACACGAGATATGCCAGGACTATAAGGTGGAGTTGAGCGAACGGGCCGTCCTTGGAGTTCTTGCTTCCGCTATCGGAGCGATCCACGCCCGTTCCACCAGCACCTTCAAGCGGTCGTATGCGCCGGCTTACTGACCGAGTGGTTCGAAGTGTGCTGTGAAATGACGGAGGAATTCCGGTTCCTTCACGATGCGGTAGCCGCGAACTTGTTCGCGTGAGCGCAGCACCTCCTCGAAGGTCTCCGCCACGTACTCCATGTGGCTCTGTGTGTATACGCGGCGGGGGATCGCTAGGCGCACCAGCTCCATGGAGGACGGTACCAATTCACCGTTCTCGGCATACTTCCCGAACATCACCGAGCCGATCTCCACACTGCGGACACCGGCCAGCCGATAGAGCTCGCAGACCAGTGCTTGTCCCGGATACTCCCGTGGCGGTATGTGCGGGTACAACTTCTTGGCATCGATGTACACCGCGTGGCCACCGATCGGGCGCATGAGAGGAACACCAAGCGCGTGCAACCTGTCCCCCAGCCAGGTGGTGCTGCGGATGCGGTAGTCCAGGTAATGCGGGTCGAAGACCTCGTCCAGACCGATGGCGATGGCTTCCATATCGCGGCCGGACAGCCCACCGTAGGTGGTGAACCCTTCGGTGATGATGAGCAGATCGATGCAAGCCGCTGCGATCCGCTCATCACGCAAGGCAAGGAAGCCACCCATGTTCACGAGCGCATCCTTCTTCGCGCTCATCACCGCGCCATCGGCCAGGGAGAACATTTTCCGGGCGATCTGCCGGTAGCTCAAGTCATTCATGCCTTGCTCGCGGTGCTTCACGAACCAACTGTTCTCTGCGATGCGGCAGCAATCCAACAGGAACAGCACGTCGTATCGCTTGCAGGTCGCAGCCACACCCTCGGCATTGGCCATGCTCACGGGCTGCCCACCACCACTGTTGTTGGTCACCGTGAGGATGACCGCTCCCACGTGGCCCTTGTGCTCCCTCAGCAGATGATCGAGCGCGGCGATGTCCATATTGCCCTTGAAGGGATGCTCCAGCGCCGTGTCCCTTCCTTCGGGGATCGGGATATCAATGGCCGTGGCACCGGTGAACTCGATATTCGCGCGGGTGGTGTCGAAGTGCGTGTTGCTGATGAAGACCTTGCCTGGACCCCCCAAGTGACCGTAGATGATGCGCTCGGCCGCGCGCCCCTGATGGGTGGGTAGCACGTTGGCCATGGTGGTGAGCTCCTGCACGGCCAGCTCCATGCGTTCCCAGGAGCGGGAGCCTGCGTAGGCCTCGTCGCCCTCCATCATGCCGGCCCATTGCTGTGCGCTCATCGCACTGGTCCCGCTATCGGTCATCAGGTCGATGATCACATCCTTTGACCGCAACAGGAAGGGGTTATAGTGGGCCATGGCCAATTGCTCCCTGCGCTCGGCGGCGGTGCTGATGCCGATGGGCTCTACGCTCTTGATGCGGAAGGGTTCGATGATGGTGCGGTGCTTCATGGCTCAGAGCTTTTCGAACCGCGCCTGGAAGAAGCGCAGGTACTTCGGTTCGTAGGTCATCTTCAATCCGGTGATGCGGTCACGGCGGTCGTACACGCGGGCCACCGACTCGGCGATCACATCCATGTGGGCCTGGGTGTACACGCGGCGCGGGATGGTGAGGCGCACCAGTTCCAGTTCCGGATAGCAGTGGTCCCCGGTGAGCTTGTCGCGACCAGCGCTCACGATGCCGCGCTCCATGGTGCGCACGCCGGAGTCCACATAGATCTCGGCCGCCAGGGTCTGTGCGGGGAAGGCGATCTGCGGCAGGTGGGGCAGGAAGGCCTTCGCGTCGAGGAACACGCCGTGGGTTCCGGTAGGCCGTACCAAGGGAACCCCCGCTTCGAGCAGCTTCTCCCCGAGGTAGAACACCTGGCCCACGCGGGCGCGGATGTGATCGTCCTGAACGCTCTCCGCGATGCCGATGGCCATGGCTTCCATGTCACGACCGGCAAGACCGCCATAGGTGTGCAGGCCTTCGTACAGCACCACCTGGTTGCGGGCCTCTTCGAAGACGTCCCATTCGTTGGTGGCCATGAAACCACCGATGTTCACCAAGGCGTCCTTCTTCGCGCTCATGGTCGCACCGTCGGTGAGGGAGCAGATGTCAAAGACGATCTCGGCCACGCTGCGCGCTCCCTGCCCTTCCTCAAGTTGCTGGATCATGTAGGCGTTCTCCGCAACACGCGTCATGTCGTGGATGATGCGGATGCCGTGCTTCGCGGTGAGCGCCCGAACGGCTTTCAGGTTGGCGAGCGAGATGGGCTGTCCACCGGCCATGTTCACCGTGGTCGCCAGACTGACGTACGGGATCCGTTCGGCGCCTTGCTCATCGATCACCCGCTGCAACTTGGCCAGGTCCACATTGCCCTTGAAGGGGAATAGGCTCCGGGGATCATGCGCCTCATCGACGATGATGTCCACGAAGGTCCCACCGGCCAGCTCTTGGTGCGCCTTGGTGGTGGTGAAGTACATGTTGCCCGGCAGGATGTCACCGGGCTTGATGAGGATGCGCGACAGGATGTTCTCGGCGCCGCGTCCCTGGTGGGTGGGCACGAGGTACTTGTAACCGTAGTACTTGCGCACGGCCTCTTCCAGGTGGTAGTAGTTGCGGCTGCCGGCATAGGCTTCGTCGCCCAACATCAACCCGGCCCACTGGCGATCGCTCATGGCGCTGGTACCACTGTCCGTGAGCAGGTCGATGTACACATCCTCCGACCGTAGCAGGAAGGTGTTGTACCCCGCCTCCTCCAGGGCCTTCACGCGTTGCGCAGGCGTGGTCATGAAGAGGGGTTCGACCATCTTGATCTTGAAGGGCTCGGCCCAGGACATTCGCTTCTCGGTCATGCTATGGTTCTCGTTGAATGTTCGTTACGGCCAGCACGGCAGGGTCATGGCCGCAGCACGTTGACCCGTTGCTGGTGCCCACCGCGTTGGGGTTCATGCGACCACTGGCTCCGGGGCGGTCAGGCCGCGGACCTCCTCGGCGAAGTGCTCCAGATCGCTCTTGAAACGATGCACCCGGTCCTGGGCCTGTTGCTGGAGGATGGGAAGCAGCTCCTCGTAGTAGTGTATGCCATTGAGCAGGTTGGACCTGAAGGTCTCGATATTGCGCTGTTGCTTCACGGTCATCGCATCCCTCACCTCATCGATCTCGCGGGCGAGGTATTTCACGTAGAGCTTGAGCTCGTTGATGAACATGTGCGGGCGATCGTTCGCGTTCAGGAGCGTGGTCCGGCCGTAGATGTGATCGACCATGGTACGCAGGGGGACCACTTTGGAGAAATAGGCAAGGTTCGGCCCCGGACAGATGGCCACGGCCTCCAGCTTGTGAGCGGGCGTCATCCCGGCCTTCAGCAAAGCACCCGCTCCCAGCCCTTCGCAGAGGCAATCCTTTTCAGTGATGCGCGCATAGGCGCGGTCGTGTGCGCCCTGCTCCAAGCCCTTCGCTTGCAGCTGCTTGATCTTCAGGTCCTGGTACTGACGAGAGGCCGTGCAGATCGGCGTTGCTGTGAACTCGGTGTCAGTGGACAGGAACTCCTTGTAGCAAGGGCTTCCCGGACGTCCCTTGATCGTGCGGGACTTGCGCTGTGCTTCCGATGTGCTGGGCCTGAAGTTGTGGAAGGGAATGCCGAGCGGGGACGCCCAGCTCATGTAGTAATCGTCCGGCGTGGCCTGCGTGAGCTGCTGCAGGGTGTGCTCGTCCACGTTGGTGGCCTCCGGGACCAAGAGGAACGGGCTGCCCCATCCGGTGCCGTCCATGCCATAGTAGGTGCGCAGGAAAGCATCCTCCTCCACCGTGCCGATCCCGCCCTGCACCGTGATGCGGATGGACGGCGGACCAACGAGCTGGTGCTTTCCTTCCTCCGCCAGTGTCCTGTTGCAGAGCTCGAACAGTTCGGCCGCCATCGCTTCCCGCTTGTCGTGGAACTCCTGCAGGATCGGTCCCAGCAGGATGCCATCGGTGGCGAAGGCATGCCCTCCACAATTCAACCCGGACTCGATCCGGAACTCCGACACCCACACACCCTTTTTGGCAAGGATCTTCCCTTGGATCAAGGCCGAGCGCAGGTCGCTCACTTTCAGGATCACCTTCTTGCATAATGCTCCGTTCACATCAGGAAGGAAGTCGTTGAACTGGGCGATGTAGGCGTACACCCGGGGGTTGTAGCCGGCGCTCAGCACGATCGAAGAGGACAAGGTGCTCTTGGCGAAGCCGCGGAAGGCCGCCATGGCATCGGCGAACTCCGGCGGCAGTGGCTCCCCTTCCTTGTTGTAGTTCGTCCGGTCGATCTTCGACATGATGTTCACATCGATCGAACCGGCCCGTATGGTCCGGCGCAATTCATCCTGGTAGGCTTGCCTCGCGTGCCCTTCCGCCATGGCCATCATGTCCTTGTACATCTCCCGGTGCGGGGATGTATCCGGCAACATCCCGAAGTACTTCACGATGTCCGTCCCCGTCACGAAAGGCTCCTGCCTCAGCGCCTCGACCTGCCGCTTCACCAAGCGGTCCATCAGGTCCAGGTAGGCCGTCACGCGCCGGGCCCTGTGATCGGGATCACTGGATGGAACGGGTTCGTAGGGCTCACCGCTCTGACCACAGTGGAACTCGCCCATACGTTCGACGAGCTCATCCTCGATGATGGAGACCACGGACGAGATCCCGAATCGGGCGACCTTCAGTGGCGTGTCGATCGTGTAGCCCAATCCCATCACGGGGATGTGGAAGGTGTGGGGCTGTTGCTGGCGTTCGTTCATCGTACCCTTCGTTTCAGTGTGCTCAAGCACATTCATTCAATGCCGCGAAAGTGGTGCAGTGTCCGCTGGCCCGAACTGACCGGCATCAGGTCATCGGCGCGCAAAACGAGCTTGGATCTTCGTGGAGCGGGAGGAGCGATGCTCCGGGGATGCCACCTCATCCGCGAGGAAGTGCGTGCCCACGCTGCGGGGTTCGGCCAATGCTGCTTCGGTGATCACGCGCGCCACGGCCGTCATATCCCGCAAGTTGAACAGCCCATCTGACAAGCGGCGCCGGACCCATCGTCGGGCGACCACCAGCTCAGCATGCGCGATGGTGCGCAGCGCACAGGCCAGCCCGTCACGGTCCCGCACCACCCCCACATGACAGGTCATGGCATGTCTCAGGTCACGGATGGCCCGATCGATGCTGGCATGGGTACGGCCCGTGATGCTGAATTCGGCAAAGGCGTTCGCCGTGATCGGACCATCCGACGGAGCGTATGTTGGCGCGATGGCGGCTGCCCGCATGGCGATCACCATGGCCTCCAGCAAGGAGTTGGAGGCCAAGCGGTCGGCCCCGTGCGAGCCGCTTCCAGCACATTCGCCCAGTGCCAGCAGGCCGGGCAGACCGGTGCGTCCCCGATCGTCGGTGGCGATACCGCCGCATAGATAGTGGGCGGCGGGCATCACGGGGAGGAGGTCCCGCACGGGCCGCAGACCCAGTTCGCCACAACGCCGATCGATGGCGGGGAACTCCCGTGCGAATCGCGCAGCACCAACAGGCGCGATATCAAGCCAGACATGCTCCGTTCCGCTGCGTTCCATCTCTCGGTGGATGGCACGTGCCACCACATTGCGCGGTGCCAGGTCTCCCATGGCATGCAGGCCATCCATCAGCGGCTTACCGTCATGGCAAAGGAGCCGTGCACCTGCACCGCGGACCGCCTCACTGATCAGGAAGGCCTGCCCGGATGTACCGGTATACATAGCCGTGGGATGGAACTGCACAAAGGCCATGTCACGCAATGGGACACCGGCCCGAACGGCCATTGCAATGCCATCGCCTGTGGACGCGGTGGGGTTGGTGGTGTGCTGGTATACCTGACCCACACCGCCTGTGGCCAGCACGACGAGGTCGGCCTGTAAGGTGTGCATGGTGCCCGTCCGCTGCTCCAAGGCACTGAGCCCGGCACAACGTCGCTGGTCATGCTCACCCTGCACCAACAGATCAAGCGCCTGCCAACCCTCCCAGACCTCGATCATGGGCAATGCCCTGACCCGACCCCGGAGGACCCTGACGATCTCCGCACCTGTACGGTCCTCATGATGGACCACCCGGGCAGCGGAATGCCCTCCTTCAAGGGACAGGTGCAACCGTCCGGAAACATCGGCATCGAAGGAGGCACCCATGGCGATCAACTTGTTCACCAGATGGGGACCCTCGCGCACGATACGGTCCACCACCTTCGGTTCATTGCGTCCACCGCCCACCATCAGGGTATCCTCCACATGCCCATCGAAACTGTCCCGCGCGTCCATCACGGCGGCCACACCGCCCTGTGCGGCATACGAACTGCTGGCATGCACCGGAGCCTTGGAGAGCAGTCTGATCCGCACGTTCCGCCCGATGGCCGACCCCGCCAGTTCGATGGCGTAGCTCATGCCAGCGATGCCACTGCCCACGACCAGTACGTTGAGGGGCCTCTTCATCCCAGGGAGAGCATACGACGCAAAGCACGTTCGGCGCCGATCGAAATGTGTTCCGGCAATACGATCTCCGGCTGCAGGGTATCCAACGCGCGGTACACCTTTTCCAAGGTGTTCAGCTTCATGTAGGGGCATTCACTGCACGCACAGGTATTGTTCGCATACGCCGGTGCCGGTATCAGGTGCTTGTCCGGAACGGCAGCACGCATCCTGTGCAGGATCCCTGCCTCGGTGGCCACGATGTAGCGCTGCCCCGGATCGCGCTGTACGAAATCGATCAGGGATGAGGTCGAGCCGATATGGTGGGCCTCGGCCAGGATCGGCTCCGGACACTCAGGATGCGCAATGAGCTTGGCGTCCTCGAATTGCATCATCAGCAGTTTCAACTTGTCGATGCTGATATCCACGTGCACCTCGCACACGCCATTCCAAAGTAGGAGCTTGCGGCCCGTGACCCGTTGCACATACGCTCCCAGGTGCTTGTCCGGAGCGAAGATGATCGGACGATCGGCCGGTAGGCTGTTCACCACCCGCACGGCATTGCTACTGGTGCAGATGATGTCGCTCATCGCCTTCACGGCCGCGCTGCAATTGATGTAGCTCACCACCAGATGGTGCGGATGGGCTTCGAGGAAGGCCGCGAAAGGACCCGCCGGTGCACTGTCGGACAATGAACAACCGGCCTGCAGGTCGGGGACCACCACCGTACGCCCGGGGTTCAGGATCTTGGCGGTCTCGGCCATGAAATGCACCCCGGCGAAGACGATCACATCACTGGTGCTGCGATCGGCCGCCTGCGCCAGCTGCAGGCTGTCCCCCACATGATCGGCCACATCCTGGATGTCCGGGGTCTGGTAGTAGTGCGCCAGCAAGACGGCATTTCGTTCACGCTTCAGCCGACGGATGCCCCTGACCAAGGCATCGTGGTCCATCGATCGCGGGTCGGCAGGTAGCTCTTGGACGGCGTGGATGCTCATCGGTTGTAGGCTTCGGTTGATCGATCGACCGGCACGGGTCTTGACCGCAGGAACGGACCCAGCAAGGCCCATGATGCATGCACCGCCAGCAACGTGATGCCCACGAACAGCACGATGCCCCAGGCGGCGAAGGACATGAGAAACGGACGCACCATCACCATGATGTCCTGGAACGACAGGTCGCTCATCAGGGTGTACCAACCCTTGATCATTCCAGCGCCGATCAGGCTGAGCCAGAATAGGACCAGGCCACCATTGAGCAGCCAAAATCCCAACCGCACAGACTGAACGCGCGTAACAGTGTCCCCGTGCACCCGATCCACTGTATGGAAGATCGCTGCGAAGAGGATCATGGTGTTTATGCCGATCGTACTGCCCATGGCATGGGCCACGGTGATGTGCGTGCCATGCGTGAACAGGTTGATGGCGGGAATGGAGATCAGCAGGGCTAATCCCAGATTGAGGAAGACCCAGGCCTCGCTCGCATATAGGAAATGGGCCGCGAGGACGTGCTGGTGGCGCTGCGCACCGTCCAGGGTATGGCGCCAATGTCTGATCATGCGCGCCAGCAGGATCCACTCCGTCATGCTCACCCCATAGGCCAGATAGCGCAGCCAGGGTGCAGAGGGCACCGGATAGATATGGTGCGCCCAACCGAAAAGCAGGTTGGTGAAGCCGAGCGCATAGAGCAGGAACGCCGTTCGGGAGCGTGCATACTCGGTATCACCACTGATGCGCTCCATCACGACCAGGGCCAACCCGTATACCAGCATGTTCCACGAACCGGTGAGCGCGCCATAGGCCTTCCACTGCACGGTAAGGTCGCGTACCACATTGGCGTCATCACGCGGCCACAACCAGCTGTAGGCTTCCAGAAAGGTCAGCAGGAAGAAGACGACCCCCGTCGCCCACATCCAGAGGTACGCGGGCCAGGGACCACGACCCTGCATGGCCGTTCTGAAAAAATTGTAGACCAGCAAAAACCAGGAGACGGCAATGAGCCCTCCCAACGCGGGAGGAAATTCCCAGTACTCCCGGCCTCCGAAGCGGCCGAGCATATAACTGCCCAGAACAGCGAGCCCGAGGATCATCCAGAGGAACAGATGCACCCTGACCAGGCGAGGCGAGTGCATGGGGCGCCCCACCAACAGGGGCAGATAATGATAGACCCCGCCCACAGCCACCATGAAGATCCAGGAGATGACGAGTGAAACATGCAGGGGCCTCGACTTCACAAAGGGGATGACATCGAACAGCCCGGGCATGACCTGTTGCCATGCGCCCAACAGTCCAAAGAAGGCTCCCAGCCACAGGGAAACGACTCCGAACACCAGGAAGAGCAGGGCGGACCGGTCAATCGCGGGCATCGTCGTTCATCTGGAGATAGGTGCCCCAAGGCGTGAGGTCGAAACTGCGGATGGGATAGGTCCCCGATGACGCCCAGGCATCCAAATAGGCCACCAAGTGCCCGGCCTCGGCAGGTGTGACCTGCTGGGCAGGCATCAGCTGCGTACCGTGCAGGATGATGCCCCTTGCATAGTCCGGACCCTTCCCCTGAGCACGCGTCACATTGGTGAGGTCCGGACCCATGTATCCGCCCAGGCCATACAGCTGATGGCAGGCTGTGCAGTTATGGTCCTGATACAGTTGCCGCCCGATAAGGGCCTGTGTGCTCAGCGATCCTCGGCCAGGTGCCACCGAAGTGGACGAGGTCCATGTCAAGGCCGTCTGCACAGCGAAAAGCCCCACCAGGACGAGAATGATCGCCCGCTGATGAACGCCTTGGAAGGATGTCGATCGCCCGTGTGACATGTTCTCTATTCGGGACAAATCTATCCTGTAT
>ERZ795056.1709-NODE-1709-length-25448-cov-4.829796_pt1 | contig 25448 bp, 23 predicted proteins | sample MGYA00375140_ERZ795056 | MGnify/ENA primary metagenome ERZ795056 (study PRJEB30185, sample SAMN05720227) | activated sludge metagenome | isolation source: Anaerobic digester | place: USA | collected 2015-03-09 ... | reverse complement strand
TGTCGACGCGATTGTGGAAGTGACCGAGACCGGATCGACTATAAGGGCCCACGGGCTGAAGATCATTGAAACGCTGCTTGAAACAAACACCAAGCTTGTCGCCAATCATAATAGCTTCGCCGACGACTGGAAGCGAAAGAAAATTCTTCAGATAGCACTCCTGCTCAGGGGCGCGCTGAACGCTGAAAAACTGATAGGCCTCAAAATGAACGTGCCGAAGGACAAAATGGAGAGCGTGGCGAAAATCATCCCGAGCCTCACCTCGCCGACGGTGGCCCAGCTATACAAGTCGGAATGGCTGTCAGTAGAGACCGTGATCGAAGAGTCAGTTGCACGTGAAGTTATTCCGAGCCTTATCGAGGCCGGGGCCGATGGAATAATCGAATATCCGCTCAATAAGGTGGTAAACAGGAAAGACATCTGATCGTCAGGAGGAGGCTACGCGCAGTTCTGCACGTCATTGATAAGCGGAATCTTCAAATAGGCGCTCGTCCTGTCCTCCCCGGACGTTATGACGAGACTGTCCTTGGGGGCACGAAGGCTCTTCAGCATCATCATTATAAGGATAAGACCGAGACCGGCGCCTTCACGGTACGGATCGTCCATGTTGTTGAGGAAGTAGTCCGCGAGGTCCCTGCATTTTTCAGCATCCATGAGCTTCCGCTTTACATTTGCCAGCTCGGTTTCGGTCATCTTTACGGGGTTGGTCACCATAACGTGCAGTACTTTTTCGATGGTCCAGACTTCAATCTCTGTTCTGTAATTGCTTGCCCGGGCGAATTCTTCGAGACTGACTGCGTTTTCCCTGGTAATCTCGAGCTGGAAGAGACGGAGCGCGGTTTCATAATCAATTGTCTGTTCTGTATCGATCTTGGGATTGTATCCTTCGAAATATATATTTTTATAATTTGCCTTTATCGCATTGATCATGAGTTCTTTGATGCTGGTATATACAGGCGCAAGCATGTCCGAACAATCATGCTGGGTGAGTATATTGTTGAGAACAGAACGCACTTCATTTTCAATGCTATCAGTGATAGCATACGCAACAAACCGTGCGCTGTTGTTTTTATGATTCGGATTAGTATGCATATTTATTGTAATGTATAAATAGAAAGATAATCAGTCAATAAAAAAATTCCGTCCGGATGGATTATTTTATTTACAAATTTGAATTATGGTTTATGCTGTATTTAGATTGGTAATTTAACGTATGCTAAATTTAACTGATTCTCAAGCCAAATTTCGACCCATGAAATCAACCGCCATCATAATCCTGTGTTCTACATTCATATTAATAGCAAGTCACCTGTCAGCAGTGGCAATGAATCTTGATAATAAATTCTATGTGCATGAAGGCTTTTCATCAGATTGGACAAATATAATCCCTGCAGATGCAGATGGCTGGTTAGTCCGTGAACCGCCTGAAAGGGGGAAACATTCATTAAGAATTGCTGAATTGCCTCAGTCCGGTAAGTTGGAAAAAGTAATTTTGCCATTACACGAAACCTCTCCCCGGATATACACTGTCGTAACATCGTTTAGCATACCCGACAGATCAGTTCTGGATGAAAAATCACTTGGCCTGTGGATCCCGCAAATAGCTGAAAACTGGGAAATATACCTCAATGGTCGTCTGATCAGGAGGGAGATGTACCTTGAAGATGACGGATCGATTAGAATATCCCGGAACATGCGTGATGTCCTGGTGTATCTCAATCCGCTTCACCTGAAAGTTGGTGCCAACATCGTAGCGTTCAGAATAGTCGGCGATCCGACCATCCCGGATACCGGTTTTTATCAGAATAACCCCCTGAAAATCGACAGCTATGAAAAACTGGTTACAACCAGGACAAAGATCATTCCGCTCATCCTGATCTGCATCTATCTGCTGGTCGGCCTATATCACCTGGTGCTGTTTTTTGTCAGGAGGAGCGAGCGTTATAATCTGATATTTGCTCTTTTTTCGCTGATGCTGTTCATATACCTTTTCAGCCGAACAAGTAATATCTATAACATCATCACCGACACAAAATATGCCTTTCTGATAGAGTTCTGCTCACTATACACGTTGTTCCCGCTTTCTCTCTATTTCATGGATATCATGTTATTCAAGCGGGTCAGGATATTCGTTCATGCATACGGCATTTTTTGTTTTCTCCTCATTGTGCTATCGATGCTCCTCCCTTATGCGGCACGGATCAATATCCTGCGAATCTGGCAATACTCGTCGCCAGTTGCATTGATTTATTTCCTGGCTGCACAGGTTGGATTTTCCTTCATGAGCAAGGTCCGGCGGTATCGCGCCACAGACAGAGGCGGCGTAACGCCCGGCATGATGAGCACAATGGGCCATTGCATTGCGAAAACGACATCCGGGAACCTGATGATCGGCTCGCTGGTCGCGGCCGGGTGTGCTTTGTTCGATATTATCAATTCAATATATTTCAACTTCCCCGTCGTGACCACGAATTACGGTTTTCTCATTTTTGTTATGGGCATCACGCTGATGCTCAGCAACCGGTTCGTCATCATGTACAGGAAGATCGACGGCCTCAATTTTGACCTGAAGGAACGGACCCGTGACCTTAAAGAGACCCGTGTCCAGTATGATTTTTCAAGGGAAAAGTACCGGCTTCTTGTTGAAGGGACCAACGACGCAATATTTTCACTCGATGAGAACCTTAGATTCATAACGGCGAACAGGGCGCTTCTTGAGATACTCGCCACCGATGAAAAAACGATTATGACGATGAATCTGCTTGACGTTATTCATGATCGGGACGATCGGTCGGTGACCGCACAATTCGCCCGGGAGAAAATTGAAAGATTTTTAAAGGAGAGCACGTCGGTAAGCCTCAAGCTCGATTTAAAGTCATTCATGGGTATAGAACCTGTAACCATGCAGATACATCTGGAGACAATCCGCATAGACGGGAGAAACGAAATTTTCGGCAGGGGAACAAGTGTTGCGGAAGACGTTCTCAACAAGTATCTTCAGTCCGAACGCCAGCAGTACCGGATAGGGAATCTGCTGCTTGTGGCGGACGATCTGAGCTACCGGATAACGCGCAATCTTCAGAAGTATATAGGCAAGCGGGACAAGAACATGCTCAGGATCGCGGTCAGGGAAATAATTATTAACGCGATTGAGCACGGGAACCTGGAGATTACGTTTGAAGAAAAAACGCGAGAAATGACGGGCGAAAATTATTTCCAGTACCTGAATGAGAGGCAAAAAGACCCGCGATTCAGGGACAGGACAGTGCATGTTGACTATATCGTGGAGAATGACAGGGTCATCTATACGATTGCGGATGAGGGTGAGGGCTTTGATTACCGGAAATTTCTGCACGGCGATATTGAAGTTAACGATTCAATGCTGGCGCACGGCAGAGGTATAACGCTTGCAAAAAACATCTTCGATGAAATCGGTTTCAATGAATCAGGTAACAGCGTTTCCCTTGTGAAATATTTCAGGAGCGGGGGGTAATCAGCCGCTCAGTATGGCGATCCGGCAATCAGCATTTAAGACCGGTACCCAGTCGCGTCTGTATGATCATGGAGCGCAGTTTCCTTGGAAATGTTATTGATTCCAGGTATTCGACAAAGCAGCGTTCGAGCGCTGCCGGCGCCTTACCGCCGCAGACATTCTCACCGACCTTTGTACATCCGGTCAGCCTGCCCCCGGCATTTATCTCGATCCGAAAAATAATATAGATGTATTCGCACCCCGAGCAGGACATCCGGAGCCTTAATTGTTCAGTGCAGACGGGGAATACGTTTTTTCTGAAGTGCTCGCTGATTGCGTTGAATTCCCGCCATTGCTCATCCCGCAGTTCGTGATCGGCTATCACGGTCAAGTTTTTATGGGGAGTGCAGGAACAGAATGAAGAGATAACGATTACGCAAACGATTAGTATGAGGATGTGTTCATTAAGTACTTTCATAATGACACGGGACCGCCAGGTAAAAACAATGGGGCCCACGCTTTAAGCGCGGGCCCCGGTGGGTTGCTTATTTCTCTACTGTTTCGATGCTTGAATTGGGTGGCAATATGTCGACGTATACGGTAAAGGATACGATATTCGAAACATTGCCCATCTTGTCGATGGCCTTCGCGTCAATCTGGTGCTTTCCGTTATTTAAGAACTGGATTTCTCCGGTATAGGGGATGAATTCGCCTTTCCCGTCAATCCGGCACTGGATTTCCGCAACACCCGATCCTGCGTCTGTCGCCGTGACGCTGTATTTGACGTCAGTTGAAGCGACATTGTAGGAATTGATCTGCTTAAGCTCTTTGTCTGCTTTGATCTCGACAACCGGGGCGGCATCGTCCGTCACGAGTTTGGTAGTGGCATCTTTCAGCTCGATTTCCTTACCTGATTCGTCGAATATCCTGAAAGCAAATTGCTCGGTCATGTTGTCGACATTGTCCACAGACCTGATTTTCAGGTCAATGTTGTCTTTCGCGGGCATTGCAAAGGGGGCTGCGTATTCCTGGTACGTTGTCCCATCCGTGGAGTATTCGATTTTTTTTACGCCCGAGAGTGCGTCATTTGCGCTGATGCTGAACAGGGTGGTTTTTGCAAAATAAACATTGTCGCCGATTTTTTTGACGGGCGCGCTTGACGTCACAACGATGCTTGGGCCGGTATTGTCGACGACGACATTATAGGTTTTATCTGCTTCCTTGTTGCCGACCTTGTCGATGCCGTAATACTTGATCGAGTGGGGACCTTCCGCTTCGATAGAAAAAGGATTCTCGAAAACATTCGTTGCACCTTCGTCGATCTTGTATTCGATCTTGTCCATGGCGAAATCGTCGCTTGAAAGCAGTCTGAACTGGACTTTCGAATTCACAAAAAGAGTTTTCCCATCGGAAAACGTTTTTGCAGCAACGACGGTTGTTGTCTGGGACTTGCCCTCCGTATCGGTTATAACGGTGCTTTCCTTCTTTACTTCGTCTTTTATTTCAGTCTTGCTTTCGTCAGTGGCATTTTCGATTTTAGCAGGATCTGTAGTAGACGGATCGTCCTGGGAAAATGCGCGATTTGAGATGGAGAAAGCGACGGCAAGACATATTACCAACAGGTAAACTTTCTTAAACATACATGACCTCCAGTCGACGGGATAATTACTAATGATTTATGTCAAAACACTTATTTTTAAGGGTAAATAATAAATATAATAAATTTATTGTCAATAGATATTTAAGTACAAAATTTGTAAAAAATTGTTTTTATTTGGAGAAATATATAAAAAAGAGACCGCGAAGTCCACTACGTTGCCGTGCTATTACTTTGAGGGTTATAACCCGAGCTATGTGATACCAGCGTAAATTACCCCATAATAGCTTGACTTTTAGTTATAAATTTAATATATATCCATTTTTATCATACTAATTCAAGGAGCATCGTCATGAAAATGCGAGCGATCGCCATCATTATTTTTCTGTCATTTTTCATAACAGAGTTAACGTTTGGACATTCCGGCGGGCTTGATGCCAATAGCGGGCACTGGGACCATCAAAAAAAGGAGTATCATTATCACCGAGACGGTAAAATCGTCAAGGATACCAGCAGGGATTACGACGAGCGTGAGAATAAGGGAGATGTAGAGAAGGAGACGAAAGAGAAAAAAGAAAAGAAAGTGAAAAAAACAAAAAAGAGAGATAAAGAAGAGATAGGCGAAGAGGATCAGGATAAAGATCAAAAGGGAACCAAAGAGAAAAAAAAGAAAGTAAAGAAAGAGAAAGATACGGTTAAAAAGGAAACCGACAAGAAGAAGAAAAAGAAAGAAGATAAAGAAGAAAAACCGAAGAAGGAAAAGAAAGAGAAAAAGCAAAAGAAAGAAGATAAACCCAAAAAAGAAGATAAACCGAAAAAAGAGAAGAAAGAGAAGAAAGAGAAGAAAGAGAAGAAAGAAAGCAAACCAAAAAAGGAAACCAAGAAAAAAGAAACCAAAAAGAAAAAGTCAAAGAAAGAAGACTGACATAACTAGTGCTATTGCGCAAACCATGCCGGATAACCGGCATGGTTTTTTATTTGTCAAGAAGAATGGAATAAGGTATCCTGAGAAGAATCGGTTGATAGATCGCCGGATTTATATAGATTGCATACAGGGCCTTTTCGGTCTGAAATATCTCTTTCCCGGAATAATAGAAAAGGTATTCTCGTGACTTGATGTGGGGCAGCGCGGGCGGGGTGTAGACAACCCGTGCTTTTTTGTTTAAAGCATGCTTGAAATCCGGGAATAGTATTGATTTAATGCTGCCATCAGTGCTGCAGTAAAGAAACACGTATTGTTTCAGGTGATCATTGTACACGAGTGACGGCTCTCCCATGACATCCGCGGCAATTGGAGTTGCGCGGGCCAGCTGCCGTGACCAGCCGCCTTCAGAGTCCAGAAATTCGTAGGAGTTGCGGTTGCGTATCGCCGAAACCCTCACGCGTGAAATGTAAGCCGGGACCGTGCCGTCCCGTGAGGGTCCATGGCCGGAAAGGTACAGGTAATCTCCTATCCGTATGACGGAATCTCCAAATACCGGTTCGCCTTCCCTGAAGATCGTGGCGATGCGCCTGAACCTTACGGGTGATCCAGGTTTCCATCCTTGTGGCATCTGCCATTCGGCAAGACCGACGCCCATTACGCGTATCGGAAGCTCGCCTTTTCGCGGTCGTATGCTTTTATCGACGAATACAATCATATAGTAAACGTAAATAGTCGCATCAATCTTGATTCCGTCGATAGCCCACAGCCTCCATAAACGGGGGTCTTCTGCTTTTGTCGTTTCTATAAAAGGTACGACTGCGCCCTCTTTTTTATTAAAAACAAATCTCAGTTTTTTGATTGTCGCATCGCCGGGAACTTCGGTAAAGGCCAGGGAATTGCTTATCATGCCCTTCATGACGGCCGTTTCCTCAAACGTCGAGCCGGATGTCAGCTCTCCTTTCCATGACCCGATGATTGTATCTCCGAAGGTCCACATCATGATGCCGTTCACCGGTATCGGCGTGCAGCCGTCCTGCCCGAGTACGCTCTCCTTTCTGCTTTCACCGAAAATTCCGAGGTTTTCCACCCTGGCGTTTCGGGCGCAATATGTGCACGAGAGAACAAGCGCAATCACAAGAATGGATATTTTTGAATGGTATCGCATTTTACCGTCTGTCATATTTACGACCGTATTGCATGGTTCAGTTAAGGGAAATGCTGCTTATTATAGGTCGAGATGCGCGGAAAAGGTCAAGAACATATTTATATGAATATTTTATTGCATTACTGAAAGACAATAAAAATCAATCTTGACAAAAAAATGATTTTTTTAAAATCGATTATATTCTGTGCTTGGAATGCCGGGTCGAGCGGATTACCCGGAGATTCACCTGTTGCAAGGCGAACATCTATTATATGAAAGTAGTCATAACGGGTCTGAACATCATCTCTGCCCTCGGTTTGAATTGCGACGAGTGCTGGTCGGGCCTTTCCGCCGGAAAGTCGGGGATCCGCATGATAACCATGTTCGATTCCATGAAGAACGACACAAGGATAGCCGGCCAGCTGCCCGACGGCTTTGAGGAATATGGTGCGCGCTTCTGTAAAAAGAGGATAGCCGGCCAGATGACGCGTGTCACACGGATGGCATTCGTGTGCGCGGCCGAGGCTATCGAGAGGAGCGGTCTGGATTTTACTTCAATGGACCGCTCGCGGTGCGGCGTGATAATCGGCGCCGTATCTGCGGGGAATTCGAGCGTGGAGAAGGGCACTACCTCCAGGAACAGGATCGTCAAATGCATGAGCAACGCCATGCCGGCATGGATATCGATTCATAACGGTCTGGAAGGACCGAGCTATGCCGTGAACACTGCCTGCGCCTCATCGGCGTATGCCATGGCTTTCGGTTATGACCTGATACGGAACGGTGCGGCGGACCTGGTGATTACGGGCGGCGCGGATTCCACGATTAACCCTGAGGAGATTGAAGGGTTTAATCAAATGTACGCACTGTCCACCGCCCCGGTCGATCCCGCAAAAGCGAGCCGGCCGTTTACGAAGGACCGGGACGGGTTCGTCATAGGTGAAGGTGCCGGCATGCTTATACTCGAATCGGAGAAATCGGCGCACGCGCGCGGTGCACACATTCACGCGGAGATGGCAGGATATGCCCTGACCAGCGAGGCGTATAATATCATGGCACCCCGGAACGGCGGCGACGGAATGGCGGTAACGATGTCGCGGGCACTTCGGCACGCCGGTCTTGGCCCGGACGATGTGGATTACATAAACGCCCATGGCACTTCCACCATGCTCAATGACCTGTATGAAACGAAGGCGATCAGGAATGTCTTCGGCGCCCGGGCGGGCTCTATCCCGGTATCCTCGATGAAGTCGATGATCGGGCATACTATTGGGGCGGCCGGGGCCATCGAGGCGGCAGCAACGGTCCTGTCTATCGAGCATGGGATCGTTACACCGACGATAAACTATGACAATCCCGATCCCGACTGCGACCTGGATTACGTGCCGAATAATTCCCGGGAGCAGAAAATTGATGTTGCAATATCCAATTCATTCGCTTTTGGTGGTCATAATGCAACGATTGTTCTGAAAAAATATTGAATAATGGCAGGGAGGCCCTCACGGGATTCTCTGCGGCGCAAGCAGCAATCGCATACAATCCGGAGTCTGTCATGGCAAAAATTGAAAGCGGCACCAGGGAAGAGGTAAAAAAAATCGTGTACGAGTTTTTCGCTGAAGAATGCGAGGTGTCTGCGGAGGTGCTTAACGAAGGCACCAACGTCATCAAAGACCTTGAGGGCGACTCGCTCATGTTTCTCGAACTCCTGGAGATATTCAAGAAAAAGTATGGCCTTGATGTAGAGCTCAAAACAGTGGGCAAATACGTGGTCAAGCATCCGGCTGAAACGATCGGCGCGATCATAAACATGACGATGCTGATTATAGAGCATGAGAACAGGATAGCCGACATAGGATGATCCCGGACGGTCCGCCCTCAGTGGAAAAGAAAAAAACAGCTTCAATATTCCCCGCCTTCGGCTGCAAGTATCTTGGCAACGAACGAAGCATACTCGAGGACATGTCCCCGGACCTGAAGGAACTGCTCGGTCGCGCCGGTGACGCCGTGGGTCTCTCCGGCGATTTGCTCGCCGGGAGCCCGTACGGCGATTTCAGCGATGAGCTCATATCGCAATACGCCGTGTACCTGTACGGCTGCGCGGTGTCCCATATCCTGAAGCGCAGCGGCGTACATTCCGACTATACGGCCGGTTACAGCATGGGCCTGTACGCGGCGCTGTATCACGCGGAATGCATCACTTTCGAGCAAGGCCTCGAGTGCATCAGGGTCGCGTACGGGCTTATTCGAAACACGGCGTCGAAGCATGATTTCGGCATGGGCCTCATTTCCGGCCTCCCTCTCGCCGATGTCGAGGAGCTGGTTTCCCGGTCGGATGATCTCGAAATAATCAACGCCAATAACAGGCACAGTTTCCTTGTGTCGGGATACGATGAAAACGTGAGGCATGTCCTTGCCGCAGCCAGGGTCAATGGAGCCCTTAATATCCAGCACCTCGCGTTCCGTTCGCCTTATCATTCACGGTTCATGAACGAAGCGGCGGCACGTTTCAGGGAATACTGTTCCGGCATTCGGATATACGACCCGATCTACCGACTTGTATCGTCTGTCGACCGCCGGGTGGTCACGACGGGTGATGAAGTGCTCGCTGACCTTGCCGACAATATCAATCATGCCATTAACTGGCACGAGACGATGTCGTGCATGATCGCCGCGGGTGTTGATGCGTTTATCGAGTGCGGACCCGGGAAGAGCCTGTATAAAATGGCAAAGTTCATTGAAGGCGATTTCGATGTGTATTACCTGCATACGCTCAGCAGCCTGCTCTCCTCCGGACGTAGCTGCTCTCACGCCCCCGCCTTCAAGAGATAGGGACCCATGAAGCTGCTCCTGATAAACCCGCCGCGTTCCCCTCACAACGGCATACTCGAGTTTGCGCCCGAACAGGCGCGTCACTTCATACATAAAAAGCTCATCGGTCCGCCCCTTGGCCTTATCACGCTTGCTGCCGCGTGCCGCGAATACGAGGTGCATGTACTGGACATGAAGGGGGAATACGACCTCAACCCCGCCGCGCCGGCGCCGGCCGCACTCGCGGCCGCGCACATGGAGCAGATCAGGCCTGATGTCGTCGGCGTCACTTTCATCGCTTCCGAGTTCCCGGCAGGCATGGACATTCTCCGCACCGTCAAGAGAATTGAACCGGGCGTTCTCACCGTGGCCGGCGGACTCCACGCGACCGTTTGCCCGGCCGATTTCGCCGGCGGCGCCGCGGACATTGTCGTACCGGGGCAGGGAGCGGGTACGTTCGTGGAGATCATCCATGCCCGGGCGAAAAGGACGCCCCTGGACGCAGTTCCCGAGATCTTCATCAAATCGGATGACGGCCTTAAATTCACCGGTAACGCCGACCGTTCATGGGAACCGGCAGGCAGGGACTTCGTGTTCCCCGACCGCTCGCACCTGAAACGCTGGATCAGCACCTACCGGGCCGGCGGTTCGCCCGACACGAGCACATACCTCTTCACGTCGCTCGGGTGCCCCTACCGCTGCACCTTTTGTTCGATCTGGAACCAGTTCGGTGGCAGGTTCCACCAGCGGGACGTCGAGAGCGTGATCAGGGAGCTGCAGATGATCGACGAGTACCCGGTGGTCAGGTTCGCTGACGCGAACACGATCGTGAACGAGGCGTTCATGAGCAGGCTGTTTGACCGGATACGCGAGGAGGGCATCCGCAAGACTTTCATCATGGACGTGCGGTTTGATACGGCCGCGCGCTTCCCTGCGCTTATCGAAAAGCTCGCCCGGAACGGGCTCAAGGTGGTCATTTGCGGGTTCGAGTCCTTTCGCGAAGAGGAGCTCAGGCGTTACCGCAAGGAGGCGCAGGCCGGACTCATAGAGAAGGCCATCTCGGTCTTTCATGCGAACGGCATCATGGTTCGGGGTAATTATGTGATCCCGGCGGATTATACGAAGGACGATTTCGCTGCAATGGCGGACTATGCCGGATCGCACCGGGTCGTGTACGCGGGATACACGATACTGACTCCCATGCCGGGCTCGCCCCTCTATGACGAAATGAAAGACCGCATTGTCGATACCGACCTGGCGAAATACAATTTCTTCAACAGCGTGATGAAAACCGCACTCCCGATAGAACAGTTTTACGAAAACGTGGGCAGGCTGTGGCTCATAAAAGAGGGCACTGACGTTATCTGACGGGGACCCTCATGCGAGGTACTGCATGGCGTAGCCGGCCTGCATGAACTTGCTCACCTCGGTGACGAAGCTCAGTATGAGGTCGCCGCCACAAAGCTTCTCATCCCTCAATATGCTGTCAAGGCACATGAAAGCCATGGGAGGGCCGGGATAACCGGTGCCTGACATGCTGGTATAAAGCGAGTCCGCGGGTATGCCGAGACCGGCGCATTCTTCCATGACGAGGTCGGCAATATGTTTTGACGGCAGGTTCACCTGGAAATAACGGAGATGTGCAAGGTCGATGCCATAGGCATCGATCATGCGCCGGAGCCCCTTGACGAAGACGGTACCGTCCGGATCGTGGAAATGGGCACGGAGCTGTTCCTGGAACATCTGTGCAAGATGGTGGTAGCCCTTTTCATATTCGATCCGGGGGCTCAGCCAGTATGCCGGCCTCCGGTTTCCCATGCAGGAAGGCTTATTGCCGCCTGCCGATTCCATATACGTGTGCGTGATGTAGAGCCCGGGCTCCGCGGTATCGCGCCCTTCAAGGAAAAGGGCGCCGGCCCCGTCGCAGAGGAACCATCTCAGGAACACGTCCTCCTTTCGGATAAGCGGCTGGTTGTAATACTCGGCGCGCAGCTCGGAGGACGAGATGCTCGAGGAGAGGACGAGGGCGTTCCGGTACCGGCCGTTACGGATCAGGTCATGCGCCAGCAGGAGGGCCTTGTAGGCGGAGGTGCAGTTCGCGTGGATCGAAAGCTCGGCGCACCGATCGATCCCGAGCATCTCCTGTATGCGTACGGAGGGTGTCGGCATCTGGTCCATGTGCGCGCTGCCGTACGCGATAAGCTCGACATCGGCTGCCGGATGTGCGGCCATGTCCAGGGCCCGTTTAGCAGCCTTGACGGCCATGGTGACATTGTCCTCGGTGAATTCGCGCGTGACCGGATCGATTGCATAATGGTACTGCTTGATATCGAGCATCTCCTTCATGACGGGCCTGATCCTGCGCATCCATCTCAGGACCTTCTCCGGCGCTTCGGTGATCTCGCCCAGGACCCTGTCGATTTCGTCAAACGGCACCGGTGCGCCGGGCAGGAAGGAGCCGGAGCCTGTTACTTTGACTGATATATCTCCTGCCATTGCTGTTTCTCCGTCAGAGGTATCTATTGATATAACCGCGGATACGGGCTCGGTCGTATCCGCCGTGCTCATCGATCTTCTCGACAAGCCTGACAGCCGACGCGACAACTTCTTTTTTGGGAACGACCGCGTCGACTATGTTCATCGCGAGCGCTTCTTCGGCGCTGAAGCTCGAACCGGTGAGGACGGTTTCAAGCGCGCGCCGGCGGCCGGCACGGGCGGCAAAGTTCAGGATGCCGCCGCACCCGGGGATAAGCCCGAAGCCGGTCTCGGGCAGCCCCAGCACCGAACCTGACCCGCATACGCGCGCGTGGCAGAACAGGGCGAGCTCCAGGCCGGAGCCCAGGCATACGCCCCGTACGGCCGCGATGACCGGCACGGACAGCTCCTCGAAGAAGCTGAACGACGACAGGTTGTCCAGCAGCATGGAGCTGTCCGCTTTATGAGCGGCACCGGCTTCCCTGAGAGCGCCAATCAGGTCTTCCAGGTCCGCGCCGGAGGAAAAGTGCCTCCCGCGGCCGTACATGACGATACCCCTGGTCCGCGTACCGGCTGCGATCTCGCGCGTGACGCGTTTCAATTCAGAAAAAAAAAGCGGGTCATCCTGTTCGAGGGGGGGTTATCAAGGACGAGGTGGCCAATGCCGTTTTCAATCTTCCAAGTAATATTGTTACTCATGGGCGTTTATCGCGAGCGAGCAGAACAGCCGCGTTTCCTCCTCAAGTGCATCCTGCCGGGTCATGGTGCGGCCGTTGTTGAGGGACCGCACGACGGACCTGATAACATCCGGCGACCTGCCTTCAACCATTTTTTTCATGAAAGAGATGGAAAATTCCAGGGCACCGCGCGGCCGCGTCGTGTAATCCACGAGACCTATTGCAGACGCCTGTTCCGCGTTTACGATATCGCCTCCGAGTATCATGGCGAGCGCCCGGCCCAATCCGACCAGGGGGGAGAGACGCTGCGTGCCGCCAAACCCGGGCATGAGCCCGTGGTTTGCTTCGGGAAACGCGAACAGCGCGCCCGTGCCGCACACCCGGATGTGGCAGGCGAGCGCCAGCTCAAGCCCGGCACCGAAGCAGGCCCCCTCGATCGCGGCTATCACGGGCACCTCGATCGCGTCGATATAGTCGAGGATCTCCCTGCCGCGCTTCATGCGGGAAGCGAGTACGGACGCGTCCGCGCACATGCTCCTGAGCTGTTCGAGGTCGGCGCCCGCGGAGAAGTGTCGGTCCTTGCCCGAGAGGATGATCCCCTTGAGAAGTGTGGAACCGGTCCATTCGCGGAGCCGGTCCGGGTCGACGAACTCCGGGCCCGCGAGATAGTTCTCGGGCCGGTTGTCGACCGTCAGCATGCCGATGGCGCCGGCCTGCTCCCATGTCATGATCCCGGATCGTTCCATATACCGTATGCGCGTCACTCCTGAAAGATAGCCGCGAAACGCTCGATGAACAGGTCCGGTATGTCATGGGGGACCCGCTCGCCGTCCACGAGCAATGTCTTGATCGAAGCCCGCGTTATACGCTCGCCGCTGTCGGCGCGCGCTATGACATGGTTGAACACCAGGTATGGGGCTTCCTTCGCAATATCGGTGACGATGATCAACTCGTCGAAAACTAGGGCCTCTTTTATGTAACGGATGTCCGCCTCGGTCACAACGAGAATGAGCCGGTTCCGCCTGAAGTAATCGAAGAGGTCGAGGGAGCGCAGTATCTCCCAGCGGGCCTGCTCGCAGTAGTTCAGGTACACGGCGTTGTTGACATGTCCGAAAGAGTCAATCTCGTACCCGCGTACGGTTATCTGGTATTCATGCATAACGTCATAATGCCACGGTGTGCTTATAACCGGCCGCCTCCGTGAAGGGCAGCCGGTTATTGCCTGTATACAAGTGGTCGGCTATCATGGTAGAAATCAACTAAAAATCAACAGGCATTGATATTTTATGGCCATTATTCTGTATAAATGGAAAACTGCAGCGATTCCCTGGCCGGGTTACGCAAGGAAATTGTATTGCCAAAATGAGTGCCGGGAATGAAACTGATAATTGCCATGTCACTAATGTCATCAGATACCATCGGGATTGCCGGCAGCGGGCGCATGGGCGCTGATATATTCCATTACCTGTGCGATTACGATTTTTCCATCGTCTGGCTCTGTGTATCAGGCCAGGAACGTGAAAAGCAGCAGCGCGCTTTCATGAGAAGGATCGACAGGCTGCACAATGCCGGCATGCTGGACGGTGCAGCCCGTGCCCGCATGATTGAAAAGACAAGCATAACCGGCGAGATCAGGGACCTGGGCGCGGCGGGCATCGTCATCGAAGCAATACCCGAGGACATCCTCGTAAAACGCGCTTTCTTCAGAGAGCTCGCGTCACATGTCGGCAGGGACGCAGTCCTTGCAACGAATACCTCTTCGATACGACCTTCGCTGCTCCTTGACCAGGACATGGGGCGCGAGCGTTTCGCGGGGCTCCATTTTTTCTTTCCGGTGAAGCTGAAGAGCATTGCAGAAATAATCAAGACCGATCATACGAACGCAAGGAGCCTTGAGGTGCTCAGGGACCTTCTGCGTCTAACGGGAAAATCATTTCTGGAGATGCATGAGAGTAACGGATTTATGCTCAATAGAATTTTTCTCGACCTGCAGGCGCAGGCCTGGCGCTTCTGTACCGAGGGACGGGCAGGAACGCGCTCCATGGATATGATAGTCCGGGAGGACCTGTTTCCGTCCGGGGTTTTCGAGATGTTTGATGCGATCGGGCTTGACGTGGTATGCGCCTCGATGGAAAATTATGCCGGATACGCTGCAGATGCCGCATTTTACAAACCTCTGATAGGGGAGCTGAAGCGGCTTGTTTCACTCGGAAGACTCGGAAGAAAAAGCGGCGCAGGATTCTACCGATACCCTGACGACGGCGACGGAGAGCCGGCTTCATGCGGCGAGGCGGCACGCCGTGAAATATCAACGGTGCTCCGGTCATTGTATATCAACGCCGCCTGCATGGCGCTCGAGACGGGCGCTTTCGAGAGAGACAGCCTTGAGTTCGCTATCAGGGAATGCTCGTCTGCAGACAGGGGACCGTTCTCGATGCTCGACGAAACCGGGCCGGAAACGGTCCGGGTGAAGCTGGCCGACCTGTATGCCCGCACCGGGCTCAGCGTTTACCGGCCGTCCGGGCTCCTGTGAAGAAGTGAATGCATAACCGCCATATAGGATTGTGATTGCATGAAAAAAGTGCTGCTTGTCAACACGAACCAGGAAACAAACCCGTACCCTGTTCCGCCCCTCGGGCTCTGCCTTGTGGCGGGCGTCCTCTCAGGGGAATACGAGGTCCGGCTTTTTGACGGAACATTTACGGGCACATCAGGGCTTGCGGAAACGCTGGAAGCCTTCAAACCCGATTACGTCGGGGTCACGATTCGGAATATCGACGACATGGACATCCTCGATCCGACCCGCTACCTTGAGCCGATCCGGGACACGTTCATAAAAACCATCAGGAAGCATTCCCGGGCGCCCCTGATACTCGGGGGGAGCGCGTTCAGCATATTTCCCGAATTCCTTGTGGCCCTCTTCGGCGCCGATTACGGCGTCATCGGGGAGGGGGAGCATGTTTTCCCGGAGCTAATCAGGTGCCTGGACCGGGGCGGCGACACTTCCGACATCCCGGGAGTCCTGTCGGCCGGAGGGAGGGGGCTCGTTCCCGCAGCCGGTACGTATGACCTCGGGAAGCTGCCGTTTTCAGAAATCGACAGGAAAATAGATTTTACCCTCTACCGAGCGCGGGGCTCGTACCCGGTGCAGACCAAGCGCGGGTGTGCCCACCGGTGCATCTATTGCACCTACAATTGCATAGAAGGCACCTCCTACCGTCTCAGGAGACCGTCTCAGATAGCAGATGAGATCGAGCAGGCGGCGGGACGCCTGGGCGGAGTTACCTTCGAGTTCGTTGATTCTACCTTCAATGATCCGCCCGGCCATGCCGAGGAAATCTGCCGGGAGATAACGCGAAGAAAGCTCGGAATCCGCCTGAGGACAATGGGGATAAATCCGGCCCATGCCACGGCTGGACTCTTCGAGCTGATGAGGGAGGCCGGGTTCGCGCAGGTCGACTGCACGCCGGACACCGCCTCGCCGCGGATGCTGGTGAATTTACAGAAGAACTTCACCATTGACCATCTCCGGGAAACAGCACGTATCGTCCGCGAATTCGACATGCCGACCATGTGGTTCTTTATTTTCGGCGGGCCAGGAGAGACCGACGACACGATAAAGGAATCGTTTGATTTTATTGATGCCCACATAACAAAAAAAGACATGGTGCACATGACCGCCGGCCTGCGCATATACCCGGGTACCGGTTTATACGGCCGGGCGATCCGGGATGGCGTCATAGAAGAAGGTGACCCGGTTGTTGAAACCCGCTTTTACGTATCTCCGGACATCGGAAAAGAGCGCCTGTTCGAGCTGTTGCATCAGGCCTCGCTGTCGCGGCCAAACTGCATCCCGGTAACAGAGTCGACGCCGCCGCCGGCCATGATGGGAAGGGCCGTAAAAATGCGCGAGGAGCTCGGACTTACGGAACCGATGTTCAGAAGCCTTCTCCGGATACGGTACGGCATGATGGGCAGGGACATGGACGAAATAAAAGTAAAATAATTTGACAAAAAGCCGGGCTGACTATAAGGTCCATCAATCTTGTCTCACGGAACGTGAATTTCATGAAAACACCATCATCGATCATCGCGGCAGCGCTGCCGCTCCTGCTCGCTGCGCAGGTACTTGCCGCGCCGAAGGAGCATAAGGCGAAGCAGCCGCTCGATGTCAGCCGGGGCACGGTCAAGATCATTAAAACTTCCGTCTCCCCGGATTACAACCTTCCCTGGATCATGAAGGACCCGGAAACCTCGGTCGGTTCGGGTGCCATTATCCGGGGCGGCTACATCCTCACCAATGCGCATGTCGTTTCAGATGCCACCTATATCCAGGTCAAGAAGGAGAGCGACCCGGAGATGTACGAGGCCCGGGTCGTGTACATCGGCCATGACTGCGACCTCGCACTGGTGAAAGCCAAGGACGAAGCGTTCTACCGGAACACTGTGGAGCTCGAGTTCGGCGGGATCCCCGATCTGCAGTCGCGCGTGACCACGTTCGGCTATCCCATGGGCGGCAGCCGCATCTCGATAACCGAGGGGATCACCTCCCGGATTGAGATCGGCGAATATTCGCACAGCGGCAGCGTATCATTTCTCATGATACAGACGGATGCGGCCATCAATCCGGGGAACAGCGGCGGACCGGTTATGCAGAACAACCGCATCGTCGGCGTCGCTTTCCAGGCAAGCGCGAATTCAGACAACATCGGCTACATGATCCCGGTGCCGGTGATAGGGCATTTCCTCGGCGATATCAAGGACGGCAGGTACGACGGTTTTCCGACCCTGGGCGTTTTCACCGAGACCCTGGACAATATCAGCTACCGCCGCTTCCTCGGCATGAATGACGGCCAGAGCGGGGTGCTGGTATCCATCGTCATACCCGGCGGGGGTGCGGAAAGCAGCCTCCAGCCGGGCGATGTCATACTGTCCATCGATTCGGTCCCGGTAGGGAACGACGGCACGATCGCGTTCATGCAGGGCCGGATATTTTATTCGTATATCATAGACAACAAGCAGATCGGGGAAGATGTCTCCATCAACGTGCTCAGGAAAAAGAAACCGGTGCGCGTATCTTACAGGCTCCGGCCTTATCCCTCGAGAATATCCTGGTTTAACGAATTTGAGACGCTTCCGCGCTACTGCATATTCGGCGGGCTTGTGTTCCAGACCCTGTCGAAGGAATATCTCATGACCTGGGACAAGTGGTGGCTCACGGCAGACAGGCGGCTTCTCTACTATTATTCGTATTACATGAGCGATAACCTCTTCCCGGAGCGGCAGGAATTCGTTGTACTCAACAGGGTCCTTCCCGATGAAACGAACACCTACCTCTCTGACGTGCATGACAGGGTCATCGACTCGATCAATGACATGAAGATACGGAGCCTCGCGGACGTTCCGGAGGCTTTTAAAAAACCGAAAGGCGGTTTTCACGTGATCCATTTTGACGGTTCCAGCTTTCCGCTGGTACTCCGGGCGTCCGATACCGATACGGCAAACGCCAGGATCAAGCAAAAGTACAATATACCGTCGCTCAAGCGTCTTAAATAGACAAGGTCCAGGTACAGTATGAGAGCCATTATTCTCGCAGCGTTTTTACTGGTCGTAACGGCGTTTTTATCGTCCGGCGCCTACGCCGGGATGGAAGACCGCGTGGTGAACATCATCGTCACTGCCCAGAAGCAGGACTACGCCTCGCCCTGGCAGCGGGGCAATATCGCGAGGTCGATGGTAACAGGATGCGTGATCGCCGGCAACAGGATCCTGACCTCGGCGTATTCATTAACGGACCACGTTGTTATTGAGGTCATGAAGAACGGAGAAAGCAAAAAATATCCGGCCAGGGTCGTCATCAACGATTATCACTCCGGCCTGGCGATCATCGCGCCCGAAGATGAAAGCTTTTTCAAGGGATTAAAACCGGCAGCTCTGGCTCCGGCGTGGAAGATGCCCGGGCGCGAGGGGAAGGTGTACAAGTGGGATTCCCTGAGCAGCTTCAAGGAATACAATGCCGGCCTGACAAAATCTTCAATACGTTTCTACGAGCCGACCTGTGCCGTGCTCATGCACCAGTTCTCGACAAGCATGAACGACGGCGGCAACGGAGAGCCCGTTTTCATCGACGGGATGCTGTGCGGCATTACGACGGGACTGAGCAATGAAACAAAAACACTGTACGCAATCAGCATTGAAGCCGTGCACCGACTTCTTAAAGATATGGGCGACGGAACATACGGGGGAATCCCGTTTTTCTGGGTGGACACCGCCGACCTGCAGAGCGACACCTCGCTGCGCGAATACTATGGCATGGGAGCTGACGATACCGGCGTGCTTGTCACTGACGTGCCGCCGGGTTCGAGCGGAAGCGAGGTGCTGAAAAGGAACGACATTATACTCTCGGTTGACCGCACAACCATGGACGACACCGGGATGTACGATAGCCCCTACGGAAAGCTCTATTATTACGGGCTCATACAGATAAACCGTTTCGTCGGAGATACCGTATCCATGCGCATATTGAGGGATAAAGCAAAAATGGACGTACGCTTCAAGCTCAAACCGATACCGCGCTCATACTCGGTTATTCCCCTCATTTCGTATGACAGCCCTCCCGCGTATTATATATTCGGAGGTATCGTGTTCCAGAACCTTACCATGGGATACCTCGAGGCCCATGGCTCCGAGTGGAAGCAGAAGGCCGATAAGCGGCTGCTCTATTATTACGACAACGTAAAGGCGCTGTCGTCTACGGGTGAGATTAACAACGTGGTGATTGTGAACCGCGTGCTTCCCGATACGGTCAACCAGGGGTACCAGTATTACAAGGACCTCGTTTTGTTGCGGGTCAACGGCGTACGCGTCCGCGACCTGGCACACCTGAAAAAACTGGTCGGGGGCTCCGCCGACCGGTTCATCGTCATGGATTTTGTCGGTGAAACAACCATCGTCCTGGACCGGAAGCTTGCCGTTGAAAGAGAGCAGGAGCTAAAAAGCACCTATAATATTAATTCAATGGAATACATTCCCGGGGATTGAAGCAGGCATGGATTCATGCTTGACATTATCCCCCTGCGTTTAAACTATTTTCCACCATGGCACGAATACGCACAAAATCGATTATAATCCTGGCCGCGGCATTCATAACCGCGGTAACGCTCCGGGCCACGGCACTGGGTGCCGATGCGGCGAATGGGCGGGATACAGCCGATAAAACGAAAATATCTGCCGTCGGGGAAGCCGAAGCGACAAAGGGCGCCGCAGGGGAAACCGGGTTAAAGAACGCCGAAAAGGCAGAGCGCGACAGGATCATGAAGAAATCGATTCGCTGGTCAATGCTGGTGGCGGTGCCGGTCAACACGTTTGTCGTGTCGGCGCTGGTGTGGGACTGGGGCAAAACAACACACTTCAGGCTCAGCCATGAAGGCTGGTTCGCGCAGAACACCTACTCGGGCGGGGCCGACAAGATGGCCCACCTGTACGCACATTATGTGATAATGCGCGTGCTGTATAACATCTATGATTACACCGAAAACGGCGGACCGCTCAAGTGGGCGTTCTCGGCCGGGATAACCGGCGGTATCGCACTCGGTATCGAGATAGGCGACGGGTTCTGCCGGAACCAGAACGGTTTCAGCTTTGCCGACCTCTCCATGGGCCTGATCGGGATCGGGATGGGAGCCCTGCTCGAACAGTTTCCCGTCGTCGACTCGTTCATCAGCCTGAGCGCGGAATATATTCCCACGAAATACTTCCGCAGGCACCCGCAGCGGCTCGCGTGGTTCACTGATGATTACAGCGGGTGGAAGTTCATGGCAAACATCAAGCTCGCGGGTTTCAAGTACGTCGGCCTTCCGGTGCCGGAATTTCTCAAATACATCCAGTTTGATGTCGGCTATTACTCGACCGGCTTTACCAAGTATGATTACCATTGGGCAGAGATTGAGCGCGCCTTCAACTGGAAGGGCAAAGAGCGTAACGTATATATCGGGATTTCGCTGAACGTCGTTGAGGTCGTGAAAGATTTCTTCACTGACAAGGACAGCCTGGCCTGCCGGGCGGTCCAGCAGCCCTTCAAGTATTACCATATCCCGGCAGGCGTCAATCATCGTTTCAAAATGTGAGGTGGATCGCATGAAAGAAAAGGAAGCGCGGGTCGATTACCTCGATCACCAACTTGTCCTTTACGTTGAAAAAAAAGACGGGTCTTACGGCCCGCTCCGGACCGGTTCATACATCACCAAGAATTATCTTGATGACTACTGGTTGAAGCGCCGTAATCTGGAGAAAGAATACCTGGGAAAAGTCACCGGTGGAGAGATAAGCCCCATAGCCTATTACATGGTGCTGGAAGAGCTCACCCCGTCCGAGCTGGCTGCGCGCGTAAAGATTCCCGAGCGAAAAGTCAGGAAGCACCTCGCGCCGGCGACCTTCGGGTCGGTGACCGTCGACGAGCTGCGGCGCTATTGCGAGGTCTTCAGCGTGCCGCTGTCGAGCATGCTGCATGCCCTGGTCATCAAGGGAAAAAATGTATCCATACGCGAAGCGAAGACGAACAATCCCTATTTCACAATGATGAAAATAGAGGCGGGGAAAAAATGAACACTCTCGGTTTCAAGCACGCAATGGCGGCCCACTGCGAGTCGGGGACCGTATCATCGATCCTGAGCCACGCCGGGCTGCAGATATCCGAACCTATGGTCTTCGGGATTTCGGGCGGGATTTTCTTCGGATACTTCGAATCGAAGAAGTTCCCCTTTCCCACATTCGTCGTCAGGAACCGCCCCGGACAGATACGGACGAACCTCGCTAAACGGACCGGCGCGAAGTTCGCCGAGCGGCGCTTCGGGGATCCGGCAAAGGGCGAGCGTGAGCTCAACGGTCTCCTTGCCCGGGGGGTACCGGTGGCCTGCCAGACCGACTTCTTTTACATGAATTATCTCCCGAACCACGTTCGCGTCCACATTAACGTGCATTTTATCATAGTTGTTAAGCGGAATGGAGACAATTATATTGTCAGCGACTGCTATTCCCCGTCACTGTCCGAAATCGACAGGGACTCGCTCATGAAAGCGAGGTTTGCTGGCGGAAGTTTTGCCCCGCGCGGCTTTCTCTTCTACCCGAAGTTCCTTCCCGGGAACATTGATTACGAAAAGTCCATATGGAAGGGGATACGGAGCGCGTCGTTCATGATGGTTAAGCTGCCCATGCCCTTCCTTGGCGTGAAGGGCATAAGGCTGTTTGCCAAAAAAGTGACTGACTGGCCGAAACTGGCCCGGGACACGGAGCACCTATCCCATGAGATCATGAAAATTAACATATTCCTCGAGGACCAGGGAACCGGCGGTGCCGGTTTCCGGTTCATGTACGCCACATTTTTACGGGAGGCGTCGGAGCTGCTTAACGACCCGGACCTGCTCGGCATGTCGAAGCGGATCATGGAAATCGGGGACCGGTGGCGCGAGATATCGCTGTTTGCCGCGCGGATCGGGAAACGCCGCGATCTTGGGCCGGACCGTCTCCGCGAGCTCGGGAGCATGATAGCGGCGCGGGCCGACGAGGAAGAGATATTCTTCAGGGACCTGCTGGCTTTGAGCAAAGAAAGATAAAAAGAACCGATAACGGACAGGAGCTTGTATATGGAAGAGCTGAAACAGGAAATAAAGCTTCTTATCATGGAAGTGCTGGGAATCACCGACGTTGAGCCGGACGAGGTAGGGAACGACGATGCGCTGTTTGCCGAGGGCAATGTCATGGGCCTCGACTCGATCGATGCGCTCGAGATCGTCATGGCGCTGCAGGAAAAATACGGAGTCCGGATTGATGACAAGAACCAGTCCCGTTTCATCCTTAAGAGTATAACCACCATCTCCGAGTTCATCTCGAAAAACAGGAAGAATTGACCGGCGGCGTTCATTCCCCGCCGACGTAAAATTCATCTTTAGATACATCAATGGCACCGCGAAGCTTGCTCTGCAGCACGAGCGTGAATATGGTTTTGTGGATGACGTCTCCCCTGAACCTGGACCGGTAGAAGAGCGTGCGTCGCAGGATTTCCTTCCAAGAATAACCCATGTCACCAACCTGTTTTATCGCATCGAAAATCTCCCCGTCCCGAATGGAGGGATGGCGGAAGTTGATCAGCTTCGTGTCGTCGAGCTTCCCCTCACGCCTGAGCCGTTCGTACAGCCTGGTACCCGGCAGCGCCTTTACCGGGAATACGACCGGGACTACGTTCATCTCGCGGCAGAATTCCCATGTGCGGCGGTAGGTGCCGATATCATCATCTTCATAACCGATAACGAACCAGCCCGAGACCAGTATTCCCTGGTCCTGGATGAACCGGATGTTCCGCTTCATGGTGTCGATTACGTCCGCGGATGAGTGGGCTCCCATTTTTTTCATGGCACCGGAGCCGGCGAGTGTGGCCGGGTTTATCGATTCCATGCCGATGGCGGCGTAAATAAGACCGGCCTCCGCAGCTTTTTTTATTACCGCGCGTCCTTTCTCGTCTGATGCGGCGTCCAGGTTGGCCTGGCCGGTCCAGAAGCGCTTCTTTTTTAAACCGGCGATGGCGGTGTACAGCTCGAGGTAATAGTCATAACTTGCAGGCTTCCCGAACACGGAATCGTCAAGGATATAGTAATAATTCTTAAATGAATCGACCTCGGCAATGACGTCCTGTATGGGGCGGGTCCTGAATTGCGGGCCGAAAATCTCCGTTACCGTACAGAAATCACAGTTTACAGGACATCCGCGCGAAGCGTATACCGTGTCGAAGACATAGCGGTGTTTATAGTGACTCCGGTCCGGGGAGCTCCCGGCAAGATCGGGATATCTGTTATTCTGGTGGAGCGTGTAGGGGCCGGGATCGAACGGTTTGGGCGAGCAGACGTAGAACTGCTTCAGGCGGCCGTGCCCGGCGTCCTGCACTATGACCGGCCAGAGTTCCTCTGCCTCACCAACCGCAACGGCATCGGCGTGCTGTATCGCGCGGAAGGGGACAACGGAAGGCTGGGGTCCGCCAAGGACGACTTTGACGCCGCGCCTGCGGTACTCGTCCGCGATTTCGTAGGCCCGGTTTTCAGCCGTGTAACGCATGCTGATTCCCACGAGATCGACCGGTCTGTCGAACGGGACGGCATCCTCCCAGAGAAGATCTATGAACGTATAGTCGTGACCCGGGCATGCGCCGGCCAGTATGGGAAGAGAGAGGGGCATGAACGGGTCGTTTTTACGCAGCGGATCCGTAAGTGACGAAGCCAGTATCAATGTAATTTTCATGGTGCGATCAGCTCACAATGGGGTGAAGGAAGCAATTATTTTTTTGGCACGTACCGAAGAATAACGATGCCGGACATGCGTGGATACGCCGGAACCATATCAAATCCATGCCTGGATAATGCTCAGGCCGGGCGAGCGGGAGAGGTTTTTTTTCCTGATACGGGTAAAGCCCGTTTCACGGAGCATCGCGGACACATCGGACGCGTCATGGATCCGTCCGATTGTGGAATTGAATATTTCAAGCAGGATCAAAAGCGCATTGGCGCCCATGAACCGGGACGGAGGTTTGTATCCCATATGATCAAGGATTACGACCATGCCGTCCCGCGATAAAGCGCCGCGTACTTTGCTCAGCAGCGCTAGCAGTGCTCCCCGGTCCAGGATTCGTATGATGTTGAAGAGAAGAATCACGTCATTGCCGGAGCCGATCGAACCAGTCAGGAAATCTCCCGGCTGAAAGGTAACGCGGCCCTCAAGGCCCGCTTCCCTGATGTTTTGAAGGGCAACGGGGCCGGCAGGTTCCCAGTCCAGGATGGTGCCGGACAGGCCCGGATGCTTTTTGCACAACTGGATACAATAGTAGCCGTGACTTCCGCCGAGGTCCAGGAGCGTGCGGGAGCGCCTTGGTATCCTGATGTTTTTCAAGATTGCCGGGGAGATGAGCCGCGCAGTGCACTTGAGACCCTGGTGATAGGTCGCCCAGCGGGCGGGGTCCTGGTCAAGCCACTCATTCCCGAGGAGTGGCGGACGCCCCCTGGTGATAGAGTCTGTAAGATAATCCCAGCGAATAGAAGCGTCATGGATTGAAGCGAAAAGCTCCGGTATGGCGAAGGAGGAACTTTTCAGAATCCATTTTTTCGTCATGGCCGTGTTCGAGATTGTTCCACGCCGGCATTTCAGGTAACCAAGGTTTTCAAGCACACCGACGAGGTAGGAGAGCCCGGTAGTATCGGCCCCGGCTGTCGCGGCAAGCTCAGCCAGGGTTAAACGGTCATGTCCGAGAATCTCGAAGATATCGAGGCGCATGGCCGTAATGAGGGCCTTGAATGAGAGCGCCCCGAGAA
>ERZ795056.1707-NODE-1707-length-25454-cov-5.245915_pt1 | contig 25454 bp, 22 predicted proteins | sample MGYA00375140_ERZ795056 | MGnify/ENA primary metagenome ERZ795056 (study PRJEB30185, sample SAMN05720227) | activated sludge metagenome | isolation source: Anaerobic digester | place: USA | collected 2015-03-09 ... | reverse complement strand
TTTATTGAACCGATCCGACCGTTGCGAGCCGTAACTGTCTCAGATGTTCATATATTAGCTCAGAATATGATAAATACCCAATCGGTTGATAGTCAGAAGATGATCGTCTTTACTGACAATAGACAGGATGCTGCCTTTCAAGCAGGATGGATGCAGGATCATGCCAGAAGATATCGTTTAAGACACTTGATTTATGAATTCTTAAAAGAAAAGAATAGTACAATATCAATCACTGACATTGAACATCATCTATTTGAAATACTATCAAAGGACAAAAATCTTGGGTTAATGCTGGCACCGGAAGTCTACGAGTTCTATTCGGATGAAACTTACAGTCAGGAATTCACTAGTCAACTAAGATACTTTATAAGGATTCAACTAATTAGAGAGTTGGGTACTAGCTTTTCTCAGAAGGAAGGTTTGGAGCCCTGGGGTTTACTAGAAATTGTATATGAAGGTGTTAACAGTGAAAATGAGTGGATAAAAGACTGGTCTGATAAAATGGGAATAAATCCTGAAGAATTAACATCAAGTATTTCAAGCCTTCTTGATGTATTTAGACGTAATCGATACATCTATGATAATAAAGCTCCAATATTTTCAAGAGCCTGGCGGGAAGGCGATAGAGAGATTCAACTTGGTTATCTACCCCTGATCATGGGTGTCGGGGGGAACGCAATTCCACCAAAAGGTTTGATTGAATTTCCGGAGCAAACAAGAACAAGTTATCAAGCATATTTCAGATCATTGAGAGGACAATCACTCCCCGTTAACTTTATAAAAAAGTGGAATATCTCGCCAGATCTTCTGGAAGAATTTCTTAACAGTCTTTGGAAGTTTTTTATTGATGCTACTAAAATTCTCAGACCCGTTATTTTAAAAACGAGCAATAATCATGATCTGAATGCCGGTCAACCGGTTTATCAAATAGATACGTCAAAAATTGGAATCAGAACCCAATGGAATAAATATCATTGTAGTCTTTGTCAGAGAATTCACTCTCGTCCGACAGTCAATAATGTATGTACAACAATGCATTGCCGCGGAAACCTTATTCTTAAAGAACCGAGCAAAGAAAACTATAATATTGATCTACTTAATCATCCCTTCGCTATGTTAATGGCACAAGAACATACGGCACAGGTACCGGCAAAAAGAAGAGAAGAAATAGAAAGAGAATTCAAAAAGAGAAACGGTAGATTTAACTGTCTGGTTGCAACACCTACCCTTGAACTTGGTGTTGATATTGGAGCATTAGACATGGTTTTAATGCGAAATGTGCCGCCGCTTTCATCTAATTATTGGCAGAGAGCTGGGCGTGCCGGAAGAAGACAACGCCTGGCTGTAGTTTATACTTATTGCAGAAGAAGCGATCATGACCAGTATTTCTTTGAAGAACCGCTGCGAATATTGGAGGGGGTAATTTCCACTCCCAAGTTTAATATGAAAAATGAAATAATGCTTAGAAAACATGTCCATGCAACTGTTTTATCTGAGTTAATTAAGATATCTATTAAAAAACAAGAAGAACTTTATCACTCAGCAACCGATATTCAGGAGGTAAAAGAGATATTATCTGCTGCCTTTCCAACTTTTATTAAGTCTTATCTTTTTGAAAGAGATGGAACTTATCTAAGAATACCTAAAGATGTCAGTCTATTAAGTATTATTATTCAAAAGAATGAAGAACGCTTAGTTGAAAGTGTTTTAAGGGTATTTCACGATTATTGGCCTGAAGAAGATAAATCTATCACCGATCCCGACAAACTAAAAGGTTTTATCAATAAAATGCCATCTTGCCTGCAAGAGGTTGTTAATTTGATGCACACGAGAATGTTGTGGGCTTATAATACACAAGAAAAGTTTTTGCAGTATCAAAGCCAACGGCTCTTAACCCAAGAAGAAGAAAAAGTATTAAATAGATGTAAGAATTTCTTAAGAAACTTGAATCGGGAATCACAAGATAATTATACACTGAATGTTCTTTCAGAGGAAGGATATTTACCCGGATATGGACTTTACGGAGGTGGAATAAAAGCATTCGCTCATCAATCTTACATTGGGGGAGGAAAGAATCATCCTGATTTCGAATTATCAAGGGTATCTACAATTGCCGTACGAGAATTTGTTCCCGGAAATATGATCTATGCTAACAATGGAAGATTTAGAGTTGTTATATTTAGAATAACATCGTTTGATGAAAATGAGAAAAGTAGAAGATTTATTGTCAATCTTGAAAAAGGTAAGTCTTACATTAAAGACTTAATAGAGAACTCTTCAGTTCAATACTCAGGCTCAAATTTACATGAAATTTCTGCTACACCCATAAGCGATTGTGATATTCACTACATATCGCGAATAAGTGATGAGGAATTAAATCGTTTTCAACTTCCCGTTATACTTCTTGGCGAGTTAAAAGTATCCAGAAGAGGTGGTATAGCTTATAGTATCGGAGATAAAGAAATTAAATTATTAATTGGGCAAAGTCTGCAACTAGTAAATATTGGTCCTGTGGATTTGTCGTTCAAAGGCAAACTTGGCTATCCAATTTGTACTGTTTGTGGGAGCACAAGATCACCCTATTCCTCTGATGCTGAAATAGAACACTTTAGGGAGATGCATTCGGAAAGATGCGGTAAGGTTCCATCTAATATTGGTTTATTTGCTGAAGCTAAAGTCGACGGAATTCTAATTAAACAATTAGACTCCCAGGCTACAGCTACTAATTTAGCTGAAGGAATATTAGTCGGAGCAAATTTACTCCTTGAAATGGAAAGAGGTGATTTAGATTATATCGTCATTCAAGAGACTGATGAAACTTTCAGCCTCTTTATATATGACCCAATGCCGGGTGGATCGGGATTATTAAATCAGATAATTCAGAATTGGTTTAAACTGATCAAATTTTCACTGCTGCGTCTTGCTGAATGCCCCAATAAATGTGAAACAAGCTGTTACAGTTGTCTTAGAACTTACTATAATGTTTTTAACCATTATTTACTCGACCGAAATTATGCACAAAAAATACTTTTGCAATACTTAGATCACCCAATATTTGGTTATAATATCCCTGCAGAAGAAGAGGTAAGACATACTGAAAGTGGTGCCGGTACTAATATTGGAGAGAAAACACTCGGTAAGATGTTAGTGGAGGCTGAACTACCAAAGTTTGAAGAACAAATAAGAATCTCAATCGGTCCACCCTATAATTCAACAGTTCCGGATTTTTATTTGGAAGATACAGTTAAAAATATAAGAATAGCAATTTATCTTGACGGTTTGTCGAAAGAAATCCACGGCAATATTGAAAGAAGAAAAGTAGATTTGATAATCAGAAATATTTTAGATTCAAGAGGCATCCATGTAATCGAAATCGCTTCAAGTGATCTAAATGACCCTGAGATTATGAATTTATACTTTAGTAAACTAGCAAATATCTTAAAATGAGGTTAGATCAACTAATTTAAGTTCCGGTTTCTTCTCCCAGGTATCTTTTAATGCCTTTTCTTTATCTGCTGTTACAAGGTTTATGTATTTTTTGAATGCATTATATGTACGGTGTCCGGTAATGCTCATAATTATTTGAGGGCTCATTCCCTTTGTAAGAGAAAGTGTAATAAAGGTTCTCCTTGCGGTATGAGTTGTGATTAGCTCAAATTTGGGATATTCAACCTCAATTACTTTATTCCCTCTTTGTTCTGAAATTCTAACCGGATCATTGATACCGGCGGTTTCACCGAGTTCTTTTAGGTATTTGTTCAGTTTCTGATTCGTTATTGTTGGCAATGCCTTTTCATACTTCTCGTATTTGGCAAGAATTTCTAATGCTCTGTCAATAAGAGGAATTTCAGTAATGTTTCTAGTTTTTACTTGTCGCAAGTACCAAACATTATTCTTAATGTCTGCTCTTGAGATGTTTTCTATGTCGCTGAATCTTGCTCCTGTATAACATGCAAAAAGGAATAAGTCCCTTGTTCTGTCTAATCTTAGGTTTTGAGATAAATCTAATTGTTCTATTCTATTTAGCTCTTCCTCCGAGAGTGTTATAATGTCTACATCGTATTCTTTCTTTTTGAATTTCCGGAAGTGTTCGTAGTTATTTATGCCACGTTCATATGCCCAATTAAAAAATGTTTTAAGCAGCGATATATTTTTGTAAGCTGTGTTATTGTTCATCTTTTGGTCATATATCAAGAAATTAATGAAAGCATCGTAAAACAGTAAGTCCATTGAGCCGAAAGTGAGCTTTGTTTTTCTGGATTTTTCAAAGTCCGATAGGTGCTTTTTTATATTGGAGAATTTTTTAAGCGTGCTTTGAGTTAGGTCTGATCTTCGAACTTCTATGAACTTATCTAATGCATTAAAAACATCGGTTGTTGCTTTGCCGGAAAACTTCTCCAATAATTTCAGTTTAATTTCGTTAAAATCGGCTGTTACGTTATCTGATCTGATTTCCCGGATAGTTTTCTTAATATCCGTCTCTAAAGCGTCAAGGAATTGATTAAGTTCTCTAGCCCCGTCCATTTTCCCTTTGCCGGTAGTAATTGCCCTATAGGTTGTTTTATTCCAATGCTTGGGATTAACCTTTTCTTTTGTATTAATCACAATTACATTATCCCTACCGTCTCTGACATAGCAGTAAATCGTTCTGTTTGGATTCTTTACCTTTTTGTTTGCATCTAAGTAGAAATAAACTTCCATAACTCCATCATAATATTTGTTAATTTGGAAAGTAACATACACATTTCATACACAATAAGCAAATATAATCGAATACTGCCGAACAGCTAAAAACATAAAAAGCCCTAAAATTCGTCATTTTAAGGCTTTTTAATTAAATAGTGTTTAGTAGAATTAGATAATTGTGGAGGTGGCGGGAGTCGAACCCGCGTCCGAAGCTAAGCCCCAACGAACGTCTACATACTTAGTCTGCTATTTTTTTACATCAAAAGAACTCCAACAGACAGGATTCCTCTTGATATACCCGGTAAAGTTTCACCTCTTCTACCCGGACGCTCGATTCGGCAATCGTATCTAAACGGCGTTCATTTGTTCCCCGATACGAAAAGGAACAATGAACGGCTGCTTATTCCTAAGCAGCTAAGGCGTAGTTATATTCGCCAGTTATAGTTTTGCCGGCTGTTTAACGTGTATTCCGGGAAACACGGTATGCATTTCGTTGCCTCTTTAACCCCGTCGAAACCAATTTCACCCCCTAAAATGTGCTGCTTTCTATTTCTCCCACTGAACATCCTGAACACCGGATAATTTGTTTTCAAACCTTGCGAGCACGAATAAAAAGTCTGAAATCCGGTTTAGAAAAATAATGATATTTTTGTTAATAATTTCCTGTTTATTTAGTGCTACTACTTTTCTTTCGGCACGGCGGCATACAGTTCTTGCAATGTGAATTACCGATGCTGCTTTTGTACCACCGGGAAGAATAAAAAATCGCAATTCTTCCAACTGTTCGGACATTTCATCAATAAACTTCTCAACTCTTTCCGAATGAGATTCCTCAACTCTTGGAATTACAAATCCACTGCTTTTACTCTCATTAGGAGAAGCCAGGTCCGAGCCGACTACAAAAAGCATATTCTGAATTTCTTTAAGCATTTTCTTTACATCGGAATTATCAGATTCAACTACTGCAAGCCCTATAAACGAATTCAGTTCGTCAACTGTACCGTATGCTTCTATTCGCAAAGAATCCTTTGAAACCCGTCCCGCACCGAACAAACCGGTTTCTCCTTTATCTCCCGTCTTTGTATAAATTTTCATTTATTAATTCCTAAAGGGGAGTTTTTTAACTTTTACTTCAAACTTATTTCCGTTATTAACTGCCGTAAGTGAAGTACCTTCGTTACAGTACTCGTTACGGATATAGGCTAACCCGATATATTTTTTTAAATAAGGTGAAAAAACTATCGAAGTAACCTGCCCGGCATCTTCACCATTTCCCATTAATGTACAATTTATAAAGTCAATATTATTATCAATAAACTGAACACCTGTCAACTTTTTTTGAACCTTTTTATAAGTATCCAGCCTTGCAATCACTTCCTGCCCGATATAGCAGCCCTTTGTAAAATTCACGAGCCATGCAAGATTTGCTTCGAGCGGGTTGAAGTTGTTGTTCAATTCGTTTGAAGAGAGAATCCCTTTTTCAACTCTGTACAAATCAAATGCTTCCTCCCCGATAAGTGAGAAATTAAAAACTCCTTTATTCGCAATACAATAGTTAATAAAGAATGACGCAGTTTCCGGTTGAATAATAAGAACAAAATAAATGGAATTACTCTCATCCATACATTTAACCGCAGTAATTACAGCTTGTTCAAGGAATAATCTTTTAATTGAATTGAGCGGAAAATCTTTTACCTGGTCGCCGAAAAGTAGAGTTAAAAAAGAATCGGACTGAGGTCCTCTGAATTCAAGGACAACCATCCTGCCGGTCAAGTGAACCGGTACAACGTCATCCATTATAATGTACTTTTCAATCCAGTTTATCAATTTTATTTTATCACTCCGTTGTCCCAACAATAATTGTTTATTTCCAAGGTGAAGTAACTTTGTTTTGTCCAGTATTCTCCCCTTTTCATTAGTAAAGATTGTATCAATTGCTGAAGCCGGTTGAATACTTTTTACATTGTTGGTTGTAATTCTATTAAGGAAATCCAGAACATCATTTCCAGTTAATTCAATAACCGAATGATGTGAAATATCCCTTAACCCTGCACCTGAGTTGAGAATAGCATATTCATCTTCAACAGAAGTAAATACATTAAATGCTGAATAGCCGTTACTTTTTTCAAATTTATAACCTAAAGACTTAAAATGAGCAGTTAAAGGTGATATTTCAGAGTTTTCTATGTACATCAATTTCCTTTCAATAAAACAAAATTATTTTTAATAAAGAGTAGTCTTTCTCGAATCTCTTTTACTTACGTACAGGCTGTCTTTCCAAACAAAAGAAACACTATCAACTATTGCTAATCTTTCCCCGGTATCAACAAAAAAATATTCCAGGTAGTCGGGGTATTTATCGCCATTAATATCAACCATGGTTCTTTTTCTATTTATTGTCTCAATAGTAAGAAGTAAATGCGGCATATTCAGCATTCCATCTATAAAAAAGTAATTATAATCCAACCTGCCGATACCCCTACCGTAATGAAAGTAAGCGCGTATGTACGGGATATTCTTCCATTTTTCTGTAGTTAGTGTATTGAACCCGCCATGGTTGGGTACAGGTACTTCCCATATCTTTTGAAATGTTGAATCAACACATTTGAATAACGTTAAAAAGATAAAGGGAGTCCCGAGTTTTGTACTATCAAGGTCAACAAAGCTCGCATCGTATCCGATTATGTTTTTTACTTCAATCGTACGTTCACCTCTATCCAGTCGTGATTTGGCAATAAGTGCATAAACATATCTTCCCTCCTGACCTCTGTAATAAATAACCGCAGATTGAGGAAAAGACAATGTGTAAGAAGGGTCCAAATCGATTAAATATGTTCCCTCAACTTCGTTTTCAAGAACATACTCCATCAATGCTACAGTATCGCATGGAGTTCTAACTTGAGCTCTTTTTTTCCGCTCCTCCAGGTTGTAGTAACGAATATCCTTCTCCTTTTCAAGTTGATAACCTATCGGGTCCGTATTCTCGCCTGAATCAGGAGGTAATTCTTCAACCTTCTCTTCTCCACAATTTAAACTAAATAGAATAATAACTATGGAGATTAAATAAGTCAGCCAATTAGAATTTTTCATAGCATTGCTCTTACTTCAAATAATACCTTTAGAACCAATCCCGGTTTAACCGGAATAAAAAGTAAAGATTAGTTCGGTTTCTGTAAAGGAAATAACAAAAAAACAAACAAAGTCGTTTCTCTAACCGGTTCCTTTTTGCCGGTTATCAATTTTAATTTTTTATTTTGAAAACTCATCTATAAACAGAATAGAGCTGATAATTCCCAATTGAAAGTGTTTCAAACTAAAATGCTCATTCGGTGAATGCAAGTTCTCGGAGTTTAATCCCAGTCCCATCAATACAGAAGGCACTTTCAGTAGTTTAGCAAAAGTAGCAACCACCGGGATACTACCGCCTTCTCTCATAAATACTATTTTTTTACCGAACGCTTTTTCCATAGCGTTTTTAGCTGCTATAGTTGCTTTATGATTTAGCGGAGTTAAAACCGGATATGCACCATGTAAGTCGGTTACTTTTACTTTAACGCTTTTAGGTACAATTTTTTTAATATGATTTGTAACAAGTTTTGCTATTTTTTTCGGGTCCTGGTTAGGTACTAATCTCATACTGATTTTCGCTGTTGCAGATGAAGGGATAATAGTTTTTGCTCCTTTACCAGTAAAACCTCCGAATATTCCGTTTACGTCAAGTGTGGGTCTTGCCCAAATTCTTTCTAACGTAGAAAAACCTTTTTCACCGGTTAATTCCGAAACTCCGAGTTCTTTGGCATATTTTTTATCAGAGAACTTCAAAGCTTTTATATTGTCTCTCTCTTCTTTAGTCAATCTAACAACATCGTTATAAAAACCGGGAATATTAATTTTCCCGTTCTTGTCATGCAGTTTTGCTATTAAATCTGCAAGTACATTAGCCGGGTTTGCAACAGAGCCTCCGTACGAGCCTGAATGCAAATCTCTATCCGGACCTGTAAGTTCTACTTCAAGAAAAGATAAACCTCTTAACCCGTAAGTAATTGTGGGTATACCTGCTTCATAAAGCGATGTATCGGAAATTAATACTGTATCACATTTCAATAAATCTTTGTTGCTGTTAATAAACGGTTCAAGATTTTTGCTTCCAATTTCTTCTTCTCCTTCAATTAAGAATTTAATATTTAAGGGAAGACTTCCTTTCTGTTTAAAATAAGCTTCAACGCTTTTGATGTGAACATAAAGCTGACCTTTGTCGTCTGTTGCACCGCGTGCAAAAATCTTTCCATCTTTTATAGTCGGTTCAAAAGGAGGAGTATCCCAAAGGTCAATAGGGTCAACCGGTTGAACATCGTAATGTCCATAAACGAGTATAGTCGGTTTTCCCGGTGCTCCGAGCCATTCTCCGTATACAATTGGATGTCCTTCGGTTTGAAAAATCTCAACTCTACTTAGACCTGCTTCTTTAAGTTTGCTTGCAGTAAATTTAGCACAACTTTGCATATCTTTTTTATTTTCTGCTAAAGTTGATATGCTTGGAATTTTCAAGTAATCAACAAGTTCATTAACGTATGCTTCGTGATTGTTTTTAACAAACGACAACAAATTTTCCATTGTAACTCCTTAGTTATTTTATTAGTTGATACCGGTAAATAATCGGTATGAATTTTTTAAAATTACTTACCGTCTCTTCATCAAGTTTTGATAGTTCAAATTCAATCGGTATGTAAAACTGTTTCCACGGGTCGTCAACAAGGTACAAGTACCCGTTATTATCCATAGTAATAGATTCGATGGCGGCTATATAGCTCATATCATTGTATTTGGGAACTCTACTTATAAAACCGAGCAGCCTGTAATTGGCAAATGATAAATTCTGTTCAAACTCAATATGAAAAACAGTTTGCCTGTTTCTATCAATTCCCCACAAAGAATAATTTTTATCCGAATAGAGTCCGCATATTGTAGCGATTCCGAGTTCTTTTGTACTGATTTCTTTCTGTATCAGTAATGTTTTTTTATCGACTATGTATAGAATAGTACTGTCTGCAAATGTGTTGTTTTTTTGAAATCCTTCAAGCCCAAAATAGAATACCTTTCATCTGCCGATGCACCTTCAAAACCGATGTTGTTGTCGATATATTTATAGAAACGGTCTTCAGGTTGAACATTTAGTTTTTCCATTGCAATAATTGTATCCGAATAAGGAGAGAAATCGCTAAAGACAAGTTTATAAATTCCCGCATATTTTCTCGGTTCGGGTTTGTTCCCTTCTATTGAAATGTAGACATTTCCGGTATGTTTGTCGAAAAATATTTCTTCAAAATCCCTTTTACGCATAGGCGAAAGGAATTCTTCAACTTCTTTTGAGAATGCTAACTTAACGAAAGAAAAGATTGTATCTTTAGAAATCGTTAACCGGTGGATATCCCCGATATCATCCGCTAAAAGAAAAACTTTATCTTTAAATTCATTTAACCCGATAAAAGCAATTCCTGAAGTCTGCTCAGTGCTGTAATCACCGTTTTTAAGCCATCGTGGATAAAATTCATCCCTCGGCAATAAAGAACTTTTCTGGCAGCTTGTATCTGTGCTGATTATCAGAAATAAAATGATAACTTTCGATATGTAAAAAAATTTCTTCATAACTTACGGTTGAAATCTAATAATTAATTGAGAATTATTCAAAAAACTTCGATAATAAAACCGCAATAATGGCTAATATGTTGCCCGAATTTTTATTCATTGCTATATTTCAAACATGATTTTAATATTCTATATAATACGGAATCATGCGGCTCCGTTTCTGTTTTCGATAACTACTTTAATGTTCATCTTCCTTTTCCAGTTCTTGATGAAGTTCGCCGATAGACTTGTCGGTAAAGGGTTGGATACGTTTGTAATTATTCAGCTTGTAATCTATAACCTTGCATGGATGGTTGTGCTTGTTGTTCCAATGTCGGTACTTGTTGCTACTTTAATGGCATTCGGTTCGATGTCCCAAAACAATGAAGTTACAATAATGAAGTCAACCGGTGTGTCTTTATACAAAATGATGGTGGGACCTTTTATATGCAGTATTGTTGTCGGTTATCTTTTAATTCTTTTTAATAATGATGTACTGCCGGATGCAAATCATCTTGCAAAGGTGCTTATGCAGGATATTTCGCAGAAGAAACCGACTCTCTCTCTGGAGTCGGGAGTGTTTTCTCAAGAAGTTACAGGCTATGCAATTCTTGCCAGGGAAGTGGATGCAAAAACAAATAGAATAAAAGGAGTTACAATTTATGATTATAACAACCCGATGAAAATCAATATTGTAACTGCAAAAGATGGTTTGATTTATTTTTCCAAGGATCAGACAAAACTTGTGATGGACCTTAATCACGGTGAAATTCATGAAACCGATGTTGCGGATACTAAAATGTACCGGAAAGTAGTTTTCAATCAACATCGCATAGCAATGAATGCTTATCAATTCTCGTTTCAACAATCAACGCCGGGAGGTCAACGGGGCGACAGGGAGTTAAGCGCCCAGGATATGCTCGTCATTGTAGATAGTCTTAAAACAATAAGAGATAGATATAACATTACTTATAACAAACAGGTACAAAAGTATTTCTTCGGCGATAGCAGTGCGGTTCCATTTAAGAATGTAATTAAACATGCTGCTGCCGAAGGCGGAATAAGCCAGGGAATTATTGAAAAAGTAAGAAGCACAAAAAACATGATACTCTCTGAAAATATGAGAGTAGATTACCAACAGAAAGAAATTAATAAGTATATGGTCGAAGTCCATAAAAAATACTCACTGCCGGCTGCTTGCTTGATTTTCGTTCTGCTTGGAGCACCGCTCGGTGTAATGGTAAGAAAAGGAGGATTCGGAATGGCTGCATCAATCAGCTTGTTTTTCTTTTTGATTTACTGGGCTTCTTTAATTGGCGGTGAAAAACTTGCAGACAGGGCAATTATTACTCCTTTCTGGGGGATGTGGTTTGCTAATGCTTTTATGGGTTTAATGGGAATTGTTTTAACTTACCGTGTGGCTAAAGAATCAATTACACTCGACTTTTCTTTTATTCAAAAATTAGTTCCTAAAAACTGGCGGCAGGAAGAGAATAAAAATGAAAATTCTTGACAGATATTTAATACTTCAGTTTGTTCAAACTGTTTTTTTCGGGCTGCTGGCTTTTACTCTTATCTTTGTTGTAATTGATATGATGGAAAACCTGGATGATTTTATTGATCAGAACGTTGAATTTTTCATTATAGTTAAATACTACATCTATTTCATACCGGATATTGTAAAACTAATGACGCCTGTAAGCGTTTTGTTTGCGGGGCTTTTTACAACAGGCAGAATGGCTAACCTTAACGAAATAACAGCTATTAAATCAAGCGGTATTTCGATGTACCGTTTTATGTTCCCATTGATAATAGTAACCGTATTAATAAGTATGATTTCTATTTATTTCGGAGGGTACGTTGTGCCACAGGCAAATAAATCGAAAGCCGAAATTGAAGTAAACTATTTGAAAAAAGGTATTTCTTTTGCAGGAAGCAATATTTTTTTCCAGGATGCTAAAACACGAATTGTAAATATTTCATTTTTCGACCAATCAAATCTTACTGCAGTTAGAACAAGTATACAATATTTTAATGCTAATGATTTAACCAAAATGGAACGCAGGCTTGATGCACAAAGGTTAACTTACGATACATTGATTAATAAATGGGTAGCGATTGACGGAACCGACAGGCGTTTTAATAATATTTCGGAAAGCATTGAATACTTCCAGCGGAAAGAAGTACCCGGTTTGAACTTCTCACCATCCGAACTTGAATTCAAACAACAAAAACCGGATCAAATGAATTTGACTGAATTGAAAAAACTAATTGACGATAAGATAAAAGCGGGGAACGACCCTACAAGTATAATGATTGACTACTACTCGAGATTTTCGTTTGGAATGGCAAGTTTCGTCTCGGTTTTATTTGCGTTACCTCTTTCTGCAAATAAAAGAAGAAGCGGATTGGCATTGCAGTTCGGCATTAATATTCTGATTACTTTTATCTACCTGGGATTAATGAAGATATTTGAAGCATTCGGAAAAAACGGGGCGATGAACCCCGTTTTAACCGCGTGGATTGTAAATATAATTTTTATTGCAGGAGCAATAGTAAATATTTTTAAAGTTAAACAGTAACTAAAACTTCCATTTAGCATCAACCGAGAATGCTATTCTTTTAGCAGAAGCCGGCATAAACAGATAATGGAAATCCGGCATTGCACCGCTTAGCTCGACGATTCCGAAATCAAGCCCTAAACCTGCAGCCCAACCGAATGTATCCGCTCCTCCGAATGAGAAGCCTGTTCTGAATGCAACAATCCATTTTCCAGGTATCCATTCTGCACCGAATGATACTCTCGGTTTTTTACTGTTCCTCGGTTGATTATTAAATCCTTGATTATAATCAGCCGCTATTGTTAGTTTACCGGGAAAAGTTTTATTTCCCAACTCATGAATTTTTAATGCTACTCCAAAATGAAGGGCGGTGGCAAGTGCAGTAGAAAAATTATCAGTATATTGTCCTTCACCAGTCAACTTGTCGATCAAAGAATCTCTTTGCTCTTTGTTGGCTATATCATCAAGATATATTGCGCTATTGGATGAAAACTCTGCTGCATTTTCTTTCCACCTGATACTTCCCATATCCGTAATTGAAAGTCCTGCGCTCCATGCATCATTTATAGTTGCGAAAAATCCTATGTCAACTCCAAAACCTGAACCTGCCGGTCTCGGAAACAGGCTCCATCCGAAATCTTTTTTTGCAGTTGAATCAAAATCATACTTAATACCGAAATCGGGCGAGAATGCGGAATATGCTTTCATTTCTCCCCTACCCTCGATTGTATTGTCGGCATTAGTTGTTAAATACGAATTCATCCGTTCAAGCCCTGCATAAGCAAATCCCGAAACAAAATTGAATGAAATTCCGGCAGATAGATTTTTCAGAAATTTCCTTTCAGGTTTGTTGAACAATATCCTTGAATAAGAGAAAGAATATTTTCTAATATACCATGACTTGAAATCGGTATCGTTAAAGTCGTAGACTTTATGAATTAAATTTCCGTCCATCAGCACATTTATTATGTTTGTAGGGAAATTTACTTTACCGGCAGCAATATCGGATATTCCGAATGCGAATGCACCGACTTTATCATTCGGTTTATATGAAACAGCCAGTAACTGTGTAGAGAAATCCATAACAAGGAAACCACCGCCGTCGAATATGTCTCTTAACCTGTCTTTATCGTCAGCATTCAGATACTTTCCGACTGTCTCTCCTTTACTGTTTGTTTCGCCCCCGAAGAAATAATTATATTCGTCAATAGTGGCAAAACTTGTTCCCGCCCTGAAATTAAAGCTCGGGAAAAATGTAATTAACTGAATCTGCTTATCTTTCATATCTACAAGACTGGCAGGATTCTTACCAACCGCACTGATACCGCTTGTAATAGCTGTATATGTTTTACCGAGTGCAGAAGACCTGGCATTCATTGAACCAACCGAACCGCTCTGGGCATTCATATAATTTATACCGATAACTAATAAAACTGCAATTAAAAATCTTTTCGTTTTCATAACTATCTGCACCTATGGGTTTATTTGATAGTTTAATTTTCCGTACGCTCTGATAAAAATTATATCCGATGTTTTAAAGCGGACGGGTTGATTATTTGGTTTAGTCGTATTCATCTTTATTGTTGAAATTAACCTACTTGCTTTTAGTAGTTTTTCAACTTCCGGTCTTCCGAATAGCATCAATGTTGTATCCTGATTAAATGTGATCACGTTTCCATTGCCATCCGTGATACCACCGGCGACTTGAACCGAATCTTTAGACGGAGGGAACTTCATTAAGAAATTACCGCTGCTGTCTTCAAGATAACCTGTGTAAGTAATTGCTATCGGCAATCCGTTTGTAATATCAAGTACAAAATCAGTTTGATTAATATTCTCAAGCAACTTTTTGCTGTCTTCATCAAATTCTATGGATGTTGTATCCTGGTAATTACCACCGGCAATTCCCACATTTAACGGGAATTCAAAGTAAGCGTCTCCTATAATAGTATCCGACGAAGCAACAGTTCCGACTTGATAATTCGGATTAACATGTGCTTTACCTAAAATAATCAATGTATCCGGTAACTCATCCTCAAACCCACTCAAGAAATTACTTAGTTGCGTTTTATCAATTGCAATAATGTTATCTCCTTTATGCAAAATGGAGGGGGGGAGTGGTAAATATCTTATTTGTTTTGAATTGGAACCTGAAATTTTTCCTTCAAACTTAACATCGAAATCAACCGATGTTTTCAAGTGGATATCAATTTCGGGATTCTTAAAATTAATCTGGTGGAATGTAAATCCAAGATCGAAATTCTTTAATTCTATTTTATAAGTTGTTAGTGAAGAATCGAGTAAAGTCGGTCTTAGCTTACCGGTAAATATTTTTACCTTAGAAGTATAAAATCTGAACTCGGAGGTTATGCTGTCATTCTTCGCAATAGTGCTGCTTGAATTCGATTTTACTGGTTGAGCTTTAATATCAAATTTTAATTTGTTTGTAAAACTGGAAGTTGTATAAAGCCTATAATTTTCCAAATTTGATATAACTATTTTATTTTGCGAAGAAGCTGTTCCCCTCCTACCAAGTAATACTGATTTAGAATAAGTAACACCTCCCGGTTCTTTAAGTTCCTGAATAGTAAGTGTAACGTTTACTTCAATGTCGATATAATTTTCAAAGCCGACTTCAAGTGAGCCGCTTGATAGAGTAACGTCTTTATAAAATGTAGAATCATCTATTTCAACTTCTTCACTGTAATCTATCGGTTGTTGCTGGGGCAATACACCTTTAATTGAAAGAAAATGTAAATTCTGAAACGAAACATCAATATCGGTTTTTGCATTTGCCGGAATACTAATACTAACTCCACCGCTTCCGGGCGAAGAAATTGTAACTTCAATTTTTAGGCTGTCGGGAAAAGTTCTACCGGCAAGATTAAACTGAACGCTTCGGGAAGAGTTACCCGGTATTACTAAAACCGGTGAAAGGGTGCTATCCAATACAACAGCATTTGTCCTTGCATTCAAGAATCTCAACCTTTCGGCGTTTATCGGGAAACTACCGTTATTGTTCGATAGATCCAACAGCATTTGTCCAGTTTCAAAAGTTGCCTGTTCAAATTGCTGTATCCTGTTAAGGCTTTTTTGTATTGCCTGACTCGAAATTACCGGGACAACTGTAGTTGTCGGAGGATTGAAAGTTGTCCATTCCTGAATCGGAATAGCCGTACTCAATCCTGACGGATCATCAACTGTTAGATCATCTAATAGAACACTAACATCTGAGCTGGCTGATTTAAACTCAATTGTTTCGCCAACTGTTATTTTTTCCAAATCTTTTACATCTGAATAATAGAGCAATCCCAGAACATCCGGGCTGTCATAAGATTTGATGAGTGCTGTATCTTTACGAAGGGCTTCAGCGAGTGTATAGCTCCTATTTGCAATCGGGACGTTTACTTCAACATCCCAAATCGGTGCTACGGGGCTTTTAACTTCACATGAGAAAAAAGATAAAGCTAAAAGCAGAACAATGGTTTGAAAAAACCTAAAAACGAATTTCTTGTTTTTCATATTTTATCTTTTCTAGATAATAATAGCTACATTGGTTAAAGTTGTTCAATAAACGAACAATTACTATTAAATCCCTGAATAATATTAAACCGCCCTATTTATAATAAATGCCGTATGTAAAATAAAAAACCCCGCTAAAACAACAAATAATTTTTTCTATTATTTCAATTAGCGGGGTAATATTTAATTGGCTTTTTCGCTTTTTGTAAAAGGTGCGAAACCGAAATGTTGGTCCGGTGGACCATCAATTTTTATTTCACCGAACCGTTGTTCAAACTTATCCACATTCTCCTTTAAAGCTCGAAGCAGCATTTTTGCGTGCTGCGGTGTAGTAATTATCCTTGATAATACTTTAGCTTTGGGAACACCTGGAACAATTCGCGTGAAATCAATAATAAACTCTGCCGGTGAATGAGTAATTATTGCTAAATTGGAATAAATTCCTTCAGCTTCTTTTTCACCGAGTTCTATGTTTATCTGTTGTCCTTGCGGAGGATTATTCTGATTCATAACTTTCTTGGTTTTATTTTCTTAGTGCATCAGCTTTATCGAATGCCTTTTGTGCATCGTCAATCATCCCGAGAACAGAGTAAACTTTACCAAGAAGTTCCCAAACAGCAATATCATCGGTTTTAATTCCAACATATTTTTCTAAATAAGGGAGAGCTTCGCGATATTTAGCTTTGGATTCATCAGATTCCACACCTTTATCATCAGCTTCTTTACCAAGTATTGCGCCCCATTTTACATATGCTACTGCCATGTTGTAGATAGCATTTTCATAGTCGGGATCAATCTCCAACGCTGCTTTAAACTGGTCAGTTGATTTTTGATATTCATTCGCACCAAGTAAAAGAACGCCGTAGTTGTAACGATAAAACTTATTCTGGGGGTCTTTTTCAACTCCTGTTTTGAAGGCATCAATTGCAACATCGATTTTATCGGCTGCTATGTATGAATTAGATAAAAATAGAAGAATGTCCCCATCTTCAGGATATAATTTTCTTCCTTCTTCAAGTACTTCCAATGCAGATGCAAAAAGCTTTTTTGCTTCTACACTATCTGAATGTGTACCGTTGGATTGTAGTAGTTGACCTTTGTTGTAATAAATCTCTCCTAAGAATTTATAACCGTCAACAGATTTTTCAAGTTCGATCAATTTTTTGAGAGGTGGAATTGCTTCATCTAATTTTTGAAGGTTCATATAAACGAAAGCAATGTTTTTATAAGTATCCGGCGAATCCGGTTCGGCTACTACAGCTTGTTCAAAAGCAAATATCGAACGGTCAAAATACATTTTGCTGCTGTCTTCATTTGCACTTGAAACAGCTCTATTAAATAAGCCTACGCCTCTGTTGAAGAAATTTGCCCAGTAAGACCTTTTGGAGGCTTCAATATCTTTCTCAAACTTTTTACTTATAGATAGAGAAGAGTTGTAAGCCTTCATCATATTATCTGTTTCTTCCTTTTCACTGTAAACATATCCCATTAAGTAATAACCTTCATCACTTTTAGGATTTTTCTCGACCTCTTTTTTAAGAGCATCAAGGGCTTTATCCAGGTTCTTTTGCTGTATATATAATTTTGCACTCGTCAATTCCGTTGATGAACATTGATACCCGGAAAAAACCATGATTGCAACTAACATTACCGAAAAAATTAGCGATAATCTTTTCATTAAAACTCCTTTTAACATTTTTTGACTTTCAAACTTACTTATTTAATCCTCTTAAGTCAAGATTTTTCCACCTGAAAATCATTAATTTTTTTTTGACTTGTAAAAACCGTTTTATCGAAAAAAGAGGAACTACCTTCCTTAATTTATTGGTTATAATAGACAAAAAGGATATTTTTGAAACTAAAAAGAGAGAAATTCTTGAAAACTGAAAATGTAATTCGTTTAGCCCCGAAGGTGATGCTGCACGACCACCTTGACGGCGGATTAAGACCACAAACTATTATTGAACTTGCAAAAGAAATAAAGTATAATAAACTCCCTTCTTCAGATGCAGGAGAACTTGCAGATTGGTTTCACCAGGGCGCAAATAAAGGGAACCTTGTTGAATACTTGATGGGATTTGAACATACTACTGCGGTAATGCAAACAAAAGAAGCTTTGAAGCGCGTTGCCTATGAAATGATGGAAGACATGAAAGACGATGGTGTTTGTTATATCGAAACCCGGTTTGCTCCTGTATTTCATACCTCCAAAGGTTTACATCATGATGAAATAGTTGAAGCCGTTCTTGAAGGTTTGGAAAAAGGGAAAAGAGATTTTAATGTCGGTTACGGATTAATTCTCTGCGGAATGAGAAATATGGAAAACACGCTGGAGATTGCAGAGCTTGCGGTTAATTTCAGAAAACAGGGTGTCGTCGGTTTTGACCTTGCAGGTGAAGAAGGCGGTTACCCACCGAAAAGACACATTGAAGCTTTTCAATTCATTCAAAGATCTAATTTCAACATTACGGTTCACGCCGGCGAAGCATTCGGTAAAGAATCTATTTGGCAGGCTATTCAATGGTGCGGCGCCCACCGTATCGGTCATGGAACGAGAATCCTTGAAGACTTAGTCGTGGATAAAGATGGAAATATTTTAGGGCTGGGTGACCTGGCGCAATATATTCTCGACAAACGAATCCCGATTGAAGTATGCTTGTTAAGTAATGTACATACAGGGGCAATCGATAAAATTGAAAACCATCCTTTCTGGAAACTCTATAAAAATAAGTTCAGAGTAACTATTAATACGGACGATAGATTAATGAGCGATACTACGCTTACAAAAGAATTCATTACTGCAAACGAAGTGTTCGGTCTCAATCTTGAAGATGTAGAAAAGATTACTATTAACGCAATGAAATCGGCTTTTATTCCGTATAATGAACGCTTGAATTACATTTACAGCGTAATTAAACCGGGTTATCAAAAAATAAGAGAACAACTATTATCACTTAAATAACGGAAACATGAAAAAACTATTTAAAAACTATAACTTTGAATTCGATAAAAACGAGATCAAACTAATTTCTTCATTCAGCAAACAGGTGCTGAAACAATTAAACGGTAACGATCAATACTTTCACGAAACGAAAGCATTTAACTCAATTCTTGAAAAAATACAGGGCGGTACCGAAACAGTTAAATTCACAAAGGACGAATACACAAGACTTAAAAACCAACTTGCTGAAAATGTTAAACATATTAACAAAGAAATGGCTAAAGTATGGTTTTTAAAAAAATGGCTTTATAAGTCATTACTAGTACAGTACACTTCAATACTCGAAAAACATTTTAAAGACTGATATGGCACAGAATAGAATTATCAAAGCTCCTACGGGAACGGAAATCTCTTGCAAAGGATGGATACAGGAAGCTGCATTAAGAATGTTAATGAACAACCTTGACCCGGACGTTGCCGAGAATCCTGCAGAACTAATTGTTTACGGCGGTAAAGGTAAAGCTGCAAGAAACTGGGAATCTTTTGATGCAATTGTAAAAACATTAAAAGAGCTTGAAAACGACGAGACAATGCTCGTCCAATCGGGAAAACCTGTTGCTGTTTTCAAAACTCATTCCGATGCACCCAGAGTAATTCTATCAAACTCTATGCTTGTTCCCCGGTGGGCAACATGGGATGAATTCAGACGCCTTGAATCCATTGGTTTAACAATGTACGGGCAAATGACTGCTGGAAGCTGGATATACATCGGAACGCAGGGTATTCTACAGGGTACGTACGAAACATTTGCCGAGTGCGGCAGAAAGCACTTCAACTCCGATCTTTCAGGTAAGTTTTTACTTACGGCAGGTCTTGGAGGGATGGGCGGAGCACAACCGCTTGCAGCAACAATGAACGGAGCTGCTTTTCTCGGTATTGATGTTGACAAATCCAGAATCCAAAAACGCCTTGATACAGGTTACATAGATGTAATGACAGAAAACATCGATGAAGCAATAAAACTTGTACTTGATGCAAAAGAGAAACGAATTGCTAAATCAATCGGATTGGTTGGTAACGCTGCCGTAATTCTACCGGAATTATTGAAACGGAATATCATCCCGGATATTTTAACGGATCAAACTTCTGCACACGACACTTTAAATGGTTACGTTCCTTCAGGAATTAGTTTCAACGATGCATTGAAATTAAGAACCGAAAACCCCGATGAATATATTAAACGTGCGAAAGAAACAATTGTTCTCCACCTAAAGGCTATGCTCGAAATGCAAAAACGCGGTGCAATAACATTTGATTACGGAAATAATATCCGCGGCGAAGCTAAAGCCAATGGAGTTCAAAACGCATTTGATATTCCCGGGTTTGTCCCCGAGTATATTCGTCCCCTTTTCTGCGATGGAAAAGGTCCTTTCAGATGGGCAGCACTTTCAGGCAAACCTGCAGATATTTATGAAACCGATAAAGCAGTAATAGAGACTTTTCCCGAAAACAAATCGTTGATTAATTGGATTGAAAAAGCCCGTGAGAAAGTACATTTCCAGGGACTTCCATCGCGTATCTGCTGGCTCGGTTACGGAGAACGCGCTCAAATGGGAAAAGTTTTTAATGATCTTGTTGCCTCTGGAAAAGTTTCTGCACCGATAGTAATCGGCAGGGATCATTTGGACTGCGGTTCTGTTGCATCTCCTTACCGCGAAACTGAAGCAATGATTGACGGCAGCGATGCGATTGCTGACTGGCCCATCTTAAATGCTCTTTTAAATGCAATCGGTGGAGCAAGCTGGGTTTCCGTTCATCACGGCGGAGGAGTAGGAATCGGTAATTCAATTCATGCAGGAATGGTTGTTGTTGCAGACGGAACTGAAGAAGCTGAAAAAAGGCTTGAACGCGTTCTTACTTATGACCCTGGAATGGGAATCGCAAGACATACAGACGCTGGATACGAACGTGCTATAGACAATGCGAAAAAATTTGATGTAAAAATACCCATGCTTAAATGATGCGTTTAGACGGTTTGAAAAAATTTTACTACGATTGAATAATTAATAAAATACTCAAATATTTGAAAGGAACGATATGAAGCTTAAAGTGTTAATTGCAGATAAATTCCCCGACCAGTATATAAAGGAAATGGAAGCACTGGATCTGGAAGTGGTTTACTCACCGAAGTTAGGAGAAAACGACCTGCCGGAAGCAGCAAAAGATGTGGATATAATTGTTGTTCGCTCTACTATTGTAAACGAAGCAACGATTAATAGTAGCACAAAATTGAATTTGATTATCCGTGCCGGCTCGGGTGTTAATAATATTAATATTAAAGCGGCAAATCAAAAAGGAATTTATGTCGCCAACTGCCCCGGTATGAATTCAATTGCGGTTGCTGAATTAGCAATGGGATTAATTATATCGCTTGACAGAAAAATCCCGGATAATGTAATCGATTTTAATAACGGGGTATGGAATAAAGGAAGCTATTCTAAAGCTGAAGGATTATACGGGAAAAATCTTGCAATAATCGGTGTGGGAGCAATCGGTAAAGAAGTAGCTAAAAGAGCCGTTGCATTCGGAATGAATGTGTACGGTAAAGATATTACACGTGTTGAAGGTTACGGAATTAAAGACTTCTCGGAAATGGATAAGATATTGCCGATGATGGACATAATTTCTATCCATCTTCCTTCTAATCCTCAAACTAAAGGGTTATTCAACAAAGAACTATTTTCATATCTGAAACCCGGATGTCTGCTTATAAACACTTCACGCGCAGATGTTATCGATGAAGATGCAATGCTTGAAGCAATAAAAGAAAAAAACATACGCGTTGCACTTGACGTATTCAAAGGTGAACCGGAACAGAAAGAAGGAAGCGTATCTTCAAAACTGCAGGGCATTAAAAACATCTATGTTACTCACCATATCGGCGCTTCTACTGAACAGGCACAAACTGCCGTTGCTGCCGAAACAGTTAAAATTATTAAAGACTATATTTGCAGTGGAGTTATTGCACACTGGGTTAACCGTGCTAAAGTAGCCGAAGCTAAATACCAACTGGTTGTTAAGCATAACGACAAACCCGGTGTCCTCTCATCAATTTTATCTGTAATAAAAGAAGAAGATATAAATATTGAGGAGATTGAAAACATCATTTTTGACGGTGGTATAATCGCATGTTGTACAATGAAATTAAAAACCGGGCTTTCGACCGAAAGGTTACAAAAAATCAAAGAGAACCCGGATGTTTTAACTATGTCCCATGTGGCTATGTAAATATGAAGTAGAATAAAATAATTGACATTTATTTAGCACAGACTGATACTATCGGGCTGTGCTTTTTTTTTGAGAAATGAAAGGGGATTATTTAATGAATTTAATTTCTAAGATGTCTTTTATAATTCCGTAGTAGTATGGTAGTCTAAGTAATTGGGTTATCCCTTCAATATCCTGTTCATCCAGTTTATACACGAGTGATGAAATTGATGAAACAATATAATTTTTCATGTCTTCACTAATTTGAAATTTAAATCCCGAAAGGGCAGGCTGTATATCTACTTCTTCGTTTATTTCAGACAAATAAGTGTGAAACTCTTCTATCATATCGTCTCCCTTTGAAGCAAGAACATAATTAACAAAGGGTAGGTTAACTAATTCGATCATCTCTTCTGCAAAACTGATACCCATAAACAAAGATGAATCTTTCATGTTCAAATCACCGACCACAAGCGAATTGTTTTCCAATGCTTCAGAACCACCAGCAGCAAGTTTTAGTTCTATGTCTGTATTATAAAATTCTTTAAATAATATTTTTACAAACAGTGCTTCCAGAGATGAAATATCACCGTGAAGATGAACAGTATCAAGTTTCTTTTCATCCTTTTTGTAGTAAAGATATGAATTACAAAATGAGCCTTCAAAACTGATCCCGAATTTTCCCGATACAAAAAGTTCGTTGTGCTGAATCAAATCTGTGGTTGGAATTAAGCCGAGCGACAAATCATCTTGCATGACTTTAGTTGTAATAACAGAAGCCGGCATGAATGATATGTTTTCCTGTAGATAGGGAGGAAGCTGGCCGGCAATTACTCTTGAAAAGAAGTTAGATGGAAAATAAATATTCATAATATGAAAGCAGGGGTTGTATAAAAAGTTTATTCTACTTTAATGTTCTCAATAGAAGAACCATGACCGGTACTCATCTGCGTCCCTTGAGTGGCAACGAGATACTTAAAACTTTTTAGACAACCCCCATTTAACATCAATTATTAAGAGGTTTTTGCTTTAATTTTTGCAGCTTTACCCGAAAGGCTTCTCAGGTAATATAGTTTTGCACGGCGGACATCACCTTCTTTTAGAAGTTCGACTTTCGATATTTTAGGTGAATTGAAAGGGAAAATTCTTTCTACTCCAACCCCGCTCGAAATTTTTCTAACAGTAAAAGATTTGTTTTCTCTGCTGCCTTTAATGCTGATAACATCACCTTCAAAAGGCTGAATTCTTTCTTTATCACCTTCGATAACTCTAACATATACTTTAATATGATCACCCGGTTTAAATTGGGGGAATTCAACTTTTGTTTCTTCGGTTAAATATTCATTTAAGCTAACCATTTTTTACTCCGCGATATTGTTTAATTTTTTCCAATGTTCAGTTAATAAAATTGATTGTTTTTCCTGCCATTCTCTGATCAGTTTATGGTTGCCGGTTAAAAGCTCTTCCGGAACTTTTAACCCGCGGTACTCAGCAGGTCTTGTAAAATCAGGTGCAGCAATAGTTACACCGTCTTGAAAAGAATCGTTTAACGCCGATTCACTGTCGTTTAAAACACCGGGTACTAATCTAACCACGGCATCTATAATAAGCAGAGCAGGCAACTCACCTCCGCTTAATACAAAGTTACCGATTGAAAGTTCATCGGTAGCAAATTTTTGTCTTACCCTGTCGTCTATTCCTTTATAATGTCCGGTAATAATGATGATGTTTTCTGCAAGAGACAGTCTGTTCGCTTCTTTCTGATCGAACAATTTACCGAAAGGAGTAGTAAAAATTATGTGTTTATAATTTCTTTCGTTCAGTAATTTCTCTATACAATCAAAGAACGGCTCCGGTTTTAACAACATACCGGGAGCACCTCCAAAAGGTCTATCATCAATCTGTTTATGTTTATCATAAGCATAATCCCGCAAATTATGGATAAATACTTCCACAAGATTTTTCTGTTGAGCCCTTTTGATTATGCTGTTTTCAAGCGGGCTTCTAAGCAAATCGGGAACTGCAGAAATAATATCAATTCTCATCATCATCAAACACAACAGAGTCCGGGTTCAAAATCATTATTTTCTTTTCCGCATCAAAGCTTTTTAGAACTGACTTTAATGCAGGAATCAATAACTCTTCCCCGTTATTATTGTTAATCACATATACATCGTTCGAAGGAAGAGTGATAACGTCTGTTATTTTACCTATGCTGTTACCGTTCATAAAAACTTCAGTACCGATAAGGTCGTGAATAAAAAACGTATCCGCTGGTAATTCAACTAGATTTAAAGAATCCACATAGATTTCTTTCCCTATAAGTACTTCGGAATCCGCTTTTGTATCGAAATTTTTAAATTTCAGAATAAAACTATCGTTTTCCTGTTCAACAGATTCAACTGTAAATACTTTTTTAGCCCCGAAAAAATCGATGAACACTTTATCCAATTTAAAGAACCTATCCGGGAAATCGGAGTAGGATGCAATTTTTACAGAACCTTTATTTCCATACAGGGAAATAATTTTCGCTATAAGATAATACTCTTCCACTAACCAAGAATTTCCAGTACAGCTTTTTTCCCTTCTTTTGAAGAGATAGCTGTAAGCAGTACTCTAATAGCTTCAGCTGTTTTTCCCTGTCTACCTATAACTTTGCCCATATCTTCGCGGGCTACTTTCAGGGAGAAGAGTAACCTGTTATCACTAAGCGTTTTCATGTTGATTGAAATCTTTTCAGGTTTATCAACAAGATGCCTAATAATGAATTCAATGAACTCTTTCATAAAGGGACCTCCTTAAAGAGAAGATCGGAAGAGCGTCGTGTAGGGAAAGAGTGTCGCTTAACGTGT
>ERZ795056.1704-NODE-1704-length-25494-cov-17.972523_pt1 | contig 25494 bp, 13 predicted proteins | sample MGYA00375140_ERZ795056 | MGnify/ENA primary metagenome ERZ795056 (study PRJEB30185, sample SAMN05720227) | activated sludge metagenome | isolation source: Anaerobic digester | place: USA | collected 2015-03-09 ... | reverse complement strand
TTAAACCTTACACATCAAACCCGTAACCCGTAACTCCCAACCCCTCTCAAATAAATCCCATATTAATTCCATATGCTACCAATTCTCCAGCTGATTTGGAATTTGTCTTTTTTAACAGGCTCTGGCGATGGTTATCAATGGTCTTGACTGCAATATTGAGCTGTGCTGCAATTTGTTTGCTGCTGTTGCCAACGGCCAGGTAGCGGAGCACTTCAATTTCCCGGTTGCTTAACTTAGGCAGTTGGGTGCTGCTGTCGGGCAACGCTTTTCCATCTGTACAAAAAAAATGCTGGCAATGATCTTCGTAACTATCAAGGATACTCATCATCGCCACGCCTTCTTTTTTTATGTGGGAGATATCGGTTACTAACGTTAAGCCATATGCTATTCTGCCTTCTGCATCCCATATATTTTCGGCATATTGTATCATCGTCCACTTGTAAACTTTTTCAGGACTCAGCAGTCTGATATATATCGCTGGCCGTATGTGTTTTTTTCTTTCGGAGGTCTTATCCATGATATAAAATATCGTAAATGCCACAAATGTAGAAGCAGTTTTTATACCTCTATTTTAAACGATACCGTTTCCTGTTGTTTTGTCTGCCTTTTCTTATAGCTATAATTAGCGATTGCGGGTAAAGATTTCAAATTGCATATTTGTGAAATCAAGTCAAAATATCAGTTATGAATAAACGCTATTTTACAATACCTGTATTGATTTTTATTTTAGTAGCTTTTGAGAACCATCTGCATGCACAGGAAACTGCTGTGGAAAAGCTGGCACCAAGAGAACTGGCGATACCTACCTCTCCATTATTTGATTTACTGGGTGCTGCTCCCAGCCAGGTAGCCCGTACAGCAGATATCAAAAACTTTAAAGTGGATTGGTCATTAAGGAACTGGAAGGTAAATCCCAATCTTGCTATACAGGCGCAACCCATTTGGGAAATGTTTTACAACAGGAAAAATTTAACCAAATACCAACAGGCCAGTAATTTTCAGCGGATGATGGCGTCGCTTGACCTGTCGCTGGGTACTACCTTGGGTGAAAGAGATGAACGAAGAATAGGCGGTGCATTAAAAATGAATTTGTACAAACAAAAGGACCCTTTGATGATGCAGGGGGCTTATGATGCCATACAGAAAAATTTTGAGGAAGAATTACTGCAATTGAAACAAAAAGAAAAGGAAATACTGCTTGCCCTTGACAGTATTGTAAAGCCTTCTGAACTGGCGGCCAAAAAAGAGGAGTTAAGAAGCAATGATACACAGCTCGCCAGTTTTTACAGCAGAAGAAACGACGCGATACAAAATGAGGCAGCACAGTTTGCAGTGAATAACTGGAATGCTGCCTATATCGATGTGGCATTTGGCAAAGTATTCAGCTATAGTACAGACAGTGCAGGTTCCCTTCGCAAACTGGCCCTTAACAGGAATACGGGCAATGCCTTCTGGCTCAACTTTGGCTTTGGCGTTGGCAAGCGTGGCTTAATATCCGGCTTAATACGGTCATCGTTCTATGAAGAGGAGCTAACCTTTACCGTGAGGGATGATAACAGCGGCGAAGAGACCAGCCAGACGGCGATTGCAGCCAACAAGCTTTTTACATTCGGTATCAATTTCCGCTACGGGGGACCGGTATACAACTTCTTTGCTGAATTTATCCGAGAAGCCAAATCACTTAAAACCCCCATACAGGCATTGAACGATGTGCTGACCCTGCCAGACGGAAAAACAGTGGTAACGAGTACGGTTAAGTGGGATGTGGTAAATCCCTACATCATCAATTTTGGCGGCGACTGGCGTATCAGCCGCAATGTGATACTGAACTATGGTATGCGTTGTGTGCTGGATAACAATTTTAAAACGGTTTCGTTTTTGCCGATCGCTAATATTAGCTGTATGATGCGGTAGACTGAATGACACTTTCGTAACAATTTAATAACTATAACAATGAAAAAACTATTAGTAGCAGTAACTATTAGCCTAGCTAATATCGGCTCATCACCTGCACAGGTTAATCCAAGAACAGTAACACAAGTTACAGTAACCGGAAATTTACCCATAGGGCTACCGAGAACCAGTCAGGGAGCTAATACATTTAATGCAAATTTTTCTGTAAATGCTACCGGAAGGAATGACCTAAATGCTTATTTATTAAGCTACCTGGCCACTGCGGTGTATACTGACAGGATTATAGAGTTTGAAACGCCTACAAAATCACCATCCCAAATAGACAATGAAGCTAATACTTTAAACCAGAATAGTGGTTTGTTTATGGAAAAATTCAGGAAAATCACCAGCCCTTTTTTTAGCAGTGTTACTTCCTACAACGGTGCGGATATGGAGTTGTTTGAGCCAACATCTGGTCAGTTTGATGGCTACGATCCTGAGGCTATTATTATACCAACCTCCACAGCTATTTATGTAACCTTTAGGGGTACCGACAGGGTAGCACAAAATAACAATATTGGATCAGTTGTTTATAAGGCCGGTGAATGGTTATTAACAGATTTCCAGCCTATAACGTTTAATCCAGCCGCTGTAAATAATACTCAATCACCGTTTAAGGGAAGAGTGCATCAGGGGATGTGGATATCTATAACAAAAATTGCAGAAAGAATGTGTGCAAGGATAGCGGCATTAGGAGGTAGAAATAAAAAAGTATGGATAACCGGGCATAGTCTTGGTGCCGGACAAGCGCAATTATTCAGTTATTATCTGGCCAAAGTACATAACATAATCCCTCAGGGCGTATATGTTTATGCTCCGCCCCAGGTTGGTGATGTTACTTTTAACAACGATTTCATTACTGTATTGGGTAACAGGGAAAAATTACAACGTTTTGACTTTATTGATGACCCGGTTACCGTATTTGCGATGGCAGTTCCTAACATTAATTTAAAACCTACGGGTACGAGGGTTTTTTACCCATCATTGGATGCAATGGTTTACGATGCACCCGAAAGGCCTGCAGGAGATATTTCCAGGATTGCATTGAGTGCACCAGGAGTTATTGCAGATCTTGGTGGAGCTGGCATGGGTGGGATGTGTTTTCATCATGCTCATTGGTATATGCAGGCAGCACATCGCCAACTTACGGCTACAGAAAAAACCAAAGTCCCTGTTCCACTACCTGTGCCTACTACAGCCTTTATGGGATGCTCATCAGGTTTTGATATTAACCGGGCAGTAAATCCAAGCCAAGTGACAGAAGGTTTATTGGATATTACAGATGGTATGATAGAAATTGTGACCGCAGCCATTAGCAGCAACGTAAATAAATTGGCTTCTGCATTAAAAAACTTTGCAGGTTCGGCGCTTAAAAATGGTGAAGGCGTTTATAAAATAAAATGTGGTAAAGGTGGTCGTTATCTAAATGTAAATGGTAGTTGCTACACGAATAATAGCTGTAACGTAATGTTGTGGGGGCTTACCGCGAGCGGCAATAACGAAAAATTTGACATTAAAAAATATGGTCTTGGATATGGTGTAGAAGTAATTGTACCAAATACCGATAAAATGCTTGATGTAAAAGATATGTCAACTGCTAATAATGCAGCAATACAGACTTATGATAAGCATTTCGTACCTATAGTTCCCAACAACCAAATTTGGTATTTCCATCAAATCGGAACCACTAATAAATATATTATTCAAAATGAAAGGAGTGGTAAAGTATTGGAAGCAGATAACGCTAATACAGGCAACGCAGGTTGTGGCGTCCGGCAAAATCCATATAGAAAAGGTGCCACAAACCAAATATGGATCTTGGAAAAAGTAAATTAAACTTATCCTGGTCAGGCAGCCAGTAATACATGAAAATACTGGCTGCCTGCAGGGGTAATCACTATTTAAAAAAAAGTTATGAAAAAAATACTTTTAAATATGTTCTTGGTGTTATCCTTAATAGATGCTGCGAAGGCACAAACAAAGACACCTGCAACAATAAACAGCAACCGTGTGCTGTTGCAAGGTACTGCACAAACCCCGGTTGCCGCTGTTAATCGTGTGGCACTGGTAAGCAATATACAAAAGCCAGTTTTTAATAAAGAAACATTTGTGTTGACTAAACCTGTGAAGCAGCCTTTTAAGCCATATACCATGTCTGCTTTTTTGCCCAATGCGAAGGCTGCTGATGCCGTAAAAATAGTAACACTGCCAAATGGAAAGAAAACGACTTTGGCAAAATACGTGGCAACAATTAATGCTGTGGAACAACGGCTGTCTGATGCTGGTGTTACACAAACAGGTACACCGGCATCAACAGTTATTTCAAAAGCAGTATTGTTGTCAGAGGCTACTAACACCCCCAGGGTGCTTACTGCAAGGCCGTTGGTCTTATTGTCAAATACAGCAAAAGCAACGAGGTTTGATAAGGTAAATAGCGGTGCAGTTAAAAATTTAAATTTGACCGGGGCTGTATCCAGTACGCCGATCCGTTTAAATGCAGCCAGCCTCCCGGTAATTGAAATCAATCAGGAAAAGGGCTTACCTGAGCAGAAATTTAAAGTGGCCGGATACGGTGTTACTGTAAGCGGCAGACAGTTTCAAAAAGGTACAATCAAACCATTCAATATCCAGGAGGCAAACAGGGATGCAGCGGGTTTGAAAACCGCTGCGAAAACAACGGATAATAATATGTCCATCGGCTTCCAGGCAAACATAAAAATAGCCGTGCCAGGTGTAGGAGACTTAAATGCTTATGAACTGAATGGCGAATTTACAAGCCAGAGCAATTCCCAAAAAAAGCATCATGCAAAGGCGAAACTAACAGTGCTGGGTACTACAGTTATTGATGATGACAGGGACCTGAACGGGGATGAAGTGACCTACAAGCAAAACAAGACTTACAGCAGTGCTAAACTGCTTGGTTCGGCAGATTTTTTTACCTATTTATTGAATGCGGTAATGCCTGTTGATATCTACCTAAACGCCACTGGTGTGGGAGTTGATTTTGATGTAGCCATCAGTAAAACGGGTGTTAATGGCGCTATCACTCCAATGGTTTCACAATCCATTTACATGGAAACATCAATAACTGAAATTGCAGTGCCAGGCCCCGTAGGAGAAGGTATAGGCAATACAATTGATGCCGGGGTAGGTGGCGAATTGCGGTTGATTGAAGGAGGTATCAGTTTTAATGCCAATATGGGCCTGGCAATACAAAACAAAAGCCTCAGTTTACTAAATGATGTATACCAGGGCTTTGATTTAAGGTTGCTTAAGGGAAGGTTGTACACTTTTACACAGTATCCCCGGTTTAGGTGCAACAATATTATTTTGCAGGGTCTCGATGTAAACTGCTGGGATCTTTTCAGGCAGGAAAATGATATCTTTAATACAGGCAGTGCTCTACAATTCCAGCACGTATTGGCAGACGAAGACTTAAGTAAAAAGCTAAATTGGTAAGATTAATCACCATGCGCCAGGTTATCGATGCCTTTTATTGTATAAGCATTTTACTTTTGGGTTGCCTGAGGGCTTATGCGCAACAGCCCACAGTAAGGCAGTATGCTTTTTCGCTGCAACAGCATATTGCAGAAAATGCTTCATCATTCCGGGGCGGCGATAGTCCGGCGCATTTTACTACAGCCCGGTATTCAGCCACAGGCACTTTATTCTTCGTGTACACTGGTGATGAGCGGCTCGGCATCACATGTATTTATTCAGATAGTGATGACCAGGGTGCAGGCACGCCGGATACGATCAAGGCATCTTTGCAGTTAACAACAGTTGGCATCAATAAATTTTACACTTGCCATTCAACCAGCACCCAACATGTGTTTGTTCTTAAAAAAATATTGTCATTTATTCAAGTTTTCAAAGAGAGCGGTGTAAAAAAAAGCACACCTGCAATAGAAAATTATTATGATGGGCTTTATGTGGCTAATTATTCGCTTAGAGAAAACGACAAACAATCTGCAACCTATACTAGGCAAATACAAAAGGCGGATAATGAAAATTTACGAAGTACCAGGACAATAATGGACAGGTATGACGCAGTCCTTACATACAAACAGAATTGCCTTCATACGGTAAGTATCAATGAAAAAAAGCGTCAAAAATTTGGCAACCTGATTTTATCTGAAGTTGAAACCACATTTTCATTACACGAACTGCAATCCGACACAGGAGAAAATGCTGCTTCCCTGTGTATTGCAGACAACCCCCTAATTGAACAAACAATTTTTACACCGCTAAGCAAAGCAGAAAGGAAAAAATTAAATATTGCCAGCTGTATTTTCAACAGGTCTTTTGGTGAGATATTGAAAGGATTAAATGACTTGCCAGACGAGCTTTCCCCAACTGATAGAAAATACATCTGCCAGGTTGCAGCACTATACCATTATTTTCCTGATAGCATATTCCGCCTGGAGAAACTCTTTAGCAAGACGGGATCAGACAAGTTGAAGAGACTTATTACAAGGGGAGCTGTAGAATCTATTTCAATATCCGCACATGATTTTATAGCTTCTGTACTGGACAACATTTCCGACAATGATTGGCTAAGGGAAATGCTGGTACAGGTTAGCAGTCTTGGATATACTGAAAGCAGGGATCTGATCAATTCAATCTTAAAATTAACGCATAACCGGGAAAACAGTAATACTGCAAAATTGTGTCTAGCTAATATTGCTTATGGTATTAAAGACACGTATCCCAATTTCTCATACCGCCTGAAAGACACTTTATACAGCTTATTTGTGCGTAACAATAATAGCTTATCGGACAGCCTGCAGTATTTAAATCAAATAGCAAATGCCGGCGATACAAAACGGTTATTCTTCATAGAGGAATTATTTTTAGGAAAGCAGGCGCCGGTCCTTTGCATCAATGCCCTTCAGCACATGCCTGATTCCATTGTATTCAGCATATTGAAAAATTCGGATGGTGGTAATTACAGCCGGTATGCCGGTGAAATTCTTTCCCTTCTTACGTCATTTTATCCTTCTATACACATTAGGAAAAGCTTGTTTGAATTGTACAGGTATTGTAATGATAATGAAAAAAAGCAAGCCATCATAAGTTTTCTTCTTTCATTTAAAGATGAAATCCCCACGCTGGAAAATGAGTTTAAGGTTTTATAACTATTGTGGCTTCCGGCAAACAATGATTATTCTTCCTTATTTCGTTTATGGTACATTACTATGTATTTGATTTGTAACTTATTTATGTGGTTTTACTTAACCCAATAATGCGGAATGCTTATGTTATTATTTTTGATTTGCTTCTCCTTTTATAGCCTGTGCTGATTTTTTATACATTCTTTCTTTCCGCTCACCAAAAAATATTTCAGTTCTGATTTTTTTTAGCAATATTTACAGCCAAAGCACCAGTAAAACCAGCAACCAATAAAATTTTCATATGAACTTCAACAGATTGTTTTTGCCAGCAATGTTGCTAACTTCAATTACCGCCTGTAACAACGCAGAAAAGAAAGAAGAAACGCCTCAAAGAACTTCTTTCTTTGATAAAACAGGAATGGACAGTACCGTACGGGCCCAGGATAATTTCTTCCTGTATGCCAATGGACAGTGGATGAAAAATACCAGCATTCCAGATGATCAAAGCGCCTGGGGCAGTTATTATACCCTGTATAGTGAAACACAAAAAAATATCCAGGGCATACTGGAAGCTGCAGGTGCAGCTAATGCCGCCCAGGGCAGTATTGAGCAAAAGCTGGGTGATTTTTATAGCAGTGGAATGGATTCTGTAACCAGGGAAAAACTGGGTGCAGCGCCATTGAAAACTGGCCTGGCTAAAATTGATGCTATAAAAGATTATAAAGAACTGATGGCCTATGTTGCTGAAACCGTAGCATCGGGAGATGATAATGGCATCATATCTACTTATGTGGGAGCAGATGAAAAGAACAGTACCGTCAATATCCTCAGCCTTTACCAAAGCGGCACTTCGTTGCCCGAAAAGGATTATTATACCAAACAGGACAGTTCCAGCAAAGCAGCAAGGGAAGCCCTGGTAAAGTATGCAGCTAAGCTGTTTACCCTTACAGGTACGGATGCCGCCACAGCTGATAAGAATGCTGCCGCTGTTTTGGCCTTGGAAACTGAACTGGCAAAATATAACAGAACACCAGTGGAACAAAGGGATTCCAAAAAAAATTACAATAAAATGAGTGTGGCTGACCTTGATAAGCAAGGTTCAAATATTAATTGGCCGCAGATATTTGCTAAAATGAATGTAAAGATTGACAGTGTGAATGTTGGTCAGCCTGAATACTACGCAGGGTTGAGCAAACTGCTGCCAACCCAGCCAATTGAATCATGGAAGAGCAAGATGAAATTTGAATATATCGCTAATCATGCTTCTTTACTTAGCCAGGCTTTTATTGATGCAAATTTTGAATACAATAAAACATACAGTGGAAAAACGAAGAATGATCCACGATGGAAGAAAATTGTGGCAAGGATAGATGGAAGCCTCGGCGACTTACTGGGCCAGTTGTATGTAAAAAAATATTTTACAGAAGCTGCCAAGCAGCGTATGGACGAACTGGTTACCAATCTTCAGAAGGCCTTTGAGGTAAGGATCAAAAACCTCGATTGGATGAGTGACAGCACCAAGCAACGGGCATTGGTAAAATTAAACACCTTCCTTAAAAAGATCGGGTACCCAACCAAGTGGAAAAACTACGACGATGTATCCATCAGCAAAGGCGATTTTTTTGCCAACGCCAAAAGCGTTCAACTACACGAACAAAAAGAGAAATTAGGAAAAATCGGAAAGGCGGTTGACAAAACGGAGTGGTTATTGAGTGCGCCAACGATCAATGCCTATTACAATCCCACCAACAATGAAATTGTATTTCCTGCAGGTATTTTACAGTTCCCGTTCTTTGATGTAAATGCAGACGATGCCATCAACTACGGTGCAATCGGTATGGTGATCGGCCACGAAATGACACATGGTTTTGATGACCAGGGAAGCCAGTATGATGAAAATGGCAACATGCAAAACTGGTGGGGTGCATCGGATGCGGAAAAGTTTAAAGCCAAAACAGGCGTGGTGGTTAAACAATACAATGCATTCACGGTGCTTGACAACCAGCCGGTAAATGGTGAGCTGACGCTGGGGGAGAACCTGGCAGATATTGGCGGCCTTGCAATAGCTTACGATGCCTTTAAGATGACCAAACAGGGGCAGGGTAATGAAAAAATTGATGGACTTACACCTGACCAACGGTTCTTTTTAGGGTATGCACAGGTTTGGCGTTTAAAAGACCGGGATGAAAGTATGAGGGTGCGTATTAAAACGGATCCCCATTCTCCTGAAATGCACAGGGTAAACGGACCCGCTATGAATTTTGATCCTTTCTATAAAGCGTTTGATGTAAAAGAAGGAGATAAGATGTTTATCAAAGCAGAAGAGAGAGCGAAGATCTGGTAATGATTGATTGCAACGAATAAAAAAAAGTCCACGGTTAACCGGGGACTTTTTTTTTGCGAAACTATAAGTAAACCTTATAATACCATCCGGTTGTAATGGCAATTAAGCTACCATCTAATCCCAGTTGGTATGATGCCGCTCTAAATGCGGGTTATTTTATTTTTAGTTGCAGCCCTTTTAGTTTTTGATCAGGCGCTGCGTAAGACTTTCATTATTATTACCGGTAACCCTTACTGCATAAATTCCTTTTTGCAGGTATTGACTCACGGTGTATGTAGTCTGATTTGTTTTTGCTGACAGCACTACCGCACCCTGTGCATTGATCACTTCAACAGTGGCTGGCAAAAACTTATTAGGCAAGGTTACCTTAAATGTCTCAAGGGCTGGGTTGGGATACACGCTAAAACCGAAATCGTTTTGGCTTTTTACCATCACCACTTCAGAGAACGTAGTGCTTCCGCTGACCTCGGTTGCTTTTATCCTGTAAAATACAGAACCAACAGATGCAGCGGCATCTGTATAGCTATAGTCATTTTCTGCGAATTGTTTTCCGTTGATAATGCCAAGGTCAGTAAACGACCGGCCGTTATTGCTTTTTTGAATCGTATATTTTACCGTACCGGTTTCTGACGTAGCGGTCCACTTTAATAAAATGCTGTTACCATTTGAAGCAGCAGTAAAATTGGTGAGTTTTACAGGCACTACTCCAATCGTTGCAATTACACAACCGCTGGAGGCACCACTTACATTTGATGCATATACCAATGGGGTATTGCAAGGCACACAGGTAAAAGCATCACCCGTACCCGGACCACCCAAAGTGCCCGAAATAATAGTACTGGTAATAATTGTGAGTGGGGTACCGCCGTAAATGTTTACCAAAACACCTTCAGGCCAGCCTAAAAGCAACACACCACAACCACTGGGGCATTGTGGATACAAGCTTTGATAAGCAAATGCACCGGGGGGGCATTGTGCTTTTACAGGAGCCTGGGTAAGGGCTGCTGCAAGCAGGATAAATGTTAAAACCTTTTTCATGATTGTTGGATTTGTTTTTATTCCTTCTTATAAAAACAGCAATACCGGAGATAAGCAGAACGGGGTATTTATCTGGGTGCCTTGCAAGAATCTATAAAAAAGAACCTCTTGTAACAGTCATTAACGTAACATTACGTGGTGTAATTGTGTGAAGGAGAATTTTATATAGGTATTTTACCTTTTTCTGTGATTTAAGCAGCATTCCAGGCAGAATTCAAAGGCCGATACAAATTTTTTATCCAAATTGGTTCCGCCTGTGCATAACAAGTGAAGAACTAGGGCCCCGTTTATCACTTGAAAACCAGCGTTTTAAATAAAAAAAGGCCGTTTAATCAAAAATCAAACCAAAAATCTAAAATTTCAATCGAAACTGTTCGATTTTTGAATTAATACCCCTACCTTTGCAATCCTTTAATTTAGGCATGCTACATTTAGTTGTATCAAAGCCAAAATTAAAGCCCTTCTCAGCTATAAAACGTTTTATAAACAAATATGTCTGCAACAAAAACACCCGCTGCTCAGCGTATCAATTTTGGAAAAGTTGAACTCTTGGCAGAAACACCCGATTTGCTCGGAATCCAGATTCAGTCGTTTAAAGATTTCTTCCAGTTGGAAACTACGCCCGATAAGCGTAACGTGGAAGGTTTGTTCCGTGTGTTCAAGGAAAATTTTCCTATAACCGACACCCGTAACATCTTCGTGCTGGAATTCTTAGACTACTTTGTTGATCCACCACGCTACACTATTGATGAGTGTATTGAAAGGGGATTGACCTATGCTGTTCCATTAAAAGCTAAACTCAGGTTGAGCTGTAATGATGAAGAGCACGTGGATTTCCAAACCATTGTCCAGGATGTTTTCCTGGGTAATATCCCTTACATGACGCCCCGTGGTACATTTGTGATCAACGGAGCTGAAAGGGTAGTGGTAAGCCAGTTGCACCGTTCGCCCGGTGTATTCTTCGGTCAGTCTGTTCACCCGAACGGCACCAAGATCTATTCTGCAAGGGTAATTCCTTTCAAAGGAGCCTGGATGGAATTTGCAACTGACATTAATAATGTGATGTATGCTTACATCGACCGTAAGAAAAAATTCCCTGTAACTACTTTGTTACGTTCTATCGGTTTTGAAACCGACAAGGACATCCTGGAATTATTCGGAATGGCTGATGAAGTAAAGGTTGATAAAAAACAATTAGAGAAATTTATTGGTAAACGCCTGGCTGCCCGTGTACTTCGTACCTGGGTAGAAGATTTTGTGGATGAAGATACCGGTGAAGTAGTGAGCCTGGAGCGTAATGAAATTGTATTAGAAAGAGATACCGTGCTGGATCAGTCCAATATCGAAATGATTGCCGATATGGACGTAAAGAGTGTATTTATACAAAAAGAAGAAGTAAGTGGTGATTACGCTATCATTTACAACACTTTAAATAAGGATACATCCAACTCAGAATTGGAAGCGGTACAGCATATCTATCGCCAGCTTCGTGGTGCAGATGCGCCTGATAATGAGACAGCAAGGGGTATTATCGACAAATTATTTTTCAGTGATAAGCGTTATGACCTGGGTGAAGTAGGACGTTATAAAATTAACCGCCGTCTTGGTTTGAACTTCCCTATCGAAAAGAAAGTACTTACTAAAGATGATATCATCGCCATCATTAAAACACTGGTACAATTAACCAATGGTAAAAGTGAAGTGGATGATATTGATCACCTGAGCAACCGTCGTGTACGTACCGTAGGCGAACAGTTATATGCCCAGTTTGGTGTTGGTTTGGCCCGTATGGCCCGTACCATCCGTGAAAGGATGAACGTAAGGGACAACGAGGTATTTACACCAGTTGATCTTATTAACGCCAGGACTTTGTCTTCCGTTATCAACTCTTTCTTTGGTACATCTCAGTTGTCACAGTTCCTTGACCAGACCAACCCATTGTCTGAAATCACTCACAAACGCCGTATCTCAGCGCTCGGACCCGGTGGTTTGAGCAGGGAAAGAGCTGGCTTTGAGGTTCGTGACGTTCACTATTCTCACTATGGCCGTCTTTGTACAATTGAAACACCAGAAGGTCCAAACATTGGTTTGATATCTACCCTTTGCGTACATGCCAAGATCAATGAAATGGGCTTTATTGAAACGCCTTACCATAAAGTAAATGACGGCAGGGCGGATATGAAGAAGATCACTTTCTTAAGTGCAGAAGAAGAAGATACCGCTAAAATTGCCCAGGCAAATATCCCGATGGATGAAAAGGGCAACTTTATTGAAGATAAAATTAAGAGCCGTCAAACAGGTGACTTCCCGATATTAGATAAGGGTGAAGTGGAGTTCATGGATGTGGCACCTAACCAGATCGTTGGTTTGAGTGCTTCTATGATCCCGTTCCTGGAGCATGATGATGCCAACAGGGCACTGATGGGATCGAACATGCAACGCCAGGCTGTACCGTTGGTGCGTCTTGACCCGCCAATTGTTGGTACTGGTTTAGAAGGAAAAGCTGCCCGTGACGCAAGGATCCAGTTACATGCTGAAGGAACCGGTGTGGTGGAATATGTAGATGCTAACGAAATCCATGTTCGCTACAACAGGAGCGAAATGCAACAGCTGGTAAGTTTTGAAGATGACCTGAAAGTGTATAAGATCACCAAGTTTATACGTACCAACCAGGAAACCTGTATCAACCTGCGTCCTGCGGTTACCAAAGGACAGAAAGTTACTGAAGGCGACTTCTTAACGGAAGGTTATGCAACCAAAGGTGGTGAACTGGCACTCGGCCGTAACCTGAAAGTGGCCTTCATGCCATGGAAAGGGTACAACTTCGAGGATGCTATCGTGATCTCTGAGAAAGTGGTAAAAGAAGATCTGTTTACATCAATCCATATCAGTGAATTTGAAACAGAAGTACGTGATACCAAACTGGGTGAAGAAGAACTGACTCCGGATATTCCAAACGTAAGTGAGGAAGCTACTAAAGACCTGGACCAGAACGGTATCATCCGTATCGGTGCACATATTAAAGAAGGTGATATCATTATCGGTAAGATCACGCCAAAAGGTGAAAGCGATCCAACTCCTGAAGAGAAGTTGTTACGTGCCATCTTTGGTGATAAGGCCGGTGACGCAAAAGATGCTTCTTTAAAAGCTCCAAGCGGAACAGAAGGTGTTGTGATCAATAAGAAATTGTTCCAGCGTGCCAAGAAAGATAAGAATGCTAAAGTAAGGGAGAAAGCAAGTTTAGAGAAGATTGAGAAGACGCATGAAAAGAATGAAACAGATATTCTTGAAATGCTGGTGAACAAACTGCAGACCTTGCTGAAAGACAAATCTTCTGCGGGTGTGAGCAACAACTTTGGTGAAGTACTGATCGGCAAAGGCGCTAAATTCAATCAGAAGAACCTGAGCAATATTGACTTCCTCAATGTAAATCCTTTGGGATGGACAGGGGAGCCAAAAACGGATGAGTTCATCAACATCCTGCTGCATAACTACACTATCCGCTACAATGAAGAATTGGGCCGGTATAAAAGGGAGAAATTCAACATCAGTATTGGTGATGAATTACCAGCAGGTGTATTGAAACTGGCTAAGGTGTACCTCGCAGTTAAACGTAAGCTGAAAGTGGGTGATAAAATGGCGGGCCGTCACGGTAACAAAGGTATTGTGGCTAAGATCGTTCGTGCAGAAGATATGCCGTTCCTTGAAGATGGAACACCGGTTGATATTGTACTGAATCCACTGGGTGTACCTTCCAGGATGAACCTCGGCCAGATCTATGAAACTGTTCTTGGATGGGCTGGTGAAAAACTGGGATTGAAATTCGCAACGCCGATCTTTGATGGTGCCAGCACAGAAGAAATTGCTGATTACATTGAACAGGCTGGCTTACCTAAATTCGGTCATACTTATTTGTATGATGGAGAAACAGGCGACCGCTTTGATCAGAAAGCAACCGTGGGGGTTATCTATGTAATTAAATTGCACCATATGGTGGATGATAAGATGCATGCCCGTTCAATCGGACCATACTCTCTCATTACTCAACAGCCGCTCGGTGGTAAAGCACAGTTTGGTGGTCAAAGGTTTGGTGAGATGGAGGTTTGGGCACTGGAAGCTTATGGCGCCTCTAACATTTTGCAGGAATTGCTCACGCTTAAATCGGATGATATCATCGGAAGGGCTAAAACATACGAAGCAATTGTGAAAGGAGAGAACATTCCAAAACCAGGTATTCCTGAATCATTCAATGTATTGGTGCATGAGTTGAGGGGATTGGGGCTGGATCTGAATTTTGAGTAGTCAATGAGCAATGGTGAATGGTCAATGTGGCCAGTATTCACCATTGACAATTCACCATTCACCACTCATATTTAAAACATTACAAACAGAAAACTGAATATGGCATTCAAAAAAGAAAACCGCCCCAGGGCAACTTTCTCACAAATCACTATTGGTTTGGCTTCTCCCGACAGCATTTTAGAAAAAAGCTTCGGTGAAGTGTTAAAGCCTGAAACGATCAACTACCGTACTTACAAACCTGAAAGAGATGGTTTGTTCTGCGAAAGGATCTTTGGGCCAGTAAAAGATTATGAATGTGCCTGTGGCAAGTATAAGCGTATCCGTTATAAAGGTATTGTGTGCGACCGTTGCGGTGTGGAAGTAACAGAGAAAAAAGTACGTCGTGAAAGAATGGGCCACATCAAACTGGTGGTGCCGGTGGTGCATATCTGGTATTTCAAATCATTGCCCAATAAAATTGGTTACCTGCTGGGTATGAGCTCTAAGAAATTAGAGACCATCGTTTACTACGAACGTTTTGTGGTAATACAGTCTGGTATCCGTGCAGATAAAGGACAAAATTTTGGTGACCTGTTGACGGAAGAAGAGTACCTCGATATCCTGGATGCATTGCCAAAAGACAACCAGCACCTGCCGGATGAGGATCCAAACAAATTCATCGCTAAGATGGGTGCGGAAGCGGTGCATGACCTGTTACAGCGCATCGACCTGGATCAGTTGAGCTATGACCTCCGCAGTACTGCTGCAAGCGAAACTTCGCAGCAGCGTAAAGCAGATGCCTTAAAGCGTCTAAGCGTGGTAGAAAGTTTCCGTGATGCCAATACAAGGATCAACAACCGTCCCGAGTGGATGGTAATGCAATACATTCCTGTTATTCCACCAGAACTTCGTCCGTTGGTTCCATTGGATGGCGGCCGTTTTGCTTCTTCTGATCTGAATGATCTGTATCGTCGTGTAATTATCCGCAACAACCGTTTAAAGCGTTTGTTGGAAATTAAAGCGCCTGAAGTGATCCTTCGTAATGAAAAAAGGATGCTGCAGGAAGCGATCGATTCACTGTTTGATAACAGCCGTAAATCAAATGCTGTAAAAGCAGAAGGTGGCCGTGCATTGAAATCATTGAGTGATGTATTGAAAGGTAAACAAGGCCGTTTCCGCCAGAACCTGTTGGGTAAACGTGTGGATTACTCCGGTCGTTCTGTTATCGTGGTAGGACCAGAATTGAAAATGCATGAATGCGGTCTGCCAAAAGATATGGCGGCTGAATTGTTCAAGCCATTTATCATTCGTAAACTGATTGAAAGAGGTATCGTAAAAACAGTGAAATCTGCAAGGAAACTGGTAGATAAAAAAGAAGCTGTTATTTGGGATATCTTAGAAAATATATTGAAAGGTCATCCTGTAATGCTGAACAGGGCCCCAACCCTTCACCGTTTATCAATCCAGGCCTTCCAGCCAAAATTGATCGAAGGTAAAGCGATCCAATTGCATCCGTTGGTAACAACGGCGTTCAACGCTGACTTTGACGGTGACCAGATGGCAGTGCATGTGCCTTTGAGCCACGCAGCTATTTTGGAAGCCCAGTTGCTGATGCTTTCTTCTCACAACATTTTGAACCCGCAGAATGGTACGCCTATCACCCTTCCTTCACAGGACATGGTGCTTGGTTTGTATTACATCACCAAGGGTAAAAAATCAACACCAGAAGAAAAAGTTAAAGGCGAAGGAAAATATTTTTATTCTGCCGAAGAGGTGATCATTGCATACAATGAAAACCAGCTTGACCTTCATGCACACATCAAGGTAAAAGCAAACTTCAGGAATGAAGATGGTTCATTAACCTACAAACTGATTGACACAACGGTAGGCCGTGTAATATTTAATCAGCATGTTCCAAAAACAGTTGGTTTTATCAATGCCTTGTTGACCAAAAAATCTTTAAGGGAGATCATTGGCGACATCATTACCTGGACCAACGTTCCAACAACAGCTAAATTCCTGGATGATATTAAAACATTGGGATACCGTATGGCATTCCGTGGTGGTCTGTCATTCAGTATCAATGACCTGATCATTCCAGATATTAAGCAGGAACTGATCAATAATGCAACCGGTGAAGTTGACGAGGTTTGGGATAACTACAATATGGGTTTAATTACCAATAACGAACGTTATAACCAAACGGTGGATATCTGGAGCCGTGTGGATACTAAAATAACTGAAACGCTTATCCGTGAATTAGCAGCCGATAAACAAGGGTTCAACTCTGTTTACATGATGCTTGACTCAGGCGCAAGGGGTAGTAAACAACAGATCAAACAGCTGGCTGGTATCAGGGGTCTGATGGCCAAGCCACGTAAATCTGGCTCCAGTGGAAGTGAGATCATTGAAAACCCGATCCTGTCAAACTTTAAAGATGGTTTGAACGTATTGGAATACTTTATATCTACCCACGGTGCAAGAAAAGGTTTGGCGGATACGGCTTTGAAAACAGCAGATGCCGGTTACTTAACACGTAGGCTGGTAGACGTTGCACAGGATGTGGTAATTAAAGATGAAGATTGCGGCACCCTGCGTGGTATTGCAACTTCGGCATTAAAAGATAACGAGGATATCATTGAACCATTGAGCGACAGGCTTGCTGGCCGTGTATCCCTGCACAATGTATTCCACCCGCTGAATGAAGAATTGTTAGTAGCCGCTGGCGAAGAAATTTCTCCATTGGTTGCACAAAAAATAGAAGATAGCGGAATTGAATTTGTTGAAATTCGTTCTGTACTCACCTGCGAAAGCAAGCGTGGTGTATGTGTGAAGTGTTATGGTAAAAACCTGGCAACAGGTTACACCGCACAAAAAGGTGATGCCGTTGGTATCATCGCTGCACAATCCATTGGTGAACCAGGTACACAGTTAACACTCCGTACCTTCCACGTGGGTGGTGTGGCAGGCTCTGCTTCGGTTGAATCCACCATGGGTGCCAAGTTTGACGGTACGATCCAGTTTGATGGTCTGCGTACAGTAACGTCTGAAGACAATGAAGGCAAGAAAGTACATGTGGTAATTGGCCGTACAGGTGAGGTTCGTATCATGGATGTGAAGAATGACCGTCTGCTGATCACTAACAACGTTCCTTATGGTGCTACACTGAACGTGAAAGACGGTCAGAAAGTAAACAAAGGCGACACCATTTGTACATGGGATCCATTCAACAATGTAATCGTTTCTGAAATAGTAGGTAAAGTGAAGTTTGACGCAGTGATTGAAGGTGTTACCGTTCGTGAAGAAGCAGATGAGCAAACAGGTCACAGGGAAAAAGTGGTAATTGAAACAAAAGATAAAACAAAATTACCTGCCTTAATTATCGAAGGAAAAGAGCATAAGTCTTATAACCTTCCGGTGGGCAGCCATATCGTGATAGAAGAGGGTGATGAAGTGAGAAGCGGCCAGGTACTGGTGAAAATTCCAAGGGTACTCAGCAAACTGAAAGATATCACGGGTGGTCTTCCAAGGGTAACTGAATTGTTTGAAGCAAGGAACCCGGGTAACCCTGCGGTGGTTTGCGAAATTGATGGTGTGGTTACATTTGGTAATATCAAGCGTGGTAACAGGGAGATCGTAGTGGAAGCAAAAGATGGCGTGGTGAAAAAATACCTTGTTCCATTGACACGCCAGATCCTGGTGCAGGATGGTGACTTTGTAAAAGCAGGTGCTGCATTGAGTGATGGTCAGATAGCTCCTTCCGATATTCTTTCTATCAAAGGTCCGTTTGCCGTACAGGAGTACGTAGTGAACGAGATACAGGAAGTGTACCGTTTGCAGGGTGTGAAGATCAATGACAAACACATTGAAGTGATCGTTCGCCAGATGATGCGTAAAGTAACCATCGAAGATGCTGGTGATACCATATTCTTAGAAGGAGACGTGGAAGATAAAATGGACTTTAACACCGAGAACGACGCCATTTTTGATAAGAAAGTGGTTACCGAAGCCGGTGAAAGTACTAAGCTGAAACCAGGCCAGATCGTTACCCTCCGCGACGTAAGGGAAGAAAATTCTATCCTGCGCCGTGCGGATAAAAAGCTGGTTGAATTCCGTGATGCTTCCTCTGCAACCTCTTCACCGTTGTTGCTGGGTATTACCAAGGCTTCATTGGGTACACAAAGCTGGATATCTGCAGCGTCCTTCCAGGAAACTACCAAGGTATTGAGTTCTGCTGCCATACAGGGCAAAACAGACACCATGCTTGGCCTGAAAGAGAATGTGATCACCGGTCACCCGATACCAGCAGGTACAGGTCTCCGTGAGTTTGAAAACATGATCGTGGGCAGCAAGGAAGAATATGAATTGCTGATGACGACGAAAGAAGCGATGAGCTTTGACGAAGAAGAGTAATCTTTAGATGAATGATAGTGAAGGAGCAGGATTTTATTCTGCTCCTTTTTTTGTCACAAATCAGTCAAACACTTCTTAAAAAAATCTTAACGCCCCCATTGTTTATTTTTTTCTAAAAATTTACTCCTTATTTTGCAACAGTTTTCCTTGTTATATGTTGCTACACAGGAAAATGGCAGCAGGCAGTGCTGCCGGCGCTTGAACTCTCTTTGAAAGTAAGATTAAACCAACAACAGCATGGCAGAACAAACTGCACGGGATATGTTTACCCATCCCGTAAGAAATATATTAAAAGTAATACGCCTGGAGAAAAATGAGATTTCTTCGGTTTATTTCTATGCCATACTGAATGGGATGATCCAGCTTTCCCTTCCCCTCGGTATCCAGTCCATCATCAGTTTTGTGCTGGGGGCCACTATTTCCACCTCTTTAATTATTATGATGTCGCTGGTGGTACTGGGCGTGTTCCTTAGCGGAATGCTGCAGGTAAACCAGATGCGGCTGATTGAAAAAGTACAGCAAAAGATATTTGTTCGCTATTCATTTGAGTTTGCCGAACGTATTCCTAAGCTGGACCTGCAGCGTGTTGATAGTTACTATTTGCCTGAACTGGTAAACCGTTTTTTTGACACCGTAAGTCTTCAAAAAGGAATTTCTAAACTACTGCTGGATATTCCCGCAGCATCCATACAGATCATTTTTGGTTTATTACTGCTTTCGTTTTATCACCCGGTATTTATTTTTTTTGGTATAATACTGGTTTTAATTATTTACCTCATCCTTCGGTTTACCAGCGCCAAAGGAATGGAATCCAGCCTGCGTGAAAGTGACTACAAATATGCCGTTGCTGGCTGGCTGGAGGAAATGGCAAGGGTGATCAAATCATTTAAATTTTCAAGAAATACATCGCTGAATATTCAACGTACCGACAAACTCGTTACCGGGTACCTGCAGCAGCGCACGGTTCACTTTAGGGTGTTGCTGTTTCAATACTGGACGCTGATCACGTTTAAGTTAATGATCACTGCATCCATGCTGATCGTAGGTGTGATCCTGATGGTAGATCAGCAACTAACCGTTGGACAATTCATTGCGGCCGAAATTGTGATCATCCTGGTGATCACTTCCGTAGAAAAACTGATCATAAACCTGGATACAGTTTATGATGTGTTAACTGCGGTGGAGAAACTGAGCAAAGTAACAGAGAAGCCATTGGAGGAAGATGGTGATATAGAACTGATTCATGAAGACAAAGGTCTTTCTGTTGAAATGAACAACGTAACTTTTTCTTATGATGAAGACAGTATTCCCATACTGAATAATATCAGCTTTGATATACAGAGTAATGAAACCGTTTGCATCATGGGTGCCACAGGTTCCGGAAAATCAACCTTACTGCGGCTCATGAGCGGGGCTTATAATAATTTCCAGGGAAACATTTTTGTCAATAATATCCAGTTGTCCAATTACCGGCTTGACAGTCTGCGTATGCAGACGGGCATCCTGCTGAGCCAGCAGGATATTTTCCAGGGCACCTTGCTGGAGAACGTCACCATGGGCAACAGCAGTATATCGCCACAGCATGTGATAAAACTGGCAGAAAAAGTGGGCCTCAAGGCTTTTTTTGGGCAACTAACGGACGGGCTTAGCACCAAAATAGATCCGGGAGGGAAAAAACTGTCGAGGAATATCGTACAAAAAATACTATTGCTGAGGGCCTTGGTTAATCATCCAAGACTGGTATTGCTGGAAGAACCCTTCGATGGTATCAGTGATGCGGCAAAGCGATCTGTTATCAATTACCTGCTAACAGAGACCGCTTCACAAACGATTCTGATCAGTTGCAACGATGAAAATTTTGCAGCCCAATGTGATAAAGTGATCTACCTCGAAAAAGGTACCGTAAAAGCAATCGGTAAATGGAACGACATTCAGGAAATCGTAAAACAATAAGCCATGAATTTTATTGAAGCAAAAATAGAAGAGGAAGCAAGTAGGGGCGGCATCCGTTCTTTTGCTGCTATTTACCGGATCAATAGAAAAAGCAAGGTAAAGTATTGGGCCATTGGCATATTTGCTTTGTTGTTTATCATTTTGTTTTTACCATGGACCCAAAATATATCTGCCCGGGGAGATGTAACCACCCTGCGGCAGGAACAGCGTCCACAGCAGCTCAATACCATTATACCTGGTAAAGTGGCTAAGTGGTTTGTAAAAGAAGGTGATTATGTAAAAGAGGGTGACACGATCATGCATTTGTCTGAAATAAAGGACGACTATTTTGACCCCAACCTGCTCAACAGAACCAAAGAACAATTGACAGCCAAAGAAATGTCTGTTGAAAACTACCGGGGCAAGGCGGGTACTGCTGATGTGCAGATGGACGCGTTGACCCAGGCAAGGGCTTTAAAGATATCGCAGATAGAAAACAAGATACGGCAGCAGCGGATGAAGGTGCAGGCAGACAGTATGGATATGATCGCAGCAAATAATGATTATAGTATTGCCACTAAACAATTCACCCGCCAGAAAAATATGTACGACAGCGGGCTGGTTTCGTTAACGCAACTGGAGCAGCGCAATATGAGTTTTCAAAATGCGACGGCTAAAAAGACCAGTGCAGAAATTAAATTTTTAAACGCCAAACAGGAATTGGGCATTCTGCAACTCGAACTAAATGGAACGGTGCAGGATTACAATGAAAAAATTTCCAAGGCAAGTGGTGATAAATTTCAATCACTTTCGCAGATAGCAACGGGGCAGGCAGATATTGCCAAACTGCAAAACCAGTACATGAACTACGATATCCGCAGTAAGCTCTATTACATTACTGCACCACAAAGCGGCCAGGTGGTGAAGGCAAAAAAAGCAGGTATCGGGGAAATTTTAAAAGAGGGAGAAATGATCGTGGAGATCGTACCCGATCATATCCAGTACGCCGTGGAAATATTTGTGAAACCTGTTGATCTTCCTTTGCTGGACAAGGGACAAAAAGTGCGTTTTATGTTTGATGGTTTTCCAGCCATTGTTTTCAGCGGATGGCCCCAGGCTTCTTATGGAACTTTTGGCGGGGTGGTAACAGCCATTGAGAGCAGTGTGAGCGACAATGGCAAATTTCGTGTACTCGTTGCCGAAGACCCCCGTGACCGCAATTGGCCGCCGGAGTTGAAGATGGGAACCGGCGCCTCTGGTTTTGCACTACTAAAAGACGTGCCTGTATGGTATGAGTTATGGCGGAATATCAATGGCTTCCCGCCGGAGTATTATAAAAACACTGCGGCGTCAACTGGCAAGGAAAATAAAAAATAATCAGCCCCGATAATTTAACAGACGATGAATTGAAACTTACCGCTAACAGAACAATGAAACCATTTATATCCATCTTTATTTTATTTTTTTTCATTAGCCCCCTGGTACCTGCCCAGGACAGTGCCAGTAAAATTTTATCTCCTGAAAATTTTATTGCCATTGTAAAGCAGTTTCACCCTGTTATTAAACAGGCCAATATCAATATTGAAAAAGCCGCAGCAGATATCACCACTGCCCGTGGAGGTTTTGATCCATCCATATATCTGGATACAGACCAAAAGACATTTGATGGTAAAAATTATTACAGCTATGTAAATCCTGAATTAAAGATTCCTACCTGGTATGGTATAGAAGTGAAGGCAGGACTTGAGAACAACGGCGGACAGTTTTTAAACAGCGAGACCAGTACAGGGCAAAGCAGTTATGTAGGTTTGTCGGTACCGTTAGCAAAAAATCTGCTGATGGATAAACGCAGGGCAGTACTGCAACAGGCTAAAATTTTTAAAAGTCAAACCGAAGCTGAAAGGCTGAATATCATCAATGACCTTTTATACAATGCTTACAGCGCTTACTGGAACTGGGTAAAGGAATACCAGGTGTTTTCCATACTTACAAACACTGTAAAAATAAATGAAACAAGGTTTGAGCTGATAAAGATCGCCTATAGGCAGGGCGACCGCCCGGCAATAGATACGGTGGAAGCAATGGCACAACTGCAAAGTTTTCAATTCCTGCAAAGTGAAAGCCAGGTACGTTTAAGGAATACCGCAGTAGAGGTTTCTAATTTCTTATGGCTGGCCAATAATAGTTTTTATCAACTGGGAGATGATGTAAAACCGGAAGACGGCTGGAGCAAACAAAGCATTGCCAGTTTACCACTGCCGGTATTAGATGAACTATTGTACAATGCAAGACTTACGCATCCCAAATTAAAAATGTATAACTACAAGTTGCAATGGCTGGAAGTGGAGCGTAAACTGAAATTTCAAAGCCTGTTGCCCACAGTGAATGTAAGGGCAAATTTGCTGAATAAAGGTTATGACATGTTCAATGGAATTGGCAAAACAGGTTTCTATGAAAACAACAATAAGTTTGGTTTGGAAATTGGTCTGCCTCTGCGCCTGAGCGAAGGCCGTGGGGGATACAGGGCAGCCAGGTTAAAAATACAAGAAACCAATTTGGAAATATCAATGCAGCAGCAGGCCATTGAAAATAAAGTGAAGACGTACTATAATGAACTGCTCGGTTTGCAACAGCAGGTAAAAATTTACGAAGCTGCTTTTCTAAATTATCAAACTCTTTTTCGTGGAGAAGATACCCGGTTTAAAGCAGGAGAGAGCAGCCTGTTTTTGCTCAACACCCGTGAGAACAAGCAACTGGAAGCGCAGCAAAAACTGGTGGAACTCAAAACAAAATACTTTAAGGCATTGCAGGCAGTGCAATGGGCGGCAGGGCAGCTACGGTAGTGATCTATAAAGTTGCTTTTACTTTCGTATCCATTTTCTTACGAATCCGTTTACCGGTCTTTCAAACAACCAATACAATAGAATGGAAATAATCCACAATAAAATAAAATTCCTGTCGGGTAACAGTGTCCAGCCCTTTATTCTCAGGTTTACATAGCTGATATGCACCAGGTAAAAAGCAAAGGATGCATTACCCAACAGCACCATAATTTTTGTTGAAAACAGTGTACGCATAGGAGTTTGTTCTTTCACCAGGCCATAAAACCATAACATGGCGCATAATGGAACAACCGTATACATCAGTATGGCACCCGCAACGGTATCATAGCCATGATGAAAGATATCCGGCTGAAAAAAACTGATCCCAAAAAGGCTTAGAAAAATTCCTGTAAAACCTATGTAGGTTTTATGCCGGAGCCTTTTAAAAGGATCGGGCATTTTTTTATGCAAAATAGCGGCCAGCCATACTCCAGCCAAAAACTCGGGAAAACGGCCAAAGAAAGTGGAGTGTAAAACAAAAAGAACAGGGTAAAAATAGTCATCTGTGTTGCCATTGATTCTATGCCATAGTTGCCCGGTAGCACTGGCGAGCAGGAACAATAGCAGCAGCGTCAGTATTGTCTTTGCAATATGCTTATTCCAGTAAAAAAATATCAAAGGCGCAAAAATATAGAAGGTCATTTCAACTGTAAGCGACCAGGCTTGTGCAAGGCCATCAAGATTGTGAATGTTAGAAAATCCATGCACCAGTGTAAATGTAATGAGTGTCTGGTAGCCGGTTTTCGGAAAACCCAGGTCTACATAACTTACCAGCAGTAAAAGCCAGTAGAGGGGAAGTATCCTGGCTATCCGTAATAATGCATACCGGCCATAATGAAATGGTTTTTCCCCGGGACAATTGTATTTCCAGGCAATTAAAAAACCACTTAATACAAAGAACAATGAAACGCCGATATGCATTTCATTCATCAGCTGCAGTATATATTTATTGGTGCTGCTTCGCCAGTACTTCCTGTTGTGATATACAAATACCAGCGTAGCGAAGAGCCATCGGGCGCCGGTAAGGGCATCAAATCTTTCACTGGTTTGTTTCAAGGCCTGTAAAGGGTTTTATAAAAGCAGTTTATTGATCTCCATCCAGCCGGTTACCCTTGTATGCCCCCTGTCATCTGGCCCTTCATTATGCGGTTGGGTAAATAAAATCGTTTGTCCTTCAAAGTTATCCAGGTTTTTAAAATGATCATCGATCATGATCTCTCCCTTTATTATTTTCTTGCTGCCACAAAAAGTTATCTGTTGCCAGCCGATAAAAGGGAAATGTTCTGCCAGCCATTCGTGTTTTTCGATCAGGCTGCCGGGAAACTCCATGGCGGCTGAAACGATATAGATTTCATATTGCTCATTCAGCCTGCGCAATGATTCCACAGCATCGGGCATTAAAGGAGCATTTCTGAAAAACCCTTTTGAGTTGACGTGTTTGCGGCCATTCGGGAATGCCTTATATTCTTCTTTGCCCTTTAAATCCTGGATATTGATCTTGCTGCCGCTTTCTTTTTCTTCCATTGCAATGAATTGC
>ERZ795056.1698-NODE-1698-length-25575-cov-4.996904_pt1 | contig 25575 bp, 28 predicted proteins | sample MGYA00375140_ERZ795056 | MGnify/ENA primary metagenome ERZ795056 (study PRJEB30185, sample SAMN05720227) | activated sludge metagenome | isolation source: Anaerobic digester | place: USA | collected 2015-03-09 ... | reverse complement strand
CGACAACAGCACCGACAACGCCGGCGACAACAGCACCGACAACAGCACCGACAACGCCGGCGACAACAGCACCGACAACGCCGGCGACAACAGCACCGACAGCACCAACAACGCCCACGCCTCCACCCGCGACCGATCCCGCGCCGACTCCGCCAGTGCCGGCCACGCCGCCGCCAACGCCGGTACCTCCAACGCCTCCACCTCCTGAAGTCAAAAAGCCTGAACCGGCGCGCCCCTTTCGGAGTGAGCAATACAACCGCGCCAAAGGGCTTGGTTCGTATCACCGTGCGCATGTGAACGTGGGGATCATCAGCGCCGATGGTTTCAATGACATGGGCGTGGCTGAAACCAAAACCGGCTTTGCCGCCGCCGTCGAAGGTGCGTATCTCGGAATGCCCTCGCTATACGGCAACTATCACGGCATCGAAGGTGGTATCTACTTGCGCACCGGCCCCGGCGAAGTGGCGGTTACGATGGGCTTTCCGATGACGTTGCTCAACATTGGGCGCGGTCAGCCGGGCTCGATTCGCATCGGGAATTCATTTGGCGTGGCATGGGGCAACATCCATTCGTACGCGTACGCCAAGCCGCGGGTAGCGTTGGTGGTTATCCCTGACAAGCTCGACATCGAAGTCCTTGCGATTTGGTCGCCAGTCGCGGTGTCGTCGGATTATTTGCGCAAGACCGTGTACCGCGCCTCTGCTTGGTGGCGGCTGGGCGCACCGAAGACCGCACGCTTCGTCGAAGTCTACGCGGAGTCCTTTACCCGCGAACTCGATGCTAGCGACGCCGACATTCTGATGAAGAACCTCAAGCGCAGCAACGACTCGAAAGGCATCACGGTTGGCGTTGGCATGACGTTTTAGCGTGCTTCATTTGGTCTGCGAACATGCGCGGGCATCGCAACTGAAGCTGATCACGGTGTTGGTTGGGGTCATGTTGGGGGTGAACAAGCTCGGCTCGGTTTGGCGATTTGCAACCGCACCGGAGCGAACGTCAGGGAGCTGGCCAGGCGCTTGGTTCAAGCCGAAGTCGCAATTGTCGAGGGTAACTTTGGTTGCGCCAATACTGATGGGCACGGCGCCTTCGTTGGTGAGGTAAAACGCAAAACCGTTGCCGCCTGCGTTGGCGGCGATGCTTGTGCGCGTGAAGGAAACATCGCTGGCGGTTGCATACATCGCACCGCCACGCCAGTTATCGAAGCCATAGACCAGGCTGTTTGCCGTGTTGTTGTCGATGCCGCCGTCGACAATCATGGCCGTGACGCCCGCGAAATACAGCGCGCCACCAGCCATGGCGGTGTTGGCATTCAGGGTGCTGTTGCTGATCGCCAGCTTGCTACCCCACGCAGCGAGCGCGCCGCCGTAGTGGTCGGCCCGATTGTGGACTGCTAGCACGTTGTGCAACGCTGCGCTGGCGTCATCGATTTCGAGGGCACCGCCACCGTCGTACGCATGGTTGTCAGTGAACTCCGTGTCGAGAATTTCGACTGGACCGTGAACCGCAAGCACCGCACCGCCAGTGCGCGAACGGTTCTGCGAAAAGGATGATTGGCCGATGTTGAGCGGCCCCAGTGCGTAGATGGCGCCGCCCCCGTCATAGGTTTCATTGTGCACAAAGTTGGAGTTCGTGACGGTCAGCTCGCCGGCAGCGAAAATCGCACCTCCGAGTGCTTGGCCTGAGCCCACTGACGTGTTGTCTTGAAACAGCACATTATCAACGGCCACGCGTTGGCCAGGTTTGCGCGATGAAATTCCACCACCCCACGGGGAAATGCCGTCGCGAATGACCAGATTCTTCAACAGCAACGAAGCCGTGTCACCACCGAGTTGCAGCACCGCGCGTTCGCCATAGGTTGCATTGCGAGTGGCATCGCCAACTAGTTCGGTGTCGCTGCGCTCAGTGCCAAGGCCTTCGATGGTGAGCGTTTGTTGAATGTTGTGCAGGTTGACATGGTACTTACCCGGACAAACACGCAAGGTGCCTGCTGCATCGCTAAGATCGACGGTAGTCGCAGTCGCCGCGGAGGTTGCGGCGGCAATCTCGGGCAACTCGCGGGTGGTGCCGTCGAGTTGAGTCAACACCACGCGTGGTCCGTCGGGTGCGCTGCAATCGAGGGTTTGTGGTCCGGTATCGTTGACGACACAACCTTGGCTCAACGCGAACATGCTCGAACCCACAAGCAATGATAGGTGTTTCATAGTTGCACGAAGACAAAAGCAACAGTCGTGCCGCGGTGTAACTACCTAATTTGATGAGGCAGAGCGTGATTTGCGAAGTGTTAGCAGCGCCGCTGCGATGATTTTCTAACGCTTTGCGATGCAAGAGCTGACAATTATGCCAACGTTTGCCGGGCGGCTCGTTCAACGTAGCGTAGTGCTAAGCGGGCAATGTCGGCCTGCTCGTCGCTGCTACGAACCTCGCAATCGTGGGTTGCAATCACCCACGTCATCATGCCCGTGGCTTGAACAGCCGCCCGGACGACCAGGCGCGACGGCGCGTCGTTGGCGGTGGTACGGGCAATTACCTCAACGATGCAGTCCGCTGCGCTTTGAGCACGGTGCTTTCGGCTGCACCGCCAAACATCAAGCTATGCTTCGTTGGTGGCGTGAAACCAACACGTTTGCAGCTGCCGTCGCGCTGTTGTCGCGCAGTCGAACGATATTCAACGTCGACGCTATTCACAACGAGCGGAAAAAATCCATGATGCCTTCGGTCGCCCACGGTTCGCGCGGCCAGACATGGCCACGCGCATCGGAGCACCAGACGGTTCGCGCGCGGCATCCTTGATATTCGACGCAGGGCCCGGTGCCTAACGGTTGCGTCGTTGCGCTGCAGCCGTTGGTGCGGATCCAACCGTCGCGGCCGGGTGCAATGTAACTATCGTAGTACGAGTCACTGGTGCCGCCGTAGAGCCACACGGGGCGAGGCTGCGTGCTGCACGCTTCGTTGAGTGAGATCGCTGCAGAGCCCTTAACGATGTTTTGGCAAAGCACTTTGCTTGCCATCATGCCGCCGGAGCTCATGCCGTGCGCGAACGTGCGTGCTTGGTCGACGCAGAGTTGGCCTGACGCAGTGGCGATTGCATGTTTCACGAAATGAAAATCGGAGCTATTGGGATTGTTGTACTCCCAACAATCGCCGAGCGATTTGGGATACACAAACACAAAGTCCGCAGCAGCGTAAATCTCTTGGGGCGCAGCAGCGTTGCCATGCACACCTTCGGGCGAGCCACCGCAACCATGCAAACCCAGCATTAAGCTGTGTGGTTTGTTTGGGTCGTAACCAGGTGGCACAAACATGCACCACCGCCGAGGCGCGCCTTCGAACGTTTCGTCGAAGCACTGATAGCCCGACGTTGCCGGCTTGCCACAGCCCGCCGACGCTTGCACCGGTGCATCGGTCCGGGCGTCGGACAGATTGCTTGCGCCATCAGGATCGCTGGGATTGCCGTCAGCGCCATTGTTGGCTTGCTTCGAACAGCTAATAGCCAAGCCGATACCAAGCACTGCGAACCAGTGTGATTGCCCCATGTTGTGATGGTAGGCGTTGCGGCGCAGCGGTGCAATCGATCAAATGCCGCGCCGTACGTGCCTGGATGTAGGCAAAATGGCCACGCGTGCTGCTGTGTTAAAGGCGGTGGACCGGTAAGGTGCGCGCGGGATGAGGAAGATTGTTTGGCCACTGTTGCTGCTGCTGGTGCCCTTGATACTGGTCGCAGGCGTGTCGTTGCGTGGAGGGCCAGTACATCCGAGCAGTTGGTGGAACGCGCCGCTGGGCGTGTTGGCGATGCTGGCCGCAATAACAGTGCATGAATTTGCTCACTATGCCGTCGGTCGGCTCGTCGGTATTCGACTGGCGTTGATTGAAGTTGGCGCTGGGCCACAGTGGCGTAAGTTCCGAGTGGGTACAGTCCCGGTAATAATCTTCGGCGTACCCGTATACAGCACGACGCATTGGTGGTCGCCGAAGCGCACTGGCTTACGTTGGCGCCTTGTTATTACGTACCTAGCAGGGCCGGCGGCTACTGCTGGGCTCTGGTTAGCGTCAGTGAAAATGAACCAATCGCCGGTGAGTGATTGGCTGCCCGGCAACGATATGCTCGCGGGGCCAGCGTTGTGGGCGAATCTGGTTTGGGCCAACGCACTCACGCTGCTTGTGTCGCTTTCGCCATTCAACGTGCTGGGCAAACGCGCGCCGTATTCCGACATCGACAAAGTCATCGCGTATGCACGCATGGACGACGTCGACCTCAACGATCTGAGCCAGTCAGGGCTGATCATTGCCATCAACCACGCAACCGAGCAGAAGGCGTTCGGCATGGCGGCAGCGCTCGTCGACGACGCATTGCGTGCAGCACCAAACGACCAGTTCTTGAAGTACGCTCGTGGCGTGGTTGCTGAATGCGCCAACGATCATGTTCTGGCAGAACAGTGTTTTCGCCAGGTGCTGGCATCTGATGCGCCACCTCAGTTGCGCGCCGAGGTGCAATGCCTGCTTGCAGGGGTTTTGTTTCAGCAACAAAACGAAGCGCAGCGCGACGAAGCCGCCACGTTGATTGCGCAAGCGCTGGCCGCACTGCCAGACAAACGCCATGCCCGCCGCACCCACGGTGCAATTCTGGGCTGGCAAGGTCAATCGAGTGCCGCTCTTGATTTGCTCTTGCCAACCTTTGCTGAGGCTACTCGCGCCGACGAGCGCGCCGATATCGCTGCGTATGTAGCCATGAACTACGCTGCGCTAGGCGACCACACTGCTGCTGCCAAATGGCTAGCCGATGCAGCCGCGCTCGATCACTTGTGTAACTTGCTGCCGCTGGCACGGGCACACGTTGCTGCGGCACGGTTGCCGTTTCCTAACGGAGTTTGAATGAGCAATAAAATGGCAGAATATCCGGTTGTGCTTAATCGCCGTAAAGTTGGCAAATATCCAGCATTGGCCAAAGCCGGCGGTGGCTATGTCTGGGACGCGGTGTTGGAGTATCGCGTGTGGTGCCATGGCGACGGCGATGACTACTACTGTGCCTTCGCGACCTACGAGGAGGCGTTAGCTTTTTCGCAGGCTACCCGCGGCGCTGGCGAACCGCTCGCGTTGATTTTGCAGCGCGAATACATTTCGGAGCCCGAGCCAGGTCAATTCATCCATGTGAAGGCCGAGCGGATCACTGAGTGGCCCGTGGCGTTTTTGTCTCGACCGCGACGCACGGCGACTACGTTAGCGGATTTTTTCGCGCCGGATGCGCCGTCGAATCGCGTTGATATTTTGCGTGGGCTGGCAAAGCGCTAATCGCGCTACTTGTAAAGCACAGTGGAGCAGCCGCTAGCACGTTCGACTTGTTGCACGCGAGGCTAACAAGCCTGGCTTGTGTCGCGAGCGCGATTCAGGCTACGAATCGGTATGTCGAGCATAGATTCTTCGGTTGTTACGCCATCATCCCATGCGAACGCCGCAACCCTGGCCGCGGCGTTGATCCGCAATGTCGACCACGTTGCGCTGGCGCGGGAGCCGAGGGCGCCACTGTACGATTCGGCAAGCGGCGCAGTTTCCGCCGGCACCGCAGCGCAAAAGCTCGGCGCTGGCTACGACGTGTTGGCGCCAGGCAAACGCAGTTGCCCGTATCACTATCATTTGGCGCAAGAAGAAATGTTTGTGATTCTCGAGGGGCAAGGCTCGCTGCGTGTGGCTGGCGAAATGTTGCCCGTGCGCGCAGGCGATGTGGTGTTTATTCCGCCGGGGCCAGCGTATCCGCATCAGTTTATCAATACGTCAGACGCACCAATGAAGTATCTCTCGATCAGCACGCAAGAGCGGCCAGAGATTTGTTACTACCCTGACTCTGACAAGCTTGGGGCGTTTGCCGATGGCCACTCGTTGCGGCAACGCCGCGGCGACGCGCTCGATTATTGGGACGGCGAACCGTAGCAACGGGCTACTTGCAAAACACAGTCGTGCAGCCTTTTTGCAAATTGATCCGTGCGACGTCTTCAACCGACGCTGCGTTGATTTCGAGCGGAATGGCGTAGTAGTCGAAGTCAACGGCGATCGTTTCGCGGCAGTATTCGCGGGCGAAGCCTAAGAAGCCGCCAGCGCGTTCGACTTGTTGCACGTGTTGCATTTCATGGACGGTGGTCAGCAGCAATTCACGTTTGCTGATGGTGGCGCCCCATTCTTTGTCGATGAAGATCTTGTTGCCGAACGTCATCGCGCCGGGCGTGACGGAAAGTTGGTGATCGCCAATCTTGATTCCAGGCGGCAACACGCCACCGGTGGTGATGCGCGCGCTATCAACCAAGGCGCCAAAGGTTGGGCGCAACTGTTTTTTGACATCGTCGCTAAGCGGCTGTGTGGTTGGCGACAACGCGGTGATGGTCCATTTGAGACCGTACATGGTTGCAACACAAACTGCCGTCAAGCTGGCGTACACATCGGCTTTGCCATCGTCGGCTGGACGACAAGCAGCGCCAATTTCTTCGGTGGAAAGCGCTTCGAACGATGCATCTTCAGGCTGGGCGCGGCAGCTTTCGAGCAGTGCCGCGGATTGTTCGGCATTGCAGCCTTCGAGCTGTGCTGCAACTTCGTCGCAGACGGCAGGCGCTGGAGGTTCGCTTGCACAGCCGACTAAACTGGACGTCAGTGAAACTACGATGGCTGCAGCGCGAAGGTGTTTCATGGCGCTGGCTTATTGCAACGCCGAGGCCAGCCATCGCCGGCTTAAAGTGACGTATTGTCAGGAGCTTAGCGCTGACGTTTCGCGGGTGGCGCCTATACTTGCCAGCGCTGGTTGGCTCCAGCGCGGTGTGTAGACATCGACATATTCGGCCAGTCAGAGATTTACTGAACCACTGGCAACCGCACCACTTTTGGTGCCGGCAGCCGGGCTGGCAACGTTACGCGGCCCGGTTGGCTACGAAATTTATCGAGCGCACTGATTTGATGTGCGTACGGCTGGGTGCAGCGCTCGGCACATGGCTTTTGCGTATAGAAAGCTTGGCGAATGTGGTCGGGCGTCAGCGCCAAGATCGGGATGCCAGGTTTATGGGCGTGTGCAGGGCAAAAATGCACATCACCGTTTTCACTCACGTGAAAGTAGCGCGCACCAGCGCGGCATTTCCAAGCCGAGTTGCCTTCGGCCAACAGTTTGCTTTGAAAGTCTTCGCTCAAGTAACTCGAACTACGTTTCCCAAGTGCGAGAATGTCGCGGTAGACGGCTGCGGTCTCGTCGGCAACTGGCAACAATGCGCCTTGGCTGTCACGCGCCAACATGGCTTTGGTTTCGAGGCCAAGTTCGAGCGCAGTTTTGGCGACGACGAGCGCATCGGCGGGGCGATCGTTGTTCAGCACGCTGGCCACGCGCACGCGAAACTCGGCGTGTTTGGCCAGCAACTTCAGCTTGGGCAACAACGTCTTGAGCGACTTTTTGCTCACTGCCGTTGGTGTGACATTATCGACGCTGATCTGCATGCCATGCAGGCCTGCGGCGTTGAGCGCAAGGATGTGTTGCTTGGTTAGCAGAAAACCATTGGTGTTAAGCAGCGGCACCATGCCGCGTTGTTTGACGTGTGCAACCACGCGCACAATATCGGGGTGCAATAACGATTCACCGCCGGTCAACGTCACCAAAATGGTGCCTAGTTCAGCGAGGCGATCGATGCGCGCAGTCAAGTCTGCTAGCGGCACTGGTGGACTAACCGCATCGAACTCGTGGCAATAGCCACAACTTAGGTTGCAGCGTCGCGTCACGATCAAGTTTGCGAGCACTGGCCGAGTGACATCAAAAGCTGCAGCAGCAAGTTTGGCAGCAACACTAACTTCGGTGAGGGCGCGCGAGGCTTTCATATGCTGCTGGAATTTGCAAAGGTCGGACCATTTGCTAGGTGCATGTTATGTAAAGGTTTTCCCTTATTCGTGGTGAACGTTTGTGGTGAAACTTGGTCACTCCCTGTCAACCACGTGACTGGATTAGAATGTTACGGATTGTTTTTGGCGGCTGCGAGCTCTAGTTTTCGCGCATGCGAAACAGGTTGTGGATGGGTTTGATGATGGCGCTGGCGTTGCTTGGTTGCGGCGCGTCGCAGCGCGAGTTAGCGGTTATGCGCAGCGCACATTACAGGCTTGCTGCCGACGATATTTTGGAATTGGTGGCACGCGCACTCAAATCGCCAAACCGCGTGGTGGTGTGGCGGCCGAACAATGAGCCTACGTTTATTACGGAAGCACATTGGTACACGCCGGAGGGTTTGCGTTCGCAGCTGCGCCATGATTCGCATCATCCAGGCAGCGTCAAGCTTGCGTTCGCCGTCACTGCGGGTGATGAAGCCGAAGGTAGCCGTATCGTGGTTGCGCCGATCGCGTTTATGCATGATGCCAATGCCGTCAAGCTGACGCCGCTGGATCCTAGCCGTGCCGATTGGTTGCCTTGGATCAATGGCAAAACCGATCGGTTGGTAGAAGATATTTTTCAGATTACGCATAGCTATGTGGTGGCCGCCGCGCCGTCGGGTGCCGCGCCAGCGCCGAGTGCCGCGCCAGCGCCGAGTGCCGCGCCAAAGCCAGCGGTGCCCACTGCACCGGACCTTGCGCAGCCGACCGTGCCGATTGCATTGCCAGCGCCGGGACACATGTAATTGCCTAAACGCGGCGGCGTGCGAAACTGCGCTTTCATTCGATGGCCGTTACGCGGTGCTCACCGGTGGCGACCAGCTGTTTGCTGTTGTGAAAATTGATTCGTGGCGGCTAGGCAATATCGTCTTTGCGGCCGGTGAGCTGCAATAGGCCGCCGATAGCGCCAACCGTGAGAATCGAAATCCAAAGCACAAGCGAAGCGCCAACGCTTTGATCGTTGGTCATGGCAAACAAGCCAGTGCACATCGAGGCAAATACGGCTTCGCGAGCGCCGGTGCCGCCAACCGTAATCGGCAAGTAAGCCGTCGCGGCGGCAAGCGGCACCACGAGCAGGGCACCGCGAAATGTTGCGACGGGTGCGATATCGCGCAGGATGATCCAGCCGGCGATGGCAACGGCGAGCTGGCTCATGAGCGAAAGTCCGACGGCGGCAGCAAAACCCGGCAGCGATGAGACGGCAGGCAACCGCGCAGCGATCTTTGCCAACGGCGCTGGCAGCTTGGGCCCGATCAGCCGTGCAAACGGCAACGCTGCGACGCAACAAGTGGCGCCGACCATGCCGATCGCAACCCACACCACAATGCCGTCGGTGTTGACTGCCGTGCCGCGTGCGAACAAGAGCCCAAGGCCAACTAGCGCAAAGACAGAGAACAGCCCCAATGCGCGCTCGACCAAGACCACTGCAATCGCGCTGGTGGTGCCGGTATTGACGAAGCATTCGCGGGTCGCAACGCCGCGCAGCAAATCGCCAGTGACGCCGCCGGGTACGTAGTTGTTGTAAAACGTCGCAATCAGCGTTAGGCGCAACGCGGTAGCAAACGGCAACGGTTTGTCGGCGCCGTACGCGTGCAACAAGATGCGCCAGCGCAACGCACCAACGACGAGGCCGCCAAATACAGCAGTGATTGCACCCACAACCGTCCATGCGGACATACCTGCGATAACGGCGCGCAACTGCGCGAAGTTGATCAACCGCGCGATGTACGCGACGCCAATGGCCGTGCCGATCAGCTTGACCCACAGAAACCACGAGCGTTTGGGCGCTGACATCGCAGCGCTGATACCGCGCGGACGCGCGTTAGGCTAGGTGTGCGTCACAGATTGCTGCGAAACAAACGAATTACTTGTGAGGGAAAAATGAATTGCCCTGACACCGCTGAGCCCACCACAACTTCGAGCGGCGTTGCAAGCAGGTAGTCGCGTTCGGCGATCTCATGACGATCGATGTCAATCGGAGTCCAGCGTGCCTGCTGCCATCGCCAAAGTGCATCATCCTCAAACTGGTTGCGATGCGGCAACAGATACACTTCGTCGCGTGAGCGTGCTGAGATGATGCCCATCGCTGGAGCGTCGAAGTGGTCGCTTCCGCTTTGGTCATAACGAAAGATTTGCTGTCCAGCTAGGACCAGCAGCGTGCCGTCGGGCGCTTGCGTTGAGGAGACTTGGTCGTTGGCTGTTCGTGGCACCGTGTCGATTGTTTGCCACCGGTTGCTGACGTGTTTTTGGACAACGACTGATGTTGGACATTGCCACACGTTGTACCAATCGGCACCTTCGACCCACAGGGTTGACGAGCAGCCGCTCACTGCGGTCAGCCGATTCGAAATGAATGCCGCGCCTTCGGTTTCTGAGATGTAAAGTGCCAACCGATTTGCCGCAAACACTTGGTTGGAGCTGGAACGTCGAACCATCGACACATCAGTTGGCACCCCTGCCACGGGAAGCCACTGGGGGCTGGCCGTCGTGTGCTCCAAGAGGCCATTGCTAATCACGAAGCGCTGATCGCCGCGTGCTGCGAGCCCTGTGATCGGACTTGGGGTTGGAATGCCAAACGCGTAATCATCAAGGCCCACGTAAACTTCGTTGTGCGAGCCCAACGCGAGGCCCTGTACCGAACGCTCGCTGAAAAAATAGGACTCACTCGCGATGAATTCCTCAGCTTCATACAACCCGTTGCCATAGCCATAGAGCTTCTGGTCAGCTGCCAAAAATAGCCGAATCGACAGCGGTGCGTTGAGCTGCCAGGTTTGATCACCGTCGAAGATTCGCAGCAACGCTAAGACGCCACCTTCGAAGCCGTTTTCGGTTGTGGCAAACAGGCGGCGGCCCGCAACAACCTCGATGCTGGCCGCGGATGCGGAAGTAAAGAACGCAACTTGTGATAGCTGCCCGGCTCGGTATGCATAGAAGTTAGGGCCTGGGCCACTGTCATACGCAGCCACCATCACCGAACCATCGCTTGCAACATTCCCAACTTGAGGGGCCGTGCCAGCAAGGATCAGGCTGCTTGCGACGGGGCCTTCGGCTCCGGTGTGAACGGCGACGATTTGGCTGCCGGCGGCAACGACGAAATCATCGGGCCCCACGGCGGCCAAGCCCCGACAACCAAGCAAGCGCGGTGCTGGTTCAGGCGAATCAGGTGCAGTGATCGTCCACGTCGTCCAGGTTGCGCCGTTTTGGCGATACAGTACGCACGCATTGTCTACCGCCGACACGCGGCTTGCGCTGTCGATTGCGACCTCGTAGATCGAGCCAACTAGGCTAGGTGGTATCGCAACTGGATGCTCTCCAGCCGCATCGAAGACGCGAAACGTTGTTGCGGTAGCAACCACTGCAGCGCTTTGGTTGCGTGCCATCTGCAGTGCGCCGGCGCTGACCTCATCCGTGCCGTTGGCATGCACGGTGAGCATGCTATGCACTTCGTCGTACATTACGCGACGCGAGCCGAAGGCCCAAAAGTTATCGATTGAGCCGTTGCCTAACCGTTGCCAGCCAAATCGTTTGCAGAACGAAGCGATGTCGGCGTAGCACCGGGGGTTGCATTCGATGGCACCGTAGTCGAACCCAACCGCGACGCAGGTTTGGTCGGGTATGTTTTGATCACATTCTTCACCGTTGTCGATCTGCACAACGCCATCTCCGCAGCGGCCGGCACACGTCGCGGTTTCAAAACGACAGCTCGGGCTGCACGACAACTCGCCAGCATAAAAGCCAAAGTCGGCACATGTGCTGGTGCTGGCGACATTGCGTTCGCAATCTTCGCTGCCGGTGATCGCGCCGTCGCCACAGTAACGGGTGCAGCGGGTGTCACATTGGGCGCCCACGTCGTCGGAGTTTGCGCCAACGCAGCCAGCGGGGCGCGCCGCAGCGCTATCGCCACAATCGCAATATTCGCCGTGGTCAAGCACGCCGTTGCCGCAGCGCTCGTCCGAACGGCAATCGGCGGCACAGCCATCGTCGGAGTTGGTGTTGCCGTCGTCGCAAACTTCGTCGGCTTCGATAACGCCGTTGCCGCAGCCACGTGGCCGACATACGGCATCAATGCAGATGCCGTCGCTAACCGTTTCTGAAACACACGCGGTGTTGGCTGCTTGCGCTTGGCAAGCCGCAACGTTATTGGCGTTTTCGCAACGGTTGGTGGTGGGCACACAGACCAGGTCGGTCGGGCACAGCACGTCATCACACGTGCCGAGTTGCGAGCGTACACATCCACAAAAACCCACTAGCAACAGTGCCCAGATCCGCATGGCTCCAAAATATCATGTCAGTCATGGTGCTCGTGAGCGGATTGGCTGCCGAGCGCATGTGTGCACATCACCCACCCTGTGCAGCCTAACTCATACAGCATGCGAACTTGCCGGCGCGGTGCTGCTGCTTGGCCACCGTTTACGATAGCCCTGTGGCGTTTGCCCTGTGGCTGCAACAAATGCGCGCGTAAACGACGCGGGTTGCGCAAACCCGACGACAACGGCGACGTCTTGAATGGCGACGCTAGTGTTGCTCAGCATGTCACACGCCACCTCGATGCGCGTTTGCGAAATCAAATCGCGGATCGACGTTTGGTCGTGCTGCAAACGGCGTTGCAAGGTACGCGGCGTCAGGCGCAGCGCTGCGGCCAGCTCGTTGCCGTTAGGAGGATTTTGTAAACGAGCTCGCACAAGACCGCATACGCGTTGCCGTAGGTGCGAGCTCTCGCTTTGTTGGTCGTCGCACATGCGCCGCGCAACATCAGGATCGGCGGTGCGCAACGGCGCAAGCAGCGCTGCATTGGTGATTCGGATCGCCGACTGGTGGTGGCCAAACGTTGGCAGCAGGCCAAACAGCGAGCGCCAGCGCGAGGTCAACACGCGCGTGGGCGCGGAACGGCGCAACGTCACTTGTTCGGCGCTGACACGCGCCGCAAGGTTTAACAACTGGTGGTGCAACACAGCGATGGCTAGTTCTTCGAGATGCACGGACAACCACGACGCACCGACGCTACGCACCACAATGTCGACGGCGTCTTTCGAAACCGGAATCACGTGCAACGCTAGGCCGGCCGCCATCTGCGAAATGTATTGTCTGCCGAGTAGATTAAGCGCTTGGCCAAGCGTGGCTACGCTGATGGTGTGGTAGCCAGCTCGGCCGAACGAACCGAGCGGCAAGTCCTGTGCGATGATGATGGCGAGTTCTTCACCTACAGCTTGCGCCGCAGTTTGCCAAAACGCGCCGGCCGCGGTCGACGTGAATTCGCGTGGCACGGCCACGTTGTGGCCAAGTCTGGCAACGATTCGGTGGGCGGCATGCGCCACCGTGAAGCATGCGACCGAATGTAGGCCGGGGGCGGGCGGCTGCGCATCCTCGGAAGCTAGGCTTTGCTGGTCCATGTATTCGGTAGTCACAATGGCGGGAGCAAAGTCGCAAATTAATCGTGGACGATGATGTGTTGTAGTTCTGGAATGATTGCAGGCGGTTAGGCTGCCTTGCTGGTTGCGAGTTTTGGCCTTCAGTAGTGGCGACCGCGGTACTCGAACAAAAAGTTGGTTGTTCATAATTTGTTGTGTGAGCGCCGGCCGCCATGTCACAAAAAAACGGAGCGTGTCCAACTTTGCTGCCGGCAATGCGCGGCGGCCGCCGTGCTACGCTTAACGTTGATGAAACAATCGACAATGCTTGCGGTGACACCATGGCTGCCGCGATTCATGATGGCAACCGTTGGGGTCATCAGCGTCGGGCTAACATTGGTGCCACGCACCGCTGGCCCGCAGCAAGCTGGGCCGGCACATGCTCCGACGAGCGGTCCAGTCATGCAGCATGGCGTCGAAATTCATCTTAAACTACGGAGCGAAAGCTCGCCGATAGGGCTGTTAGCAGCTACCGCACCGTTGCTGCATCTTGCGGCCAACGTCCACGACGCACGGGCACGGTGGCGTGTTACGCATGCATCGGCTGACGAAGCTGAGGCTATGGTTGCGGCATTGCTGGCCGATCCTGCCGTCGAGACTGCATTTGTGGCGCCGACGATCGCGCTTGCTGTGACGGTGCCGAATGCGATGGGCGGCGATGTTCAACGCGAAAGTTGTCCAATCGCAACCCCATCGTATGAGTCGTATCAAGGATATTTGGCTCCAGCGCCAGGTGGTATTGATGCGGCTGCTGCGTGGCAACGCGGTTCGCGTGGGGCTGGCGTGTGGTTTGCCGATATCGAAGGCAATTGGAATCCAGCACACGAAGATCTCGACGGGAAACGCATCACGCACGTCGGTGGCGAACGCATCGACGATCGCGGTTGGCGCGCGCATGGCACTGCCGTGCTCGGCGAAGTGGTGGGTGTCGACAATGGCAAAGGGGTCGTTGGCATTGCGCCTGATGTTGATCGCGTGTTCACGTCGTCGATCGGTGGCACGTCGGTGGCCGATGCGATCAACGCAGCGCAGATGGCTTTGCGACCTGGCGACGTGCTGTTGATTGAGCTGCAAGGTGCGGGGCCGCGCCGCAACTACATTGCAGTTGAATATTGGGACGACATTTACGATGTGATTCGCGCCGCAACGGATCGTGGCGTGATCGTGATCGAAGCGGCTGGCAACGGCGGCGAAAATCTTGAACACAAAGCGTATGGCGGTAAATTCGATCGCCGCGTGCGCGACTCAGGCGCGATCGTCGTCGGTGCCGGTGGGCCTGCACGCAAAGGATTTACCGACCGTGCGCGGCTGGATTTCTCCAACTACGGCGCTCGGGTTGATGTGCAAGGCTGGGGCCGCGGCGTGGCCACGTTGGATTATGGTGATTTGCAAAAATGTAGCGAAGCTGGCGACCGACATTACACCGACGCGTTTTCCGGCACGTCGAGCGCGTCGCCGATCGTCGCTGGCGCCGCAATTTTGCTGCAAAGCATGGCACGTGCGCACGGTGCGCCGATGACGCCCGTGCAGATGCGTGACGTGTTGCGCGCAACGGGCACCGCGCAAACTGGCAACACCAAGCAGCAGATTGGGCCGCGGCCAGACCTCGCTCGTGCGATCGCCCGCGTGTGGCCGGATCGGTAAAACACGCAGTCGTTGTGCTACCTTGTAGATAATGAATTTCACGAGTCGTTTCGTAACCTGCGCGACGCTGCTTAGCGTCGCAATCATGGGCACGGCCGCATGTGGTGGCAGCGCAAAACCTTCGACCTTAGGTCCGGGCGCCGGACCGACTGGAACGGCTTCGGCTGTCGTTGATCCGACGCCTGGGCCAACGCCGCCAACACCACCAACCTCAACGGCGGCGGTCATCACGCCGATTGTGTTGACGCCGTTTGTGGCAGCGACGGTAACGCCGCGTGCCAAGAGCGGCAAAAAAGGCAAATACGGTTGGGGCTTAGGGCTCTGCGACTACAAGGGCATCTATGACACCGGGCGCTATACCGAAGCGGAGCTCAAGGCTACCGAAGCGTTGATGCAGGCGAGCTATGTGCCAATCCTCGACGGTAAAACCACGCGTGCTGCGCTTGATCAAGAATACGAAGCGATGCGCAAAACGGTGACCGAACTTAAAATCGTTGCTGAACCCACATGGGAGCAGTACCGCGCAGCCAAACTCAATGCCGCCCAGCAGCGCTACTACTTGGCGATTTCAGAAATTGAATACCGCACTGATCCACAACGGTTGAAAGCTAATCCGTCGTATCCGCAGTGCAAACAGTTTGCCGACTTGTTGCTTGGCGGCGACCAGGCCGCGATCGATTTTTGGCTCGCTGGTGAAAAACCGCGCGGCAACGTTGAATATCAAAAAGCTGTTGCTGCCTCGAAGACGCCCGACGGTGCAAACCAGGCTCGCACCAGTATCCTCAACTATGGCTGGCACAACTGCGTCAACGCCCTCGTCGAAGACTTGCCGTTCGATGAACAAGAATTTGAAAAATTGTTCACTGGCGTCAAGCACGAGTGCGAAGAGCCATAGCGCAGCGGCCGCGTTATTGCGACGAATGGTGTAGCGTTGCCGCACGAGCGCGATCGCTGCCAAAAAATGGACCGCGATTCCGGAGGCACTCACCAAAGCCGCGGCCGTTACTGGCTGTGCTCATCTAAACACCGGCGGCCTCAACCTCGACCTCGTCAAAGCACTTGTTGCCAAACGTAGATATCTCGACGAAGCGCGCGCTTACATAGACGTGGCGATGAATTTCGAATCGCACCGCGGGAACAAAGATGTCATCGCGTTGCGCAAGAAGCTCGAAGCCGTAGCAAAGCAAAAGCGCTGACGCCAGGAATTCTGAACAAGCGAAGCATGGTTTGCGCAGTCACAAAATGGACACTAGTCCGGCATCCGGCGACCGAGGCAGCTACAATGGGCGCATGAAACCAATTCGAACGATCGTTGCGACAGCGTGTGCGTTGTGTCTGCCTTTGGGTGCGCCTTCGGTGTTCGCCGAGGCGCCTGGGCCTGGCCCGGAAACACTTCCTGCTGTGATGCCTAAGGTCAAGCCGACGCCAGCGCCAGCGCCACCACCGCCGCACGGCGGCGAGCGGCCGGTGCCAGGGCAAATGGTTGAGCCAATCGATGACGTCGCCGCGGCCGCGAGGCTCACTACCGCAAGCAACGCGTTTGCGCTCGATCTATGGAAAACCCAGAGCGCGACGCGTGGCAACCTCGCTATGTCGCCGACGAGCCTTACGGGTGCGTTGGCAATGACGTGGAGCGGCGCCAAAGGCAAAACTGAAGCGCAGATGCGCACTGCCCTGCATTTGCAAGATGCCACCAATTTGGTGGCCGCAGGCTGGCGCAGATTGACCTCCGGCCTGCAAGACCCGTCGCGCAAGTTGAAACTGCGCATGGTCAATCGCTTATTCGGCGAGCAGTCATTTGCGTTCGAACGTTCGTTTCTCAACCTAACGGATGCCGGGTTTGGCGCACCGCTGGAGAAGTTGGACTTTCTCTCGAACGCTGAAGCGCAACGCGCCCACATCAACGACTGGGTCGCCAAACAAACCGAATCGCGGATCAAAGACTTGCTGGCCAGCGGCACGATCGACACCAACACCAAGCTCGTGCTTGTAAACGCAATCTACTTTTTGGCCGATTGGGCGAATCCGTTTAAGCGCGAACAAACCCGAGACGAAAAGTTCATCGTCGACAAAACCACGACCAAAAACGTTGCCACCATGCATCAGCAAGGCACGTTGCGCACCACCAAGAGCGGCAAAGCTTCGGTGCTCGAATTGCCGTATCGTGGCGACGACACCGCCATGTGGATCATCTTGCCCGATGCTGTTAATGGCCTTGCCGCCCTCGAAGCCGGGCTTTCAGCCAAGCAGATAGCAACGTGGAATGCGAATCTCAAAGCCGAAGAACTATCGCTGAGTTTGCCAAAGTTTGAAGTGAACCCAACAGGTTCACTGATGTTGAACGAAGCATTAATCAAACTCGGAATGAAAGATGCGTTCAACGAAAAAGTGGCCAACTTCGAAGGCATCAGCAAGAACAAAGATGCCAAGCAGCGCTTGTTCATCACGTCCGTGGTGCACAAAGCGTTCGTCAAAGTTGACGAGAAAGGCACCGAAGCTGCAGCCGCAACCGCGGTTGTCATGGGCACCCGGAGCGCCATGCGGCTGCCTGACAAAGAGTTTCAAGTCGATCATCCCTTCCTATTCATGATCGTCGACAAAAAAACCGGCCTTGTGCTGTTCATGGGCCGCGTGGTGGATCCAAGTCAGACGTAGGGGCTGATGCGCCGCGAGGCGCATTTTATCTGGTCTGCGGGTAGACCTGGAGGATTGCCAGCGCGTCGAAGGTTACATGCGACCCAATCAAGTGAAGTTCAGCTCGGCGCTTTGCCTCGCCATGGCAGCAACAACCTTTGCGCAAAGCAAAACGGCGCAGGCGTGTGACCCACCAGAGGGGCCGCCACATGCGGCGTTTATGGCCACGCCGTACGCGGATGGCACGAAGCTGCAGCGCACGGTGGATGTGCAGCCATTCTTCTTCGTGACAATGATCGACGACGGCGCCGGGCTGACGCTTCGGCAAACGTCGGCGTCGTGTGACGCAACCAAAGCGTGCACAGGTGCCGATATTAAGCTGGCAGTGCTAGGCGAATCGATGTTTGGCAAGTTTGTGCAACCGACCCAAGCGTTGCAACCCGGCAAGTCGTATCAACTGGCGAAAGATCTGCCGTTGTTGACGTTTGTCGTCGACAAAGCGAACAAAGCGCAACGCGCAGCGGCTGCCAGCGAGCGTCAAGCCGCAGCGACGTGGACGGGGCTTGGCGCGGTGACAACGGCGGTCGAAGGTGTGCGCAATTCATGCAGCATAAAAGGTGGCAAGGTTGCGCGCGCGAAACTGGCGAACTACGCAGCTGCTCTCGATACCAATTGGTTGTATTTCTACGACGCCAAACCAGACCCTGCTGCGCCACGTACGCATCTGGTTTATATCAGCGCGATCCATGGCGACAGTGTGATACTGGAAACCGCGATACCGATGACGATTGCCGGTCCGGTGTGGCGTGGCGTTGCCGCTGGTGCGCAACGTTGGATTGCCATGGGCGATCGTAATGGCAACATCGGTGCGGCGTTTGAGATCAAGTTTCCGAAATCCTAATTCGGCTGCAACGGGTCGCTTTGCAGCAAACCAGCGGGCACGGCAGGATTGCGTAAGGCATCACCAGGCAAGCCGAGCCACATCGCAGCAGTCGGGGCGATTTGGGTCATTGCGATGTTGCGGGTTGGGCGCAACGACGCGGGCAGCGCGGGCAGGGCTGAGCGACGCCAGCCTGGTGCAACGAGAAGTACCGGCACCAACCGATCGTATGGCCACAACGAGCCGTGATGGGTGGCAACCGCTTCATCACTTTCGTGCAGGACCGTGCCTTCCGACGGTAAAAATACAATTTCGCCTGAGCGCTCGGAATCTAGCGCAAGACACACGGCTGCCTCATCGCCGCTGCGCGTCTCGCAATGGCCGGCGATGTCTGAGGTGAGATGCGCTGCTGCGATACCAGGCACCCGCGCGATTGCCGCACGCATGGTTTGCAGCGCGGCAGCCCGTTTGGTTGCAGGAAGCGCAAGCGCAGCCGCCGACAGATACAACGTTGGGTAGCGCGCGTCGGCGACCCACGCACCGGGGCCTAAGGCGGCGGTAGCTGCGGCTTGCGCTGCATCGATGATCTTTTGATAAGGATAGCGGGCCCCAACTCGACCCACTGCGACGCGGCGTTCGGGTAGTGGTGCCGCACCGTGATCGGATGTCACGATCAATGACCAGCGATCTTGGCCGACGTTGGCGTCGAGAAACGCTTTGAAGTCGGCCAGCGAAGTATCGAGCCGCAGCGCGATATCCCAAGCTTCCCACGATTCATGGCCCCAGCCATGCGCAACGTAGTCGTTGGCGGAGAAGCTAACGACAAGATAGTCGGTAACATCGTCGGCACCGAGGCGCTCGGCGACCACCGCGGCTTCGGCGGCTTCGATCACCAGTTCGTTGCCAAGCGGGGTCGCGAAAACAGCGTCGGCAGGATCTTGGGTGTCGCGCAAACGATGCGGAAAGGTTGGGCCAAAACCTTTTTCGCCAAGCTCACCGGGTTGGTTGTCAGGGCCGCCACTCAGCGTGGCAATCGTGTCCGGGTTTCGGACTGTCCATTCGTAGTCAAGCCGCGCTGCAATCGGCGAGGTTTGATTGAGTTGATTCACCCAGGATGTTGGCTTGGTGCTGGCCCAGGCTACTTTTTGTGAGTCGTAATAGACGGCAGTGCCGCCGCTTTGCCCCAGCGGCAGCAACGCCGCGCGATCTTTGAGGCTGATCGAAACGGCTTTGGCTGCAGGGACGGCACGCGCCATCGCGTCGCCGATGCCAGGCACGCGCAGCCACATCGTGGAACGTCCACCGTCGAGCGCTTCCACACTTTTGAGCGACTTTCCCAGATCGCGGTGCCACCATTCATTCGCAATGATGCCGCTGTACGCAGGCGGCATGCCAGTGCCAAGCAGCGAATGGCCCGGCGCCGTCATCGTTGCTGCCGACGGATGTTGGCCTACGGTCCAGGTGCCGGTGTCGACGGCCCAACGCAACATGCCTGTGAAGTGCGGTTGTTTTGCTTCAAACGCCCATTCGGGCAGCTGGTCAATCACCATCAACACAACCAAGCGCGCCGGCGGCGCCGTGTGCGCGCCGTGGCCAGGCTGGCTGCTTGAACAAGCTAATGCAGCGCACAGAGGCAATGGTGCGAGCCACGCTGAAATTCGGAGAAGCATGGCGCATCGTCGGTCGCGCTTGTGACGTTTGCATAACGAATAGGTGCCGGTAACGAGGCCGGCGCGGTTATATTGGCGTATGAGCGAAGTCAAACTTGGCAAATTGCCGATGCTGCGTTTCGGCGGCGACGTCAGCAAGCTGCGCATGGGCGGCGTATATGTACAGACCGCCAACCGCGACGAAGTGATTGCTGGCCTAACGCGTTTTTGGTCGACGCTACATGGCGAGTTGCAGCCCGGCGAGCCCGGTGTCAGCGACGATGTGAAAAGTACCGGTGAGATTGGCTACGCGGTTTTGCCGCCGGGGCTAGCGATTGCGTTGGATGTCGAAGGGACGAGCGAGCCGTGGGTCGGCGTATACGACAGCGCTCGTTATGCGCAGGAAGCGTGGCTCGAAGAATTGCGCCAAGCTTTGCATCTCTACACGGGCAAGCCGACATTTTCTTTTTACGTGTATCCCGTAAAGCTCAGTGCTGGCACTGCGACGTTTAGCGGCAAAACGTTTAAGCCATGCAAAACCTGGCGCAAAACTGTCGAGGTAGCGGATCGGTTTCCGTATCCGTTTGCAGGGTATGCTGGCAAGCCGCCCGTCGAAGATACTATTTGGCTGCGAGCCAAAGTCGACTTTCCTCAAGTGTTGCGACGGTTAGAGTTTGAACCAGGATTTTGGAAGGCTTGACTTCGATGGCGCAAGCAACTGAATATGGAATGTTGTCTTTCGAGGACATCGAGTAGCGTGCGGAGCCGCCGAATAACGTGACACGTTGACACGACGCTACCTGTTCGACATTGTTGTTGGTCAAGTTGGTCAAGCATGGTACGCTTGCCGAATGACGGTCAAAACCTACAACCTGTACCAAGCGAAAACTTCGTTGTCTGCGTTGGTGGATCAAGCCGCGAAAGGGCAGGAGATCATCATCGCAAAAGATGGTGTGCCGATGGCTCGACTGATGCCGCTTGCACCTACCGTGAAACGCAAGCCTGGAGGCTGGCAGGGTAAGGTCCGCATGTCCGATGATTTTGATGACGAATTGTCACCCGAGCTACTGGCTGGTTTTGAAGGTAGTGCGGAGGACGAGCAATGAACCCTTCATGTCTTTTGGACACGCACATTTTTCTGTGGTGGCGCGCTGCAGATCGTCGACTCTCGAAAAACATGCGGATGTTTATCGCGCGGGCCGACCGTGTCTACGTGAGTGCCGCAACTGGCTGGGAATGCAGCATCAAAGCCCAACTTGGCAAGCTTACGATTCCGCAAACCGTCGCCGAAGGGATTGCGGCTAGTGGTTTTGTGGAGCTGCCGATCTCAATTGCGCACGCTGAACGAGCAGGCAAGTTGCCAATGCACCATCGTGATCCGTTTGATCGCATGTTGGTGGCTCAAGCTGAACTCGAAGGCTTGCCACTCGTCAGCGTCGATCGAAAGCTCGCTAACTATGGAGTCGTTGTTTTTGCCGGATGAAGTAGGCGCGTCACCCTACCGGCAGGTCAAACTGACGGCCACGTACTCCATCGCATCAACGCTGCCGTCGCTATTACCTTGCGGCGTTTGCGCTGCGCTAACCATGGCGCCAGCGTCGGCAGTTGCGTATGGCACTGCGGCTAGATAAATCGTCGTCGGTACTGCCCCAAATGCAGCCGTAAGGTCGACGACGCCTTCGAGCACGCCGCCGTTGGCGCCAGTACTTTGCACATAGCTCGCGCCGGTTAACGCGGTGTCGCCGCCGCCTGCTTCCATGCGGAACCAGCCTGCGAAATCATTGTCATTTTCGTCGGCGAGCGCCAACAGCGGGCCCGAGCCAGCAGCGACGGTACCGGCTTTGGCAAACGGTGCTGCGCGGGTTGCGCCACCTGGTGCGGTCGCCGATATCACGATGAAATGGTCGCTACCTTCGCCGGCGTCGTCAGTGGCAACGTAGAGTTTGCCGTCGGAAGAAACCGCAAATGCGAGGCGCAACGTGGTGACGCCACCGCCTACCACGCGCGCGCTGTTGTCTAGGGTGCCGTCCATCGTGAACGTGCCCGCTGCACACAACGCGGCGTCGGCCGTAGCTGCATCGGCTGGCCGCGCATCAACAACTGCACCGTCACGGGGCGCATCACGACGGTTGGCGTCGATCGGCACCGCGTTTTCGCCACAACCGGCAGCGCCGAGCAGGGTGCTTGCAAACATAGCTGGTACAACGAGTTGAGACGCTTGCATGACTGGCAGCGTAGCACGTGAGCCGCGGCTTACATGGTTGCAGCGGATCGCGATCTACGCAACACTACGCAGGTGAGCGATAAACCGGTGAAGCGACCTCTGACGCCGTACGGCGAGCCGACCGACTCGCTCGAACTCGAACGGGTCACCCGCGTCGATGACGACGAGTTGCCTGTTGTTGCTCGCCTGGTAGTGGAAATCCGCAGCGACGGTTCGCGCACGATCGCGCGTGGCGGGCTTGAAGACGCAGCGCTTGGTCAGCGCGTAACGGTCGAAGCGCGTGGTGATAGTCCGCTGCAACTAGCGCTCGCATTGGCCAAATCGTTGGGTGCGTTGCCAACGTTTCGACGCGACCGCGTGCTCGATGGTGAGCCGGCAAAACCGCGCTCGATGCTGCGCACTGCGCTTGGCGCACGCAAGCTGGTGCGTGGCATGTTGGGAAAGAAGAAGTAGTTATGAAAGCAACGTTGATAACTTCCTTGGCATTCGGACTGTGCATGAGCACGGCAGCTGGCTGCAAAAAAAAGACCGCCGCAAAGCCGCACGAAGCGACCTGCAGTGAAGTTGCAGCAAACGTAAGCCGCATCGGCAAAGGCCTTGGCAATTTGAGCGAAGCCATTGCCAAATGCGAAGAAGAAAAGTGGCCGGCGTCGTTGCGCAACTGTTGGGCTAAAGCCAACGACATCGACGGACTTGGTGCATGCGTGCCACCGTCAATGGTGCCCAAGGCCGAGTCGCCACCGATCACGCGTGGCCCTGGCGTCGTCGGCGCCAAGGCGGCAACGGGCAGTGGCAGTGCCGCCACCGGAAGCGGTAGCGCTGCTGTGCCACCCGCAACGCCGTAGCCGCTTGGCTACGGCTGCGCCAGGAACGCTTCAACGTCGCGCACTTCGTCTTGGATTTTCAGGCTGCGAAAGCTACGCAGCGCGGATTGCGCGAGCTGTTTTGCCCGTGCGGGATCGCGTTTGGTGCCGCGCAGGCTGCGGGCAAGTGCATATTCAAGCATCGCGGTATTGCGTGCGCCGCTGTCTTTAATCGTTGCTGCATCGCGCAAACTCTGTTCTAGGGGTTCGATTGCTTCGGCGTAGCGTTTGACATTCGCAAGCGCAAAACCCAAGACAAACAGCGCATTTTTGGCCTGCGGATCGTTGAGCCGCTGCAACGTTTTTTGTGCCGGGGCGAGGCTTGGTTGCGCTAGACGAAAACGCCGAAGGTTTCGAACTTGTGCTGCGGTGTCGACGATCGAGATGATGCAGGCGGTGGACACCGTATCGTGACTGCACCAGTTACCATTGGGTCGCTTGCGCCAGGCCTGTGCAACCAATGTTGGGGGGCCAACCTCAATCGGCAGTTGGGCCGAAACACGAATCAGCTTTCTGATCTGCCCGTAGGCCCGGTCGAAAAACTCTTTTAAGCAAACGCGAGTTACGCAATCTCGCAGAGTTCGGTCAATGGCGAGATATAGCTGGCCAACAACATGAGGCTGACTTTGCCGAAGTTACTCAACTTCGTCAGCTTGCGTTTGAGACCGCGCAAGGCAGTGCTGAGCTTGGATGGTCCAGCGGACAACACAGGTGTCAGGCTAATGGTTTCACGCGCGAAATAATGTTTGAATTTGGCAATGCTTTGGCGTTTTGCATCCGTGTCCTGAGGCGACGGTACGCCACCAAGATCAAACCATTTATCACCTAGGCCATGCGCCCATTCGGCAGCTTCCCACAATGGCAACAAGGTTTTGCCGTAGGTCCGACGAGTTGATGATGATGCGCCAAGGTGAAACGTGGCTTGGCCGTGGTGGCGCGCAATCATCACGGCACTATCGAGTTCGTTGCCGTTTTCGCCTAAGAACAACGCGACAGCATCGGTTGCGATCAAGGTTGCAAAGGAATTGAAATACGCAGGCGGTCGGTCGTTGGCGCCTTGCGCTTCCATCATGGTCGCATACAGTGCGCTGACCGCAGCGAGGTCTTGTTGCGTGCCACGGCGAACAACGAGGCCTGCATTTTTAGCTTTGCGTGCTTCACGACGAAGGTCGGCGTGTTCGCGTTTGTTGAAGATGGTCTCGGCGGTCGGCTCGTTGAGCGAGAGCCGTACGGTTGAGGTATGCGGGCCGTGAAAATCGGTGGATGCTTCAAAGCCATGGCGTGATGCGACGGCGGCCGCTGCGGCACCGTCACTGCCCGTGAAGTAAGGCTGAATTCGAAGCTGGTCGATGCCATGCCACTTGGTGACACGCAGCAGTGCAGGCAAAACACGTTCAAGATCGCTAACATCGCGGACTACTGGGCCACGTTCAATGACGGCTGCTGGGGAGCGCAGTAACCCATTGGTGCGGCGCAATAGCCGAGCTGCGCCAACGAGTTTGCCGCGTTCACGAAACAAGATGTAGCGTTGGCCAACCCCAGGTTGGCAGGCCACAGGTGCCCATGCGAGTGCCTGTAAATAGTGACCAGCCTGAGCGCTGCTCATAAATTCGGCATACGCCTTAGCATCGGCACTGCTAAGCGCATGACGCACATACGAAACTTCCATCGGCCCCAATGTAGCCTGGAAAGGTAGGCAGATGAACCGTGTTGCGCTCAGTTTTTGGGGTGCCGGTCGGCAGTTCTGAGGGCGAAATACTCTAATTGGCACCGCTAGTTAAGCGATTGTCCGAAAATGGTCCGAAAACCAACAACGCGCTGGGCCAAATGAAAGGCCACAACGCGTTGGTGTACCAAGTGAGCTGAAAACTAGAACGTAAAAGTTGCCAGAGGCGTCGGCAGTTCGCCGGCTTTCTTTTGTAATCCCGGCAGGTTAGGAGACGATTTACGCTCCACCATCGCAATAATTGGTTCAGACTTTCGAGTTACCGCCGCCACCGCCAACGTCTTCTTTGCGCGAGGTGTGCCGGTACCAGGTACTTCTTGAGCTGCCTTACGTGCAGCAGGACGCGCCGTCATCGCTGAATTCCGCATATTGAAACTCCCCCCGGAGCTTTGTTGTACTTTGACTCTAAGGATCGCTGCGTCGATCTGTCAATGTAGGCACTTGGGTTTGTTTGCGGTTGGCTTTACATCCCGGGGATCCTCACCTATAACACTTCAACTTTACAAAGGAATTTACCCCCATGGAGTTGCGCCTTCTCGCTGGAAATTTGCTTGAGACTCAATGCGATGTGCTCGCCGTCACCTGTTTTGGTGACCCCGCGAAGGACGCAACCGTAAAGGCGCTCAATGCTGCGCTCAGCGGTTTGGTGCTTGAAGCTGCGGCGTCCGA